>CEQE01022583.1_pt1 | contig 75487 bp, 68 predicted proteins | sample 356201 | NCBI WGS metagenome assembly CEQE01 (sample SAMEA2619970, study PRJEB7988) | marine metagenome | biome: marine biome (ENVO:00000447); feature: mesopelagic zone (ENVO:00000213) & marine oxygen minimum zone (ENVO:01000065); material: "saline water (ENVO:00002010), including plankton...
GGAATTGATGCAGCAGCCGGTCTGGGATCAGGCGCTGCTCGAAGAACTCGCCACGGTCATGGAAGACGCCTCTATCTGCGGCCTGGGGCAGGCGGCGCCTAATCCTATCCGCTGTACGATCAAATATTTCCCCCACGAGGTTGAAAGTCAGTGACTACGGCTACCGACATTCCCGGTGGAGTCAGTTTCACGCTCAATGATCAGTCGCTGACGGCGATGTCAGGCGAGACCATCCTGCAGGCTGCCCGGCGCCATGGCGTCGACATCCCGCACCTGTGCTATGCCGATGGGCTGGCGACGGCCGGCAACTGCCGGGCCTGTGTTGTTGAGATCGAGGGCGAGCCTGTGCTGGCGCCGTCGTGTTGCCGGGCCCCGACCGCGGGGATGAGGGTATCCAGTGATAACGAGCGGGCCCGCCGGTCGCAGTCTCTGGTGCTCGAACTGCTGCGGGGCGAGGTCGGTGATGCCAGTCATATGCAGGAGTCGGAGCTCGATCACTGGTGCGAGCGCTATGAGTTAAAACGCAGCCGCTTCGGCGGACGTGATCGGCCGTCGGAGGATGTCTCGCATCCGGCTATCGCAGTCAACCTCGAGAGCTGTATCCGGTGCACCCGGTGCGTCCGTGCCTGTCGTGAGGAGCAGATGAACGATGTCATCGGGCTGGCACACCGGGGAGCGTACGCCCAGATTGTGTTTGATCTCGGAGATGCGCTGGGCAGCAGTTCCTGCGTCGGCTGCGGGGAATGCGTCCAGGCCTGTCCCACAGGCGCGCTGATGCCCGCAGGCGATGTGGGTCTCGAAGCGATTGACCGGAAGGTGGACTCCGTCTGTCCCTACTGTGGTGTCGGCTGTCTCCTGACTTATCACATCAGGGATAACCGTATCCGCTACGTCACCGGTCGTGACGGGCCTGCCAATAAAGGGCGTCTGTGCGTAAAGGGTCGTTACGGTTTTGACTACGTCAATCACCCCGATCGGCTGACCCGGCCGATGATCCGCCGCGAAGGGATAGCCAAGGGTCTCAACGAACATTTTGATCCCCAGCATCCTGAGAAGATGTTCCGACCGGCCTCCTGGGAAGAGGCGCTGGATCATGCCGCAGCCGGCCTTCAGAGAATCCGTGATACCGAGGGCCCGCAGGCGCTGGCCGGCTTTGGTTCGGCCAAGGGCAGCAATGAGGAGGCCTATCTTTTCCAGAAACTGGTACGCACAGGATTCGCTACCAACAACGTCGACCACTGCACCCGGCTCTGTCACGCGTCTTCGGTAGCCGCGCTGCTCGAGGGCGTCGGGTCGGGCGCGGTCTCAAACCAGGTCGAGGATGCGGCCCACGCCGAAGTCATCGTGGTGATCGGCGCAAATCCGACTTCGAACCACCCTGTAGCCGCTACCTTCATCAAGAATGCAGCCCGGCGCGGTGCGACTTTGATTGTTATGGATCCCCGCCGGACCGAGCTTGCACGCCACGCGGATCATTTTCTTCAGTTCCGTGCGGATACGGACGTGGCCCTGCTGAACGCCATGATCCATACCATCATCGATGAAGGACTTACCGATCAGGCCTTCATTGATGCCCGGACCAGCCATTTTGATGAGTTTCGTGAGAAAGTTGGCCAGTTCAGCCCCGAGGAGATGGCGCCGATATGCGGTATTGACGCCGAGGTGATCCGGAGTTGTGCGCGGGTCTATGCTTCGTCGAAGGCCTCGATCATCTTCTGGGGGATGGGGGTCTCACAGCACGTTCACGGTACCGATAACGCCCGCTGTCTGATCGCGCTGTCGCTGATGACGGGTAATATCGGCCGGCCCGGAACGGGTTTGCATCCATTACGCGGGCAAAACAACGTACAGGGCGCATCAGATGCCGGCCTGATCCCCATGATGTTTCCCGATTACCGGCGGGTCGATAACGGGGAAGCGTCCGCCTTCTTCTCTGATTATTGGAAGGCCGATCTTGACGACCAACCGGGACTCACCGTGGTGGAGATTATCGACCAGGCTTGCGAAGGAAAGATTCGGGGCATGTACATCATGGGTGAGAACCCGGCCATGTCTGATCCCGATCTCAATCATGCCCGGGCGGGGCTCGCCGCCCTCGAGCACCTGGTGCTGCAGGATATCTTCCTGACAGAGACCGCGGCCTACGCGGATATTCTGCTGCCGGCATCGGCCTTTCCCGAAAAGACCGGCACTTTTTCGAATACCGACCGGCGCGTGCAGTTGGGCCGTCAGGCGCTGGAGTCCCCGGGCGATGCCCGCCAGGACATCTGGATCATCCAGGAGATTGCGAGGCGCCTCAATCTTGGCTGGGATTATGACGGGGTTGAGGCGGTGTTTAACGAAATGCGCGGTGCCATGCCGAGTATTGCCGGTATCTCATGGCAAAGGCTTCAGGCCGAGCACAGCGTCACCTATCCGTGCGCGGGTGACGATGACCCGGGACAGGGGGTGGTCTTTCAGGAAGCGTTCCTGACGAATGACGGGCGCGGCCGGTTTGTGCCGGCGAGCCTTGAAAGCGCCAACGAACTCCCCGACGAGGAGTATCCACTGGTCCTGATCACGGGCCGCCAACTGGAACACTGGCACACCGGATCCATGACCCGAAGGTCGCGGGTGCTTGACGCGATCGAGCCCGAGCCGGTGGTCAGTGCGCACCCGAACGATCTTCAGCAACTGGGGGTTGCGGAGGGAGAGCCGATCCGGGTAACTTCCAGGCGCGGTGAGGTGGTAGCGCTCGCCCGTGCGGACCGGGGAATGCGCCAGGGTGAGGTCTTCATTCCCTTCTGTTACCACGAAGCAGCAGCCAACCTGCTGACCAACGCAGCCCTCGATCCCGTAGGAAAAATTGCAGAGGTTAAGTACTGTGCCGTACGGGTGAGTGCGGCCTGAAGATAGGAATCACAATGGCAAAAAAAATCGATGGCAAGGCATCCGCGCAGGGACTGAGAGAGCGGGTCGGCGAGGCGGTGAGCGCTCTGCAGCGCGATCACGGTCTGACACCCGGCCTGGCGGTGGTGCTGGTCGGTGAGGATCCGGCGAGCCAGGTCTACGTGCGCAACAAGGGCAAGCAGACGCTCGAAGCCGGGATGAACTCCTACGAGCATAAATTGTCAGAGACCACCGGCCAGGAGGAACTGCTCGCACTGATTGCCGAGCTGAACAGTGATCCGGGTGTTCACGGAATCCTCGTTCAGTTGCCGCTGCCCGCACAGATTGATGCGCACGCGGTCATTAACGCCATCGATCCCGATAAGGACGTAGACGGCTTTCATCTCATTAACGTTGGCCGCTTGGCGACCGGCGCCCCGGGACTGGTGCCGTGCACTCCGCTTGGCTGCATGATGCTGCTCAAGGATGAGCTCAAAGACCTGAGCGGAAAAAATGCGGTGGTTGTGGGTCGATCGAATATTGTGGGAAAGCCCATGTCGGCCTTGTTGCTGGCCGAAAGCTGCACCGTCACCACCGCGCATTCCCGGACACAGGATCTCCCCGGGGTCTGCCGCGAGGCGGATATTCTGGTCGCGGCCGTTGGTCGGCCGCAGATGGTGCCCGGGGACTGGATCAAGCCCGGAGCGACGGTGATCGATGTGGGGATCAACCGGGTTGAGGGAGCGGAAGGCAAGACCCGTCTGGTGGGAGATGTCGACCACGCCTCAGCGGAAGCGGTGGCCGGCGCGATCACGCCGGTGCCTGGCGGCGTTGGACCCATGACGATTGCCTGCCTTCTGCGCAATACGGTGCAGGCAGCCTGTGCGGCGAACGGGATTGCCTTCGACCTCGACTAGGATGCAAAAGCGCCGGAATGGCGTGGCCGCATGCCGGCGCTCAGTGAAAATCCCGGCTCCGGGTAGTGAGGCTGCCCAGCATCGCCGTGTAGTCTCTCAGGTGATGGGCGATCACATGAATCACCTGACCCTCTCTTTGAACCTGGCCGCGTACCCCAAGCAGCTGTGACCCGACCAGCGCCTGATGCTGGCGTTCTGCCAGGCGCTGCCAGACCACCAGGTTGGTATTGCCGGTTTCATCCTCCAGCGTCACAAAGGTGACATTGTTTGCGCTCGAGGGTCTTTGCCGCGTCGTGACGATCCCGGCAGTATGCACGTAATGTCCATTTTGTGATCGATCGATATCAGCGCTTGTGACGACACCCAAAGACTTAAGCTGCTGGCGCAGCAGAGCGAGGGGATGCGGACCCAGCGTCAATCCCGTACTGGCGTAATCCGCGCATACTGACTCGTCCGCATGAGGTGCACGCAGCATGGGTACGGCTTCACGGATACGCGGGGCCGGAAATACGGGCGATGATTTTTCAATACCCCCCGCAGACCATGCTGCCTGACGCCGGTGACTGTGTATCAGAGTTGATAAAGCGTCAGCGCCAGCCAGTGCCTGAAGATCCCCTTTATCCAGGGCGGCGCGGTGAGCAAGATCTTCAAGACCGGTAAAAGGTTGTTGCTTTCGGGCTGCAGTCAGGCGTGTCGCGCCGGCATGACTGAGGTGCTTGACCATTGCTAACCCCAGGCGCAGGGTCAGATGCCCATTGACGGGCTCGATAGTGCAGTCCCATTCGCTCTTTGTAACGTCCACCGGCTGGATGACGACACCATGGCGGCGGGCATCCTGTACCAGTTGGGAAGGCGAATAAAAGCCCATCGGCTGGCTGTTCAGCAGGGCGCAGGTAAATATGGCAGGTTGGTGGCATTTGAGCCAGGCAGACACATACACCATCAGCGCAAAACTGGCGGCGTGTGATTCGGGAAATCCGTACTCACCAAATCCCAGAATCTGCTGGTAGATGCGCCGTGCAAAGTCCTCACTGTAGCCGCGCGCCCGCATGCCCCGGATCAGCCGTTCCTCATAGTGGCCCAGCCCGCCGTGGCGCTTCCAGGCTGCCATGTCCCGGCGCAGGCTGTCAGCCTCCCCCGGTGTGAATCCTGCTGCAACCATGGCCAGCTTGATGACCTGCTCCTGGAAGATTGGGACACCCAGGGTGCGTGCCAGCACCTCCCGGACCGCTTCGCTGGGATAGGAGACCGCCTCTTCACCATTGCGGCGCCTGAGATAGGGGTGCACCATGTCACCTTGAATGGGCCCTGGGCGGACAATAGCCACCTCAATCACCAGGTCGTAAAAGCAGCGTGGCCGCAGGCGGGGCAGCATGGCCATCTGTGCGCGCGATTCAATCTGGAAGACCCCGACCGTATCGGCATTGCTGATCATCCGGTAAACCTGTGAATCCTCTGCCGGCACGGTTGCCATGGTCATCTCGGTGCCATGATGCTTGTGTATCAGATCGAGCGCACGATGAATTGCGCTCAGCATACCCAGCGCCAGGCAGTCGACTTTAAGCAGGCCGAGAATATCGATGTCAGTTTTGTCCCACTGGATAACGGTCCGCTCGGCCATAGCGGCATTTTCGATAGGCACCAGATCGCACAGTGGCTCATGGGAGATTACAAAGCCCCCGGAATGCTGGGACAGATGGCGGGGAAAACCGATCAACTGCTGAACGAGTGTCAGGACCCGGCGTAACACCGGGGCGTTTGGGTCAAGACCGATCTTCAGCACACGGCCTGGGATGACCTGGTTGCCCTGCCAGCAGATGCGGTTTCCGGCAAGACGCTCGATCTGATCCTGCGACAGGCCCAGCGCCCGCCCGACATCGCGTACCGCACTGCGTGAGCGGTAAGTGATCACTGCGCTCGTCAGAGCGGCCCGGTGCCGCCCGTAGCGCCGGTAGACATATTGCATGACTTCCTCACGGCGCTCGTGCTCAAAATCCACATCAATATCCGGCGGCTCATTACGCTCGCGTGAGACGAAGCGTTCAAACAGGATCTCCATGCGTGCCGGATCGACTTCGGTAATCCCTAAGGCAAAGCACACCGCTGAGTTTGCCGCCGAGCCGCGGCCCTGGCAGAGAATGTTTCGGGACCGGGCAAAGCAGACAATGTCGTAGACCGTCAGGAAGTAGCCTTCGTAACCGAGTTCAGCAATCAGGCTGAGCTCATGCTCAATCTGGCGGAGCACTTTTTCAGTGGGTCCCTCCGGCCAGCGCTTGTCGATACCGGCGTCGACCCGTTGGCGAAGATACTGGGTGGGGCTCAAGCCATCCGGTACCCGCTCACAGGGGTAGCGATAGCGCAGTTCATCCAGCGAGAAGCGGCATCGATCCGCAATGTTTATGCTTTCATCCAGAAGAGGGCGCGGATAAATGCGCTCCAGCACTGCCTGAGTTTTGAGATGGCGTTCCGCGTTGGGCGCAAGCGTGTGCCTGATGGCGGCTACGGGTTTCTGGCACCGTATCGCAGACAGCGTGTCCTGCAGGGGCTGGCGCGCCCGGATGTGCATATGCACATTTCCAGCTGCAACCAGCGGCACGCCGGTTTTTTGTGACAGATTCTGCAGGGACTGGTGATGGGTATGGTCACTGCCATAGCCCGGCTGCTCAAGTGCCAGCCAGACCCTGCCGGGCATCAGCCTCTGCATACGCCGGGTGTGCTGAAAAAGCGCCTGATACCGTGATGCCAGTGCGTCTTGTGATGCTGGTGCAGGGTCGCTGGCAATCAGTGCAAGACAGTTCTGCAGGGAATCTGCACAAAGATCATTGGTGCCGAGGCGGTAGTGACCCTTGGTTGCATGCCGACGGGACGCGGTAATCAGCCGGGTCAACTCACGGTAGCCTTGCCGGTTCATGACCAGGAGAATCAGCCTGTCACTATTGTCCAGGGTGAATTCACTGCCGATGATGAGGTGCAGGCCCAGTTCGCGGGCTGCGGTATGCGCTCTGACGACTCCGGCAACACTGCACTCGTCGGTCAGGGCAAGCGCACGGTATCCAAGTTCAAAAGCTCTTTGAACCAGTTCGCCAGGGTGCGAGGCGCCCCTTAAAAAGGTGAAATTTGATATGCAGTGCAGTTCGGCATAGCCGGACATATCGGAATTCCAGTATACTGTATAAATATACAGTATACTGGAATCGATTTAGGGGATGTATCTGCTGCTGCCGGTCAGGCCTCGCGCTGTGCCATGGCAATGAAACCCACGGCTGAGAGCGAGAGTATCCCGGCGAATCCGAAACTCGCCACCAGGCTGAAATCCCCGATCAGCCCTGCAAAGACCGCGCCGAGCGCCCCTACGCCGTCGAGCACCACAAAGACAAAGCCCATGGAAGTCGCCTCGTGTTTGCTCGAATAGTCGACCGCCATGGCGAGGACACCGGAACGGATCGCGACCAGCACTGCCATGGCGCACACCAGTACCCCGATGGTGCCGAGCGGTGTATCCAGAAACAGGACCGATCCCGACAGGATCGCGGCCAGGACCGAGCAGGAAGCGAAAATCCCGAAGCGCCCACGCCGGTCTGACAGTCGCCCCACCAGCGGCTGACCAATGGACCCCGCCAGCATGGCGAGCGCAAATGCGACACCGGTCTCGGCCGGGCTGAAGCCGAAAGCGCGCTGGGAATAGAACGGCATCATGGTCATCAATGCGATTAACGCCATGTTGTAGGTTGCAATTCCCCCAACGAGGAGCAGCCCGGTCCGGCTCCGCCACTCGACAATAAACGCCATCAGATCGCCTCTGGTCAGGGCAGTGTTGGCGTGCCTGGAGGGAATACGCCGAAACAGGAAAAAGAAGGCGGTTCCCATCAATGCGGCCGGCAGCACCGAGAGTTGCAGAACCTGCTGCCAGTCGAGCATGGCCAGCAAAAAGCCCACCATCAGCGGAGAGAAGACCTCGGCGAGCGTTCCGCCAATGGCGTGAATACCGAGCGCCTGACCGCGCTGCTGCGGCATCTGCCGCACCAGCATCCCGGTCGCAATCGGATGCCAGGCGGCGTCACCCATACCGCCAATGGCAAGCAGGACCGCAAGAGACCAGAATCCCGGGGCTTCGGATGCCAGCAGATAGCCGAGCGTGACCCACCAGAAGGTTCCGAGCAGCAGAGCGCCCTGGGAGCGCACCCGGTCCGCCAGAATCCCTGCCGGAAAGTAGGCGAGCGAAGCACCGATCGAGTGAATGGTGAGCAAAAGGCCAATCTCGGAGGGTTTAAGTTCAAGCGCAAGACCAATCGCTGGCGCCAGAAGCCAGATGGCTCCGACTGCCCAGTCGTTGGAAAGATGACCCAGGACGCAGACCCCTTGCAATGTCTTTGATCCCAGCAGCCGATCCTGCGGTTGGTCTTCCGGATTTATCGCAGTCATTGTGTCAAAATTACGCCCACTCAATTTAACCGAGCATCAAGATTGCCATGGATGCTGCTGTACGCCCGCATATCCATCTTCCCGTTTATGGGTCCCCGGAGGAGGTGGTTGCCAGTCTGGAACCGAGTTATCCGGTGTTCTGTGTCCGGCGCCACCATATCAGCGCCGTGGCGGAACAGTTTCTGGAAGGATTTCCCGGAGATGTCCTGTACGCGGTGAAGTGTAACCCCGAACCGCATATGCTCAAGACCCTTTTCGATGGCGGCATTCGGCATTTCGATACCGCGTCTCTTGCCGAGGTGGCGTTGGTGGCGGAGCAGTTGCCCGGGGCAACCAGTTACTTCATGCATCCTGTGAAAAGCCGGGCAGCGATCCGCTCGGCACACCAAGTCTATGGGGTGCGTCACTATGTCGTGGATCATGTGACCGAGCTCGAGAAGATTGCCCAGATCATCCCCAAAGGCCCCGAGACGGTCATCGTCGTGCGGGTGGCGATTCACTACGAAGGCGCGGTTTATGAGCTTTCCAGTAAGTTCGGTGCTCCAGTGGCCGAAGCCATCGCTCTCGGAAAGGCTGCGCTGGGGCTTGGCTACCGATACGGTGTCGCATTTCATGTCGGTTCCCAATGTCTTGACGGCGAAGGATTTATCCAGGGCCTGCAACTGGTGGATGAGGTGATTCGTGGTGTCGGTACTGACCCGGTCTGCGTCGATGTCGGCGGAGGATTTCCGGGTGAGTACCTGAATTCGATGGGACAGGAGATGGAAAGTTACTTTTCTAGTATCCAAAAAGGCCTTTCAAGCCTTTCATTGCCTGAGGACTGTACCGTCATGTGCGAGCCGGGAAGGGCACTGTGCGTCGATGGAGAATCTCTGATCACCCAGGTGCACCTGCGCAAGGACGATGCGCTGTACCTCAATGACGGGATGTACGGCAGTTTTATTGAGGAGAAATACAACCTGCATCTGCCGGTACGGCCGGTGACCACAAGGAGTTTCTCGGATGCGCATCAGGAATACACCCTCTACGGACCAACCTGTGACTCGCTCGACATTTTCCCGCGCACGGTCAGCCTCCCGGTAGATCTAGAGGAAGGAGACTGGATCGAGTTCGACCGAATCGGTGCCTACGGGGCAGCGTGTCGTACCCATTTCAACGGATTCTTTGCCAATACCTTTGTTGAAGTCACGAATAACTTTGGTGAGTCGTAATTAGCCAGGCGCGGCTGCAAGCGGTAAATAATTCGCCCTTTGCACAGCGTCCCGACCCCTTGTGCTGACACCGGCAGGAGTACCATGAATCACGTAATCAGAGTCAGTGAACCCGGTGGTCCCGAGGTGATGCGATGGGAGACCGAGGAAGTCCAAAGCCCCGGTCCCTCACAGATCCTGCTGCATCATACCGCGGTGGGACTCAACTATATTGATGTTTATTTCAGAAGCGGCGCATACCCCGCACCCCAGTTGCCGTTCACACCTGGGTTCGAAGGGGCCGGTGTGGTCGAAGCCGTTGGGGAGGGCGTCACAGACCTCGCTCCAGGTGATCACGTAGGCTATGCCGCCCAACCGCTGGGCGCTTATTCGGAGTTGCGGGTGATTCCTGCAGACCGGGTGGTGCGCCTGCCGGATGGTATCGATGACCGGGTCGCCGCGGCGATGATGCTGAAGGGGATGACCGTGCAGTATCTTCTGCGAAGCACCGTTGCGCTGAACGCCGGTGACACCGTCCTGTTCCACGCCGCAGCAGGCGGCGTTGGCCTTATCGCCTGTCAGTGGGCAAAGCATCTCGGCGTGACCATGATCGGTACTGTAGGATCGGAAGAAAAAGCGGAACTCGCCCGGGCTCACGGCTGCACCCATACGGTGCTGTACAACGAGGAAAACTTTGTGGACCGGGTCCGGGAACTGACCGATGGCAAAGGTGTCGACGCGGTTTATGACTCTGTCGGCCGGCAGACATTCAGCCAGAGCCTGGACTGTCTCAGGACCCGCGGTACGCTGGTGCTCTTTGGGCAAAGTTCCGGCAAAGTAGAACCCATTGACCCTGCAGTGCTGTCGGCAAAAGGTTCGCTTTTCCTGACACGTCCGACGCTTTTCAATTACACCGCAAGCCGTGAGGATCTGCTCCATTGCGCCTCTGAGCTGTTCGATGTGCTGCAAAAGGGTGTCGTCAAGGCAGATATCAATCAGGAGTATCCGCTCTCGGAAGCGCAACGGGCGCATGAAGACCTCGAGGGTCGGCGCACCACAGGTGCTTCACTCCTGCTGCCCTAGGCAGTTGTGGTTCTAGTGTAAAGTCAGGCGATGAACCTGTCAGAAGCAATCCGGAAAGTTGCCAGGGGTGAGAACCTCAGTCATGAGGAGATGGGTGAGGTCATGCGGATCATCATGAGCGGTGATGCGACGCCTGCACAGACCGGCGCCGTGCTGACGGCGCTGCACATCAAAGGGGAGACTGTTGAGGAGCTGACCGGCGCCGCAACCGTGATGCGCGAATTTGCCGCCCGGGTGAATGTCATGGCAGGGCAGGTAGCAGATTCCGTCGGCACGGGCGGAGACGGAGCAAGCCTCTTTAATGTATCCACCGCTGCGGCACTGGTCGCCTGTGCTGCGGGTGCGGTCATGGCCAAACACGGAAACCGGGCCGCCACCGGCAAATCAGGAAGTGCCGATGTCCTGGAGGCCGCCGGAGTCAATATCACGCTTTCCCCAGAGCAGGTTGCCCAGACTATCGATGCCGTGGGAATCGGGTTCATGTTTGCACCCACACATCACGGTGCAACCCGGCACGCGGTTGGCCCCAGGCGAGAGATCGGGATCCGGACATTGTTCAACCTGCTGGGACCGTTGACCAACCCGGCCGGCGCGCGCTGGCAGCTGGTAGGGGTTTTTGACAAAGCCTGGGTCCATCCGCTGGCCGAGGCATTTGCAAATCTCGGCAGCGTGCACACCCTGGTGGTGTGGTCGGCTGATGGCCTCGACGAGATCAGCATTGCGGCAGACACCCATGTCTCGGAATTTCGTGATGGAGGCATCGAAGATTATGAGATCACGCCCGAGCAGTTTGGTATCGAGCGTCAGTCGCTCGACGCACTGGTTATAGGGGATGCCGAGGAGAGCCTCCAGATGATCCGCGGCGTCCTCGCTGGGGAGCCGGGGCCAGCCAGCGATATGGTGGCCCTCAATGCCGGCGCGACGATCTATGCAGCTGATCTCGCGGAGTCGTTGGAAGCCGGCGTCGAGCGAGCGAAAGAAGCTCTCAAGAACAAGGCCGGATACGCCAAACTGGAGGAGCTTTGCGCCTATACCCAGCAGTTTTCCGGGCAGGAGTGACGAGGAGGCCCAAGACTATGCAGACGATTTTTGTACAGGTGAAATGTGAACTTGGCCAGGCCTACCAGGTCGCTCAGTCGCTGGTGGACGTTGATGGCGTATCTGAGGTGTACTCGATCTCAGGCCCTTACGACCTTCTGGCTAAGTGTTATGTCGGTGACGGTGAAGATGTCGGGCACTTCGTCAACCAGCGTCTTCAGGTCCTTGCCGGAATACGGGACACCCAGACCATTATTGCGTTTAATGCATTCAGTTGATCTCGGGCGACATCTGAAACAAGAAATAAAAAAGGCCGGCTAAGCCGGCCTTTTTGGCGGGGTCTGATACCCGCTTACTGGGACAGGGCAACCATGTGATCGACAGCGGCTTTGACCTCGCCATCAGACAGGGCCATGTTACCGCCCTTGGCCGGCATCATACCCGCTTCACCCTGAAAGCCCTGGATGGCGTTGGTGTAAAGCGTATCGCCCCCCTGGGCAATGCGGTCTGCCCAGCCGGCGATATCGCCAACCCGAGGGGCGCCCGCAACACCTGCCGCGTGACAGGCCATGCAGGCGCTCTGGTAAACGCCAGCGCCATCAATCGCAGTAGCGGCCGCAGCGACCTGAACGGTCTCAGCCTGCTCAGCGCCTTCACTCGCCACATTTATTTGCCCAACCGGCTGAAGCGCGTTGCTGTTGGCAGCCTCAGCCATGGCATTTCGCTCGCCACGGACGCGGTCGGTAATCGTGCCCGCGTTAAGATTCCCCAGATAAATCAAAAAGAGTGTCAAGACGACACCCAGCACAAGGAAAATGGTAAAACTCTTGATAAACTTTTGATCATTCATGCCGCTTGCCATGCAGGGGTCCTCCGTGAAGCAATTCAGAAAAGTGTTGAATCGAATGGGAAATTTGGAAGCCCGGATTATACTGAAAAAGCTTCGTAAAGGCGTGCCGATCATGTCCACCGGTTGGGCATTGAGATAGCAGACTCGCTTCTGATGGCGCTCGAAGCCAGGGTTTTAGGAGCGGGCAGGAGTGTCCTTCGTTTGCCTTTAGATTTGGCGGCACTCCATCGAAAACTCGGGGTGGGCGAACACATTCGGATTCAGTTGTCCCCAAGACCGTCGCGGGCCTGGTGCGCCCAGCGCGCACGTGATCTCATGGTGGGTGCGGGATTTCAACTGCAGGGCAGATGCACCTTCCGAAACGAGTGCGCGACCATGACCGTCGAGCGGATTCAGAGTCTTTCGGATTCGGTGGGAGCGGGTATGCAGGTGCTGATTGTGGGGCTGAACCCGAGCCCGTATTCGGCGGATTCAGGAATTCCCTACGGTCGCCCGGGTAACCGGTTCTGGCCTGCGGCACTCGCTTCAGGGCTTGTGAGTACAGACCGCGATGTGGATCATGCTCTTTCTTCGCATCATTTGGGTTTTACCGACCTTGTCCGCAGGACGACCAAAAGGGCTGATGAGGTGAGTCAAGGTGAATTCGAAGCGGGGTTTGGTAGAGTCTCGCGCCTGATTGAGTGGCTGAAGCCAGGGATCGTGTGTTTTGTGGGCTTAAGCGCCTGGCGGTCGGTGATGAACCGCAAGGCGGTGCCAGGGCTTCAGGCCGAACTGATCGGACGCTCACAGGTTTATGTGATGCCCCATACCAGTGGGCTCAATGCGCATTGCCGCCTTGAAGATTTGACAGGGCATCTTGTTAAAGTCAAGAAGCTTGCGAGAAACAAAGCGGACCGGTAAACCTCCTACAAAGTGCAAGCCGTGGTGATTGGAATAAAAACATACAAGGTGTCCTTGAAGCTGACAATGACGACCTCGGACGGCGAGTCTTTTGAACAGGATATCGATATCGTGATCGATGCGGACAGCAGGGAGGAGGCGAAGAGGCGCCTGCAAGGCCTTCGCGCCTCGGTGCAAATTGAGGATGTCCGAATCACATCCATCCATCATGTGGGCCGGGAGGTAAAACCCTTTCAGCCCAAAAGCCAGAAATAGAACTCAATGCGGAAGAACCGAATGAAGACGTTCCTTTTGTGGCGAGGAAGGGTCCAAGGCGGGCACACGATTCTGATGGCACTTCTGCTCGCGACGGCTGGTCAGTTGACAGGCTGTGCCAAATCTGAGCCTTGTGCATGTGAGGTGCCGCGCGCCTGCTGCAGAGGTCTCGTGCCACAGTGTGCGGCTTGCGAAGAGGGCCTGACACTTGATGCCTGGTTGAAAAAAACCTGTCCCGGCGGTGAGACCGATGCACACTATGGTGGCTGGGATGAAGCGACCCAGAAAGCCATCTGGGTTTGTGATGACGGAACACGCCAGAAAATTCAGATATCAGACTGATCTCTAAATTTGAGGCGGCTGTGTAGAATATCGCTGTTGCACGCACTAGCAACGCGCCCGTAGCTCAGCTGGATAGAGCGCTGCCCTCCGGAGGCAGAGGTCAGGGGTTCGAATCCCTTCGGGCGCGCCATAACTCCCAGTATTTACATCACTTTTAAATCCGCCGATTTTGGCTCTTCTGCACTGTGTTGAAATTGAGCTGAAACTGGGTCTACTAGTGTCCTCTTCAGTCCATTCAGGCCGCTTTGCGTGGAGTTGGAGTCAAGTTTTTAAGGACAGTTTCGCCTGTTTGGAGTCGGGTGTTGCCTCGTGAAATAAGTTACCGCCACCTTAACAAGCCTGTTTCCGCATAGCTTCGGGGCCCTTGATCGCTTATCGTTGCGCGGTTGCCTCCAGATTTCACGCCACAAAACCAGTGTTGGATCAAGATTAATTTTGAGATAATCAGAGAATGAATGAACGTCTGAGGCTTATGAAATTATCTGCCAGTGTCTTAGGCAAGGCGAGCTTGCGTCGCTCGCTAATTGGTGTGTTACTCACTTTGGCGATGTTTCCTGCGTTGCTCGCTGTTATGGGTTGCCTTGGGGTGACATCAGCACCTATTGGAGATCCGGAAAAGAGTACGGTAGACACCAAGCTTAGCGGTGTTTGGATTGGGAAAAATGTACCCGGCTTTCTCATATTCGAACCCTACGATAGGCGTACATGGCTTGCAACTATCATCGGATTGGAACCCAATCAGGAGAATAAAGAGAGGCTAGAAGCACTTGAAGAGCAAGAGTTCCTTGACGTTATGGTAAAGGAGCTGAAAGCAGGTAACCTAAAGGGAGAAGTCGCGTATGTTCATAAAGCTTGGTTGACGACTATAGAAGATGTGCAATTTATGACGTGGGAAGCTAAGTTGCTGGTGGATGAAGACTACGGACAGACGCCTACTTCTTGGATGATAATGCGGGTGCGACGCGAGTCCCAAGATGATTTGTCGCTAGATTTCCCAAATACCGAGCTTGATGATCTAGGAACGGTTGATTCTCCATATGAGGCCGAAGGTATCCTGCGAAGAAATATCAAGAATCCGGAACTTTTTTCTGAAGAAGAAGCCCTAACCTGGAGTTTCGAGCGATGGCCCCGGGGCGATTACAGTTTTGTGAGTTCGATCCTTAGTTCGCTAGGGATCAAGGGGTTTCTTAACTGATTTTGTTCCTCCTATCTCCAGATTCGTCATGGATTACCCCATACGGTGTAATGCTGGGAATTGGTTTGTTGACTGCTTGGTGGTTTAGTCGCCGGCGTGCTGTTGTCGAGTGTATCGATCCGTCACATATTGACCTAGCTGTTCCACTGACGTTTCTGATTAGTATCCTAGGTGTCTGGCTGTTGTCCAAGATCAATCTAGGTGAGATGTTGATTGACAATCAACCTCTACAGCAGCAGAACAGATTCCGCCTATTTAGCTTACTATTCATTGCGCTACCGACATTGTTTATTTACTGTAGGGCTAGCGGGCTAGGTTACCGCCGGATGTTGGACCTATTTGCTCTACCGGCGCTTCTATGGCTAGTGTGTGTGCGGGTCGGATGCTTCCTGACTGGTTGTTGCTGGGGCGATATTGCAGTAAGGCTAGAGGCTGTAGTATTCCCATTCGCAGCCCAAGTTCAGACGTTGCCCTGGTTAATCGGAGACTGGGTTTGGTCGTCGGTCTCTTTTCCCCGAGGCAGTCTTGTTTATCAGCAACATATTGCGCTAGGTTTGATTGGAGATAGCGCAACAGAATCGTTACCGATACACCCCACTCAACTTTACGAATTAGTTTACGTTTTAATACTCTGGACCATACTTCAGGCTACTAAGTTCCGTTTGCTACCCGCCGGTTGCCTCGCGGTTGCTACACTAGCCGGCTATGTCATGGGTCGCTTTGTCATTGAGTTCCTGCGGGCTGACAGTGAGTTAATTGTTGCAAATTTAACTTTTGCTCAGCTCCTATGCACAATACTTTTAGTTTGCTGCATATTTGGGTACCGCAGATTTTCGGGGCGAGCCGCATATTAGAAGATGGGATCGTGAAGGATGGGATCTTTTCTGTTTTTACTCCACACGACGCATCTTCAAATCCTCTCACCCCGACCATTTAATACCTGTATTTAAGTCTTCCAGATGATGTCGTTAGCAGTGTGCCGGACGTTATCAGCGTCGCAGGTGATCAGAAGCCGAAATGCTATACCCATGACTGGGATAGATTGGGGTGCAGGCTCAGGCCGGCCATGCACTAACATTCAAACTGGACCAGTTGGCGGGGGCGGGTCACAAGGAGGAATCCGACGATGAAAAGAATGTCGATTGTTCGGTTTAAACCGAAACCCGAGTGCTACGACGAGTTTCTCGAGGCCCTTAAGAGCCTGCAAGAACAAAGAGCGCAAGCGGATCCACCCGCCGCCTGGACGCTCAGAAGGGATGACGAACTGATCCGAGTCGTCATCAGGGACGAGGAGGAGTTTGCGGCCGATGTCAGTAATACCAACTGGCTCGACTCCGTGCGGCACCTGCTGCAGGAGTACAACGAGGTCGATCGTCACGCTATCCCGCTGACGGGAGAAATTCTCGATCCCGCCTGATCGGTTTCGATGTTGCGTCGAGGCCGCCTTCTGCCGGGGGACATCGTGTAAATTATCGGCAGGTTCTTTTTCTGCTGTCCAGAGGGAGTATGGAAACACCCTTAAGTCCAATGGAATTTGCCCGGCGCGCACGGCGGCTCTACCGTGACCGGGAGGGGGTGGTTGATGGAGGGCTGAGATTCACCTTCGGCGAGTTTCTCGAGCGGTGCGACCGCTGGTCGGCGGCGCTCCAGGCGCTGGGTGTTGGTCAGAGTGATCGCGTTGCCTACATTGCCCCTAATACGCACACGCACCTGGAAGCCTATTACGCGGTGCCGCAGATCGGTGCCGTGCTGGTGCCGATCAACTTCAGACTCAAACCGGAAGATTTTGCCTACATCATCAATCACTGTGGAGCAAAAGCGGTCTGCGTACACCCTGACCACGTAGCCGCGGTTGATTCGATCAGGGATCAGATTCCGGGGGCGGAGGTGTTCGTGGCTCTTGAGGGTTCTGCCGATAGTTGGCTCCACTACGAGCAGATCCTGGCATCTCACGGCCTGGAGTTTGAACCGGTCGAAATCAGTGAGTCGGACCTCATTACGATCAATTACACCAGCGGGACAACGGCAAGACCTAAAGGGGTCATGATCACGCATCGAAACGCGTACATCAACATCATGGGCACCCTGGCGCACCATCACCTGAGTCCGGCCGACCGGTACCTGTGGACCCTGCCGATGTTTCATGCCAATGGCTGGACATTTACCTGGATCAATACCGCCCGCGGGATGACCCATGTTTGTCTCCGAAAGGTTGAGCCGGCTGCGATCTACCAGCTCATCAAAGAGGAGGAGATCACGATGTTCTGTGCGGCGCCAACGGTGCTGATCAGTATTGCCAATGCGCCAAAGGCAATGAGAGAGGGCGCCCCCCGGGGCGTGCGGCTATTTACCGCTGGCGCGCCGCCTGCAGCGGCGACCATAGAACTGGTGGAAAAGGATCTCGGCTGGGAACTGACGCACGTTTACGGCCTGACCGAGACGGCGCCCCTGATCACGTTCTGCGAACCCCGGCCGGAACATCAGGGGCTCTCTATTGAAGAGCGGTCAAAAATGAAGGCCCGACAGGGCGTCGAGCTGGTGAGTTCGGGAGAAGTTCGTGTAGTGGATGAAAATGGCCTTGAGGTGGCCGCCGATGGCAATACCCTTGGAGAGATTACGGTTCGCGGTAACGTGGTGATGGCAGGGTATTACAACGACCCCGAGGCAACCGCCGCCGCCATTAAGGATGGCTGGTTCCACTCCGGAGACGCGGCAGTCGTGCACCCGGACGGTTATGTCGAGATCCGCGACCGCTTCAAGGATGTGATCATCAGCGGTGGAGAGAATATCTCTTCGGTGGAGCTGGAAGGCTGTCTGTTAACGCATCCTGCCGTTCAGGAGAGTGCGGTTGTCGGTATGCCGCACGAGAAGTGGGGCGAAAGCCCGCATGCTTTCGTCGTACTCAAGGAAGGCGCACATGCCACCGAAGATGAACTTAAACAACACGTACGGTCCCAACTGGCGCATTTTAAGACACCCCAGGCGGTAACATTTGTTGAAGAACTGCCCAAGACCGCAACCGGCAAAGTGCAGAAATATGTGCTTCGCCAGCACCAGCCCGGCATTGCCACACAGTAAACGGAACGCGGGGCTGCCGGTTGCTGCAGAGGCGTTTTCGCGAGGGCCGGTAATAGATTTTTTACCAAGTCCAGACCCGGGCCGCCATCAGGAAAGGGGCATTCTCAAAGCGTCGGAATGCGGGGTTCACTTCGAAATCTTTCCTCTGAAGCCCTAGCAAGACTGGGCTTTCTTGGATTGCCTAAAACTCGTAGAGTGTCTGTTTGCACAAGGAGTGAAAGATGGCAGAAAGCGCATTGCTCTGGTCCTTGCCTGTGGAGGGCACTCATGAGGTGTCGGCGTCGGCGGCGTCACTTTCCTTGGTCGGGGGTTCAGGGGATTTTGACGATCAAGGCCGGATTCGCAATCCCGATGATCTTAATAGCCAGTTAAAAGGAGCCGTCGAGAATATAGAAGCGGCCCTGCAGCAGGAAAACTGTTCGCTGAAGGATGTCATCCGCATCAAGGCTTTTGTCGAACTTTCCGCACAGGTGGGCGAGGCAGCAGTGGTGGAGATGCTGCTGGCAACGCTGCCCGGCGCACCTGCTGCAGTCATCTCTGTTGTACCGGTCGCAATGCAGCCTTTTGCAGGGCAGAAGGTTCAGCTCCAGGCGATTGCCCAGCGCGGGTGGCGGGATGCTGCGTATCTTGTCGAGGAGAGCACACTCAAGATCTCTGGCTTTGATACAAATGATGGGCCGACGGTGACAACCGCGCTGCGGGCGGGTGAGTTTATTGCGACCGCCAACCGGACCGCGGCTCACTGCATGGAAGACTATGACGGCAGTCTAGATGGCGCCGGTCAATCCCATGCCATCATGAATTCCCTCAATGCCAGCCTGAAGACGGTGGGCGCTACGCTTCAGGATGCGGTCAAATTGGAGGGCTACTACCGAGGCACGACCCGGGCACAATGGACGCCGCTCGCCAAGGCCAGGGCCTCATACTTCGCAGAGCCCGGACCGCCGGCAACGGTGATCCCCTGTCATCTTGGAGAACACGACCTGACCGTGACCCGCGTTGGCGTGCTCGCCATGCGGGAGCGGCGCAACAGTTACGACAAATACATCCCAAGAGAAGACGCCTGGCCTGAGCGCGTCTGGGACTGGCCGGCGGAACTTCCTTACCGCCAGGCCCAGAAACTGCGTGACATGATCTGGTTGGGTGGGCAGGTGCCGGCACAGCCTTTTTCCAACACCGGCAAGAGAGTGCATCCAGGCCAGTTGCTACCCCAGGCCCGCTTCACCATGAGTTATATCAGTGACCTGCTACGACCCTTCGGGCGGTCTCCTTCAGATCTGAAACTGCTGGTCTGCTACTACCGGCGCTTGCCCGATCAGGACGAGACCCATGCCCTGATAGGACTGCTGTCGGATTATTGCGGGGGCGTTCTGCCGCCGTTGAGCCTGATTCCTGTGGATCATATGCAGGATGCCGATTCCACCATTGAAATCTGGGGCGTGGCGCAAGGCTAGTCCCAGGCATACCTTTGTTGCGAGGCTGCACTTCGGAGCCAATGATCTTGACCACGAGACCGTCTTATCGGAGCAGAAGCAGAAATGATCAGTCTGCCTGAGGAATCCTTGATACTTTCTTCGCCACGGTTGCTCCTGCGACCGCTCCAGCAGAGCGATGTAGACCTCGTGCTTGAACTCTTTACCGATCCCGCCATGATGAAGTACGCAGGCGGTCCCCAGGAGGGCGGCAAGATTCGGGACGAGATGGAGATCTACATCCGCCGCGGCGGGGATGGATCCATCGGGGTCTGGTGTGTCTGCAAGCGCGATAGCGAAGCAGCCATCGGCAGTATTGCACTGCTGCCGTTACCGATAGAGGTGGACGATACCGAATGGGAAACCGTGAGGATGGGTGAGGTTCCGGACGGCGACATCGAGATTGGTTACTTTTTGAGAAAAAACGAATGGGGTCAGGGCTACGTATCCGAGGCAGTCTCGTGCCTGCTGGACTTTGCATTTACGGTTTCGGAGCACCAGGGGATCGTTGCGGTAATTGATCCACGAAACACGGCCTCGCGGCGGGTTCTGGAGCGGGCCGGATTCTTGGGCACGGGCGATCGGCGCGCCTATCGGGAGACCTGTCCGGGATTCCGTATCACAAAGTCAGACTGGCTTGCCCTGACGGCAAAATCTGGCCTGAGATAAAGAAAACTACTCGGCCGCTTTCGCCCTTTCCACGGCCGTCGGCGTCAGCAGGTCTTCGCGCCGCGCCATGGCGTCGTAATAGGAGGCGAAGGCCGGACGGTCGATATAACGGCCGCTGCCGCGTTCCATATTCTGCACCTGACCATCGGCCCAGACGATGCGGCCCTGGCTGATGGTGTGGGTGTTGATGCCTTTCACCGTCATGCCTTCAAAGATATTGAAGTCGATATTCTGGTGATGGGTTTTGGCGGAAATGGTGCGTGTGCCTTCCGGATCCCAGACCACCAGATCGGCGTCCGCGCCGACAGTGACAGTGCCTTTGCGCGGGTAGATGTTGAAGATCTTGGCGGCGTTGGTGCTGGTGGCGGCGACAAATTCGTTGGGTGTCAGGCGGCCGGTGCCCACCCCCTGATCCCACATCACCGACATGCGGTCTTCAACGCCTGCGGTGCCGTTGGGGATCAGTGAGAAATCATCAATGCCCGCCGCTTTCTGATCGCTGCAGAAGCAGCAGTGGTCGGTCGCCGTGGTTTGCAGATTGCCCGCCTGCAGGCCGCGCCACAATGCTTCCTGATGGGGCTTGGCGCGGAACGGTGGGCTCATCACATGGGCGGCGGCGAATTCAAAATCCGGGTGGCGATAGACGCTGTCGTCAATCACCAGATGACCGGCCAGCACTTCACCAAACACACGCTGGCCTTCCAGCCGCGCGCGGGTGATGGCTTCCAGCGATTCCATGCAGCTAGTGTGAACGACATAAAGCGGCACATTGAGCACCTGGGCGATGCGGATGGCGCGGTTGGCGGCTTCGCCTTCCACTTCCGGCGGACGCGACAGCGGATGGCCTTCGGGGCCGGTGATGCCACGGTCCTTCATTTCCTGTTGCAGGCGAAAAACCAGTTCGCCGTTTTCCGCATGCACGGTGCAGATGGCCCCCAGTTCCTTGGCCCGCATGAAGCTGTTCACCAGGGTTTCGTCATCGGCCATGATGGCGTTTTTGTAGGCCATGAAATGTTTAAAGCTGTTGACGCCGTGTTCCTGAACCAGCGTGCCCATGTCGCGATGCACGGTCTCATCCCACCAGGTGATGGCGACGTGGAAACTGTAATCGGCGGCCGCCTTTTCCGACCAGCCACGCCATTTGTCATAGGCCTCCAACACCGGCTCCTGCGGGCCGGGAATGACAAAGTCGATACACATGGTGGTGCCGCCGGCGGCTGCGGCGACGGTGCCGGTGAAAAAATCCTCACTGGCGACAGTGCCCATGAAGGGCAGTTGCATATGGGTGTGGGGGTCGATGCCGCCTGGCATGACCAACTGACCACCGGCGTCGATCACTTCCGCATCGCCCGGCGCTTCGATACCTTCCCCGACCGCCTTGATGACGCCGTCTTGCGTATAGACATCGGCGCGGAAACTGTCGTCCGAGGTCACGACCGTGCCGCCACGTATCAATACTGACATCTGGACCTCCGCCTGCTGTATATTACCGCCGGCCTATAAACCTGACCATTTGGACAGATATTAGCAGGTTTGCCGCGACGTGCAAGAAAGATATTCGCGCAATAATCAGAAACGGGTTCCGATTTTGGCGCATGCGCCGCCACAGCCAGAAAGCGCCACGGCGTCATTATCGAAAAGAATGAGCAGAAGATCGAAAGGGGTGGGCAGCTTGTAAAACCGGCCCTGACCGGCGCTCATCTTTCAGACTGATATCGATCGCTAAGAAACCTGGCCGGTGCGCGTAAGGAACGCCGCCGGCCTTTTATCTGGAGATTCGCTGTGTACAAACTGTATGGAAGTCTGGGTGCGGCGAGCCTTGCACCGCATTGTGTGCTTGAGGCGTCTGCCGCGCCGTATGAGTTCATCCCGGTAGATATCTCGGACGATGTCGAGCGGGATCCGGAGTATCTCAAGCTGAACCTGCACGGCCGGGTTCCAACGCTGGTGATGGGGGACGAGATCATGATGGAGTCGGCGGCGATATCGATGTATCTCGCGGACAAGTACCCCAAGGCGCAGATGTCCCCGCGCGTCGATGACCCCCGTCGCTGGGAGTATCTGCAGTGGATGATCTATCTCACGAATACGCTCCAGGAGACCATGCTGCTGAAAAGGTACGGCTCAGGCTACACCACCGATCCCGATCCTTCCGCGGTGTCGGAATCGGCAGCCGCAAGGCTCGTCCGGATTCTGGGGATTATTGAAGCGGGTCTCGGAAAACACGACGGAGCGTTTTTCCTTGGCGACAGCCTGAGCACCGCGGATATCTACCTCAACATGATCCTCGGCTGGGATCCTGAGATCGGTGCAGGCGCAAAGGATGCCGAGGGCTGGCCCAAAATCGGGAAGAGTTATGACGCGTTATTCTCCCGCGATGATGTCGCCAGAATCCTTGTGGAAAACGGCTTCCCCGAGCCGTCAGCCTGAGTGGGGGCCCGTTAGGAAGTATCAGTTCAACCACTGACCTTCGGGAATGGAGTCCACCTCTTTTCCTGCCATCCAGCGTCCGTGGAACTGGAATCCTTCTTCTTCCATTTTGGCAAAAAAGTTTTTCGGGTCGTCGCCTTCGATATGCGCCCGATGCGCATCCGCATCGGTAAAAATCTGCGTATAGAGAAATACGTTTGGATTGTCAGCAGCCCTGCAGACGAAAAACTGCTTCATTCCGGGCTGATTCTCAAGGCAGGTGTAGCGATATTCGTTAATGAGTTGCTCAATGCGGTCAAGGTCGCCCTCTACGACAGCCGTTACGTGCACGATATAGGTCATGTGCAGGCCCAAAGTTCTGTGCTGAGGTAACGCTCACCGGTATCTGCAAGAATGGCGAGAAGTTGCTGGTCTTTTGCCTCATCCCGCCTGGCATATTCAAGCATTCCAACGACAGCGGCGCCGCAGGAGATACCGCAGAAGATGCCCTCGTGCTGCGCCAGTTGTCGCGCCACACCCATGGCGTGGTCCGCATTGACGGGAATCACGTCGTCGTAGGAGGTCTGGTCGAGTGTGTCCGGGATGAAGCCGGGTGCGGTGCCCATGATGCGGTGTTTGCAGGCAATCCCTTTGGACAAAATGGGAGAATTATCGGGTTCGGTTGCAACAATCGTGATCCCGGGTATGGACTCGCGGAGGATGGCAGACAAGCCGCTGATGGTGCCCCCGGTGCCGGTCGTGCAGATAACCGCTCCGAGATCGGTATTGAAATCCTCGATGATTTCGCTCGCGGTCTGGTGGTGGGCCTGCGGGTTGGCCGGGTTGTAGTGCTGACCGACAAAGAAGTAGCCTTTTTCTTTTTCGAGGCGCCGAGCCTCTTCGATGGCGCCAATGGTGCCCGTTTCAGCAGGGGTTAACACCAGTTCGGCACCAAAGGCCCGAAGAATAGCCTTGCGTTCCTCGCTCATATCGGCCGACATGACGAAGATCGCCGGGTAGCCTTTTACGGCGGCGACCATGGCAAGCCCGATTCCCGTATTACCTGATGTCGGTTCGACAAGCGTATCACCGGACTTCAGAACACCCCGTGCTTCGGCATCTTCGATCATGTTCAGCGCAGGCCGGTCCTTGACCGAGCCTCCGGGGTTAAAACTTTCGAGTTTTACCCACAGGGAGCGGGCCTTGCCCGTGTCGAAGTGATGCAGTTGAACCGTCGGAGTATGGCCGATGGTCTGGAGGATGTTGTCGTACTTCATAAATGTATTTTAACGGCTTGCATGCCAACTAAGCCCCTGTGAAGAAGGGAAACGAATCCAGAGAGTGGATTGAAATGGTGTTCAGGGCGACCGGTGCGGTCGACGCGATCGCGAGGCAGGCGCGATACTCGGTGGGAGCGGTCAGATCGTGAAGAGAGGTCCTGTTCACATCTTCCGGGTTCCATTCAGTGGTGCAGAGCCTCGCTGGCGTGGCAGGGTTGACGGTCACGGAGAACTGGTTCAGGGGTAACGCAAGACCCAGGCCGTGCAGTTTGAGATATGCCTCCTTGCGGGTCCAGCAGGTGAAAAAGGCCTCGGCCTGCTGCAGATCCGGCAGGGCGTTAAGTTCTGCGATCTCCGCCGGGGAGAAGAATCTTTGGGCGAGGGTTGCCCAGGTATGGCGCGTCGGCTGCCGTATACGCTCCACGTCGACGCCCACGGCGGTATCCCGGCAGGTGACGATACAGGCCTGATCGTTTGAGTGGGAAAGGTTGAAGAATACGGGGTTGTTGTCGAGGTGGGGCTTGCCCTTCTTGCCGTACTCGAAGCGTACGGCTTCCGGGGCGAGATTCAGGGTCTTCGCGAGTACACCACGAAGCAACCCGCGGCAGACAATAAAGCGGGAACGGTCCTGCTCGAAAACAAAACGCGCGGCGCGCTGTTTTTCTGAATCGGACAGACAAGTCCTCAAATGAGTTGCCGTACCGGTGAGATCGGCCAGAGCAAGATGCCAGACATCAACCGCAGTAGGGAAGGGCATTATGACGGTCCCGCTATGTCTTTGATGCTGCTGGCAAGACAGGTTTGGCAAACACAATCATCGCAACGCCAACCAGGACAATGACACCGCCGAGCAGCACTCCGGCGCTCGGGCGTTCACCCAGGATAATGACGGAGAAGACAATCGTGAACACTGGCAAGAGCAAAAGCACCGGCATGACATGGGACACAGGATTGCGGCGAAGCACGGTGAACCACACACCATAACCTGCCACCGTCATCACCAGACCCAGATAAGCCACGCTGCCCCAGCCGATCCAGGTGGCATGGGTCAGTGCATCCCACTGGCCGTCTTCAAACAGGAATGATCCCACCAGCATCTGTGGGGCGGCCATGACCCCGATCCAGGCGATTCCCGTGAGCCCATCGAGTTGGGCGCTGATACGCTTGTACATAATCTGCCCAACGGCCCAGATCATTGCGCCGCTGCCGGTAAGGAAGATCGCAAACAGTTGCCCTTGTGTCCCCGGCAGGCCGGAGATCAGCAGGATTCCCAGGAATGAAACCACCATACCGAAAATTCGCATCAATCCCGGCCGCTCCCGGAAGACGAGCACTGCAAGCAGCACCCCGAAAGGCACCTCCAGGTGAATCACAATAATTGCGAGCGAAGCGTCGATCATGGAAAGTCCGGTAAACGTCAGTCCGTACTGGATCGTCGAGCCGACCAATGCAATCCAGAAAAGGTCCTTCATGCAGTTTCGGGGGATGGGCACGAACCACACCAGAACCAGTGCTGCGATAAAGAAGCGGATACTCATCAGGAGCAGCGGAGGAAACTCGGCCAGGCCCGCCTTGGCCAGGGTAAACCCAAGGCCCCAGCTCAGGGGAACAAATACGGCAAGAAGCAGTTCCCTGCCTTTCATTACTTTATTCTGACGGGGATGTTCACAGCGATGTATCTCCTGGGAGGGGGCTTGTTGACTGTTGGCAAGACATCAGGGATCAGGTAGTCTGCGTTCGCACCCATTTGCTTCAGGGAAAGGCCCAGTGCCCCGGTTATTACTGAAAGAGCTGATCAAGACGTTCATTATTTTTTGCGCCGGTATTATCCCAGTTCTAGGGGCGTCCGGCCTACCGGGCCAGCCTTTGTGGCTCAAGTTTGCCCCTGGCACAAGTGCGGCAGGTGCACAGGCGATTGCCGGTATCAGTGGTGACCAGCAACTGCTGCTCTCTGCCGTTGGCAGTTCGGATCTCAGTCTCAGTGGATTCTGGGGCCAAGGACAGGGCTTGTCTTCTCTTTCGCCAGTCTTTTCATTCACGAATCGGGATGCGAGCCTTTTCCATGGGGAACACCAGCGTCCTGTCCGGTTTGCAGGCGCAGCCCTGGATTTCTTCAAAGGAAGCGTTCAGTTCACCACCGGCGTATCCCAGGTTGAATCCACAGGAGCGCCGGATCGGGTCAGCTGGTTCACTGGCGCTACCTCGGAGCGATTCGCACTCCAGCTTTTTCGTGTCGACGGCCAGGATACAGTGGCTGCCCACGCAATCGGACTTCAAATGCGCCTGCCTGTCGGAACACTTCACACTTCCTATGCCGTAGCGGCGATCGATACAGCATCGGCAGTCCTGAGGTGGCAGGTCCCGTTGAGTTCAAAACTGTATCTCGGGTTTGAGTTACGTGATGGACGCAGTACGCGCTTCAGTGACGGCACTTACCAGCGTTGGGTCCTCAATATTGCAGGAAGTACGCGGGGAAGCGGGGCATTGCTCGCCACAGAGGGCGGCAATAACGGCGCCCAGATCGCCACGACGGCTTTACTCGCAGCGGGCGCCGTTGGCATTGCGCTGGTCGCGACCTCCGGCAGTGATGATACGGATAGCCAACTGCGCTTTTCCACCCAGCATGAAACTGCCCGGAATGTCCTCAACAGTGTCAATCCGACCTCCGTTGCCCAGAATCTGGAGTACGGAGGCTGGGTCTATCGAAATTCCGATACCACCTTCAGCGCGACAGAGCCCGTTAAGGGGACAGTGGACAGAGTGAACATCGGCTCACCAACCAGTGTCCCCTCTGGTTATGCAACCGCCTCGTATCACACTCATGGCGCGTATGATCCAAAGTATGACAGCGAAAACTTTTCATACCTTGATATCACGATGAATAACAACTGGGGGGTGGACGGCTATCTTGGCACCCCGGCGGGATACTATAAATATCATCACTACCTGACCGGTGTGATCTCTACGCTTGGCACCATTGCCAACTGAGCGCTGGCGAAATCGGCCAGGATGTCGTTGAAAGGTAATGAGATTATGGAGCAACCAACCTAATGAGCAAGCATTCGTCCGCCGATGCGGTCGTCATCGGTGCAGGCATTATCGGGACAGCGGTCGCCCTTGAGTTGTCGAAGGGCGGCCGGCGTACCGTTTGCGTGGATCGTGCACCGGCGGCTGGGTACGGTTCTACGTCGAGTTCCTGCGCCATCATCAGAGTCCATTACTCGACACTGGAGGGGACGGCCTTCGCGTTTGACGCCTATCATGACTGGGAAGACTGGTCGGGATACCTTGGGTCCGACATCCCTGGCGATCTGGAGGCGGCAAAGTTTCATCAGACCGGGTGCCTGGTGATGAAGACCGAAGGAAACGGATACCTGAAAAATGTGCTCGAGAATGTCCGGATACTCTCAATCCCTTTTGAGGAGTGGGACGAAGACAAGATCACCCGGCGTCTGCCGGGCTATGACCTTCGATGCTACGCGCCAGCCAAACGAATGGATGATCCTGAGTTTGGAGAACCCGGTGCGGGACGGATTGCAGGTGGGGTATTTTTTCCAACCGCGGGATACATCAGCGACCCCCTGCTTGCATCGCAGAATATACAGGCCGCGGCCCAGGCCGCGGCCTGTACGTTCCTCTTCAACCGTGAAGTCAGCCAGATTCCTTCAGAAGCGGGCCGCGTTAAAGGCGTCGTGCTGGGTGACGGCACGGTGATTGAAGCTCCGGTCGTGGTGAACGTTGCCGGACCACACTCCTCGAAGATCAACCGGCTGGCCGGTGCGGATTCGGATATGCGGATCACGACCCGCGCCCTGCGCCAGGAGGTGGTGCATGTACCGGCACCCGAGGGCCTCGACGTTGAACAGGCCGGTCTCGTGGTGTCTGACAACGACATCGGTGTTTATTGCCGGCCCGAGACGGGAAACTATGTTCTTGCCGGGAGCGAAGACCCGCCCTGTGACCCCCACGACTGGGTCGACGCCGATGATTTCAACCGGGATTTTTCAGACCAGGCAACGACCCAGGCCTTACGGCTTGCGCAGCGTATGGGCGGGCTCAAACTGCCGAGCCGGATGCGCGGGGTCGTGGATCTCTACGATGTGACCGAGGACTGGCTGCCCATATATGACCGGTCGGCTATTGATGGCTTCTACATGGCCTGCGGCTCGAGCGGTAACCAGTTCAAGAATGCGCCAGCCGCGGGGCGGCTGATGGCGGGGCTGGTCGATTACTGTGAATCAGGAAACGATCACGACCGTGAGCCTTTCCAGTTCGGGCTCAGCCATATTGACTTTGAACTCGACAGCGCCAGCATGTCGCGACGTCGCAAGATCAATCCGGACAGCAGTTTCTCGGTGCTTGGCTGAGGGGCCTTGCCGCAGGTACCTGGCCTAGATGATCTCCAGGCCGAACTGTTCGGCTGTTTCGACGAGAATCTCCCATAGGGATTGGGCAAAGCCCCGCGGAAGAAAGAGTTGGTAACCCGCCTCGCTGTGCCACAAGGTCACCCCGACGTGATGAATCCCACCCGAGGCGACCCGGGCAACTGGAAAGTGGTCCTGGCGAAGATCAATGGGCAGCAGCCGGCTGAGGCAGACCGGCGCTTCGGGGCCCGAGAGAAGAATCCGGGTACGCGAATGTGACAGATCGAGTGTTGCTCCCATCTCGGCGTCAAGTGATGCAGGCTCGGCGCCAAGCAGCCACCATTTGAGCGGCTCTACCCGCAACGCGGTTCCACCTGCGCTGGAGACGGCCCGGCCCGGCGCCGGTGCCTGTGCAGTACCGATCGCCTGCGCAACAGTCGCGCCGACCTCGGTAAGGGTATCCGGCCATGCACCCACCTGATGCAAAACGAGGTCCTCGATCTCCTGGAGCCGGACGCCAGGTTCCCCGGGGTGTCCATGCATCCCCCGCTGGTAACTTGATGCCAATGCGGATTGCCGCTTAGCCATACATCCGCTCTCCCTCAGGATCGTACATATGCGGTGAGACGATCTCGACCGCGGTATTGCCCTTGCGGATGGGGTCCGCGCAGACGACGTCACGCTCGTGCCACTTTTTATGACCACCGTTGATAAAGCCAAGCCCGATCCAGTGGCCCAGGGCAGGCGAGTGGGTCACGGCGGTGATCCAGCCTTCACCGTAGCCCGAAACCTCATCGGCCGGACAGAGAATAGCGCCCGCATTGAAGATCTCCCGCCGGTCCCGCGGGAATATTCCCACCAGCGTCGGCCGGTCCTCCCGTTGAAGTTCGGGGCGATGGCGAAGGGCGCTGCCGATGTATGATTTTTTGTCAGACGCCATCCGGCCGAGGCCGGCGTCATCAATGGTGACCCTTCCGTCGAGTTCTGCGGCCGTGACGTGGCCTTTTTCTATCCTGAGCGCAGCGAGCGCCTCAAGGCCATAGAGACAGCCATCCATTGGCTGTGCCACGTCCCAGAGGTTCTGCATGACCGCCGGCCCAAAATCCGAGGGAACATAAACCTCGAAAGCGCGTTCTCCGGAAAAACTGATTCGTGCGATACGCGCGGGGATATTGCCGCGCATTGTGGTTTCGACCACCCCCATGAAGGGAAGTTCGCCGTCGGAGACCAGGGCGGGTTCCTCGACACAGGCTTTGAGCACCTGCCGTGAGAGCGGGCCCGCAACGGCGACCCCGGCCCATTGTTCCGAGACAGAAGTCAAATGAACTTTCAGGTCAGTCCAGCGGGTCTGGATCAGTTCCTCAAGAAAAGCCATGACCTTCGCCGCATGCGCGGTGGTGGTCGTCATGAAGTACTCGTTCTCCGAAAGACGCCAGGCGGTGCCGTCATCCATCACCAGCCCGTCATCGCGCAGCATGATTCCGTAGCGGGTTTTGCCGACGGGGAGCTTGGCGAACGGATTGCTGTAGACCCGGTTCAGCAGTTCCGTAGCGTCGGGCCCCTGGATGGCGATTTTCCCGAGCGACGTCACATCACACAGGCCAACCGTACGCCTGACTGTCTCGGCTTCGCGGACGTATGCCTCGCTGATCGTTTCGCCGTCGCGGGCAAAGAACCAGGGCCGGTGCCACAGACCCGCCATGGTCATGGTAGCGCCCGCTGCAAGGTTCCAGTCATGCAGCGGGGTGCGGCGCAGCGGCCGAAAGTGCGGTCCGACGTTCCGGCCCTTCAGGGCACCAATGCTGATCGGCGTGTAGGGTGGCCGGAATGTGGTGGTGCCGACCTCAGGAATCTCCTTGCCGAGGGCTTCTGCCATCAGGGCCATGCCGATAATGTTTCCCATCTTGCCCTGGTCGGTTGCCATACCCAGCGTGGTGTAGCGCTTGAGATGCTCCACCGATACGTAGCCTTCGTGATGCGCAAGACGGACATCGTCTGCGCTGACGTCATGTTGCGGATCGACAAAGGACTTGAGTTTTTGACCGGTCACCCGGATCTCGTAGAGCGGATCAATCGGCCCTTCCCAGCGCCCCGGTGTTGGGGCGGTCGGGGTGTGTGACGGATCCTGCAGCATCTGCATTGCCTGGTTGGCAGCAGCGCGGCCCGAATCGGCACAGGCATCGTGATCCCAGATGCCTGCCGCACTTCCCGCTGCCAGGATCGGCTCTTCACAAGCGGGCGCGAGAAAACAGGCCAGCTCGGCATTCCAGACCGGTTTGACGCCCCGGTGGGACAGGAGGTTGACCACAGGAGACCAGCCGCCCGAGACCAGTACCAGATCGCAGTCGAGACGATCGGCTGATTGCCAGCCGCCGGCCTGGCGTTGTGCGGTCTGCAGGCCCGAGACCACGTTGGCGCCCAGCACTTTGAGTGGCGCGGCGTCTAGCCGCAGACTGATGCTGCCTGCCTCACAAAGCGATCGTAATGCCTCGGGAACACTGCTTCTGGAATCGAGAATAGCAACCGTGGCGCCCGAGTCGGCAAGATCGGATGCCGATGCATAGACAGAATCATTGTTGGTGGCGATAACCATGCTCTCACCCGGTTGGACCGCAAAGCGGTTGAGGTAGGCGCGGCCGGCGTTGGCCGTCATCAGGCCCGGGCGGTCGTTATCGCCGAAGGCGATGTGTCTTTCCAATGCGCCGGATGCGAGAACCGTACAGCGTGCGCGCAGGGTCCAGAAGCGCTGGCGGGGCAGCCACGAAGGAGGATCCGCCAGGTGATCAGTGACCCGCTCCAGAAGTCCGGCGACCCCGCCATCGTAGAGCCCGAAAGCGGTGGTCGACGTCATTACGCGTACACCGGCGTTTTCGAGTTCGCGAACTTCCTGGGGCAGGGCTGCGGTTTCACCAGGGCGATTGAGGCTGTCGCCCCCGAGTACCGTATCCTGCTCGACCAGAACCACATCGCATCCTGCACCGGCTGCCGTGAGTGCAGCCGCGCGCCCGGCAGGACCACCCCCCACGATGAGAAGATCGCAATAGCCGTGGGCATGTTCATAATGATCCGGGTCCGGTTCCCGCGAGGCCTCGCCCATGCCGGCGGCCTTGCGGATGATTTTCTCGTAGCGCATCCACATCCCGGTACCGCGGCCCCACTCGAAGGGCGGCAGGCCCATAAAGGTCTTGTAGTAAAACCCGGCTGCAAAGAAACGCCCCAGCAGATTGTTGACGGCGCCCACATCAAAGCGGACACTCGGCCAGGCATTCTGGCCGCGGGCGATCAGGCCATCATAGAGCGGCTGCGTCGTGGCGCGGACGTTGGCGTCTCGCCTGGCCCCCTGGCCGATGGTGACCAGTGCGCCGGACTCCTCGACTCCGGCAGACATAATCCCCCGGGGACGGTGGTATTTGAAACTGCGGCCCAGTATCTGCTCACCGTTGGCCATCAGGGCCGATGCCAGCGTGTCGCCGGCATAGCCCTGCAGGTCCGTTCCGTCCCAGTTGAAAGTCAGGGTCTGGCTTCGGTCGATGCGACCGCCGTTGGCAAGCCGGCGAGCGGTCATGATTCGTCTGTCCCGGCGGCCTCGTTATTGAGGACTCGTGCGATGCCGTTGTGAGCGGGTCTGACAGAGTGGATTGCATGGGTGCAGGTATCCCTTTCCACCACCAGCCACATCCTGCAGCCATGCAGGTGCTGCCAGGTTTCAAACTGCACTCCGTCGGGGTTTTCACGCTGGAATACCGCCTCGATCCACTCGCATTCCGGTGCATCCAGCGCCGGATACTCGACTGACGCATCACCGCCGTAGCTGAATTCGCTGTGGTCCCGGACACCGCAGAAAGGACAGGAAATTCTGAGCATGACGGGGCTATCCGTGCAGTTTGGGGTCAGGACCTGCGCCGCGCTCATCAATGTTGATGCCGCGGGCAAAACGATCCAGCGTGTGGTTGGCGATCACCGGGTCGGGACGGTTATTGGCGATCAGGTCGGCGAAGTACCAGCCGGATGCGGGGCTTGCCTTGAATCCGCCGTAGTTCCAGCCGGCGTTCAGGTACAGGTTTTCGAGCGGGGTTTTACAGATGAAAGGAGAGCCATCCATGGACATATCCATTATCCCCGACCAGTGGCGCAGCAGCCGCACCCGACCCAGGCAGGGAAGAATTGATGTTGCGCATTCCGCCACATCCTGGACAATCGGAAGATTGCCCCGCTGGGCATAGGACTTGTACCAGTCAAGATCGCCGCCGAAGACCATCCCGCCTTTATCCGACTGGGAGATGTAGAAGTGAGCGCCGCCAACGCCGAAGACCACGACATGATCAAGCAGCGGCTTGAGCGGTTCGGACACAAAGGCCTGCAGTTTATGTGACTCAATCGGCAGCTTCCCAAGCTCTGCCATCCGCCAGAGCCGCGAGGTATTGCCCGCCACCGCGAAGCCGATTTTTTTGGCGCGGATCACGCCGCGGCTGGTCTGCAGGCCGGTGACGGTGCTGCCGTTTCGCTCCACCCCAGTGACTTCACAGTTCTGGAGGATATCGACACCGTACTGGTCGGCACCGCGGGCATAGCCCCAGGCAACCGCATCATGCCGGGCTGTCCCGGCGCGGGGCTGCGCCATCGCCCCAATAATCGGAAACCGGGCATCGGGAGAATAGTTAAGGTGCGGGATAGTGCGTTTCAGTGTCTCAAGGTCCCACAGTTCGCCGTCAGACCCGGTGAGCCGCATCGTGTTGTAACGCCGTGCAGCAGCGTCTCTGGCGGCAGGGCTATGCAGCAAGGTCACATGTGCCCGCTGACTGAACATCACGTTGTAATTGAGGTCGTGGCTCAGGTTCTCCCAGAGTTTCAGGGAGTGCTCATAGAACTCGCGGTTTCCCGGCAGCATGTAATTGGAGCGGACAATGGTGGTATTGCGACCAGCGTTTCCACCGCCGAGCCAGCCTTTCTCAACGACCGCGATATTGGTGATACCATGGTTCCTGGCAAGATAATATGCGGTTGCGAGTCCGTGGAGTCCGGCGCCGACAATCACAGCATCGTATTGCGCTTTAGGCTCAGGATCGCGCCAGGCGCGCTCCCAGCCTTTTTGGCCGGTCAGGCCGTTAACGAATACTTTCCAGGCGGAATAGGGTTTCATGATTCGAATTGAAAAATCGGATCCTGTTGCGATCAAGAATCAGACATGCGCAGAATTCTAGAAGAGGGAGCCGCACACGCCTTGCAAAAAGGCGACTTTAAGCAACTCGCCATCTAGATAGTCACTATCAAGACCCGCAAGTTGATTCAGGCAGTTATTCACGCGAACGCCCCGGGATGGTAGTGGGCCGATACTGAATTGGACAGGGCCAATTTAAAACCGAAATTGAAGCAAAGTCGATAACCGAGCCCGCCATTTTTATGCCCTCTTCGAAGAATCCGGATCGCTACGCGCCGTCGGTGCTTGCCTGGTCTGTATGGGCAATGGGGGCGGGACTTTTTCTCCTGGGTTTTTTTCACCGGGTGGCGCCTGCGGTTCTGCACCGTGAACTCAGCCTGGATTTCGGCCTGAGCGCCGCCTCACTTGGCAGTCTTTCCGCGCTGTACTTTTATTCCTATGTGCTGATGCAGATCCCAACCGGGCTGCTGGCCGACCGATTCGGCCCGCGCCGACTGCTGACGGCCGGCCTGGTGCTGAGCACCCTCGGCGCCGTCATCTTTGCGTTGGCGCCATCGCTTTTCTGGGCGGGCGTCGGGCGCTTGCTGATTGGCGGGTTTGTGGCTGTAGGATTTGTCTGTACCCTGAAGCTTGTCACCCACTGGCTGCCGCCTGAACGATTTTCCCTTGCCACGGGCCTGTTGCTGGTCGCAGGCATGACCGGAGCCGTCTTCGCGGGGGTTCCACTGCATCTTGCAAGCGAAGCGTTCGGGTGGCGAATTGTGACTCTGGTCGTTTCGGCGGTCGGACTCGCACTGGCTGTCGCTGTCTGGCTGGTGGTTCGGGATGATCCAACGGACCGGGGATATTCCGGATACATTAAAGTCAGTTCAGGTATCGGAGTCCGTGGATCCGAGTGGCAAAAACTAAAGAATGTATTTTCGTACCGCAACACGGTACTCCTCGCGATTGCTCCGGGTGGAATCGTTGGGTCGGTCCTGGCGTTTTCCGGGCTATGGGGGATCCCGTTTTTGACCCATGCATACGGGATGTCTCCTGCCATAGCGGCGATCGTGTGCTCGAGTATGTTGCTGTCCTGGGCGTTCAGCGGGCCGCTTTTTGGGGTCATTTCCGAAAGGGTTGGCCTGCGTAGACTTCCCTATCTCGCGGGAACCTGCCTCGCAGCGATGTGCTGGGTTGTGGCGATCCTCGTACCGGGCCTGCCCCAGTGGTTGTTGATCGGCGTGCTGCTCGGTGCGGGATTGTTCTCCGGCGGGATGATTCTGGGTTTCACCCAGGCCAAAGAATCCGTGCCGATGAATCTCGCCGGAACCGTATCCGGCGTCGTCAATATGGGGGTGATGTGCGGGCCTATGCTCTTGCAGCCGTTGATCGGCTGGTTGCTGGACCGGCTTTGGAGCGGTAGTGTCGGACCCGATGGACTGAGGATCTACACATTTGAGACCTATCGGCTGGGTTTCGCTCTGATGCTGGTTTGGCTCGCGGTAGCAATCGTCAGTATCGCGCTGAGTCGCGAAACCTATGCCAGGCAGCATCCGGGGCCAGTGGGCGAAATGGCGGATCAGGAGCAGACATGACGGAAACGATGGGCGCAGAAGAAGCGGAACTTCAGTGTTTTCTGGAATCACATCCTGAGTGTGAATTTGTCGATGTTCTGCTGCCGGATCTTTGCAACATCATCCGCGGCAAGCGGGTGGGGCGAAAGCACTTCGAGAAACTGTACCGCCAGGGCATTCAGATACCGAGCTCCACGTTTCTTCTTGACGTCAACGGCGTTGGCACCGACGCAGGAGGGCGGGGCTTTTCCGATGGTGATCCCGATGTCGCAGCGCGCCCGGTGGCGGGTTCACTGGCAGCCGTCCCCTGGGCCGGATCCGGTGCGGCTCAAGTGCTGGGTATTCTCTACGAACTGGATGGGGAACCGTGCCCGGTGGACCCAAGGCATGTGCTTAGCAGGGTAGTGTCGCGGCTTGCCGGCGACGGTCTGCATCCGGTCGTTGCTCTGGAACTTGAGTTTTACCTGCTCGATGCGGCGGGTGCCGACGCCGGCGAGGCGCATCCCCCGGCACTTCCGGATACCGGCCGGCTGGCTGAGCGTACGCAGGTTTACAGCCTGGCGGATCTCGATGGGGTGAGCGGCTTTCTCAGCGAGATGGAATCGGTATGCGCAGCACAAGGGGTACCCCTGGGTGGCGCGACCTCAGAGTATGCAGCAGGCCAGTTTGAGATCAATCTGGAACACGTCAGTGATCCAGTGAAGGCGGCGGACCATGCAATCCTGCTGCAGCGGGCAGTCAGAGGTCTCGCGCGAAAGCATGGGGTTGCCGCAACATTTATGGCCAAGCCATATCCCGATAGCGCCGGAAATGGCTTACATGCCCACATCAGCGTACTTGATGACTCAGGCCGCAATATCTTCGATGATGGGTCCGACCAGGGTGCGGACCCGCTTCGACATGCGATTGCCGGCACATTGGAACTGCTTCCCGAGTCGATGGCGATTTTTGCGCCGAACGTGAATTCCTTCCGTCGATTTGCGCCGAACCTTTATGTACCGACTGGCAGAACCTGGGGTTATAACAATCGCTCGGTAGCAGTTCGGGTCCCGGCCGGGGAGAAGGAGGCCCGTCGGCTTGAGCACCGGATCGCGGGAGCCGATGCCAACCCCTACCTTACCCTGGCGGCGATCCTTGCGGGTATTCACCACGGCATCACGCACGAACTCAATCCGCCTGCCGCGCGTCAGGATAATGCGGGAGCCGAACTGGATCGGGAGGTGCCGTTTACCTGGCAAAGCGCCCTTAACCGCCTGGAGAGTGCCAAGCGCCTGGGAAATTACCTGGGCACGTCGTACCTGGAACTTTACCGTGAATGCAAGCAGCATGAACTTGATGCCTTCCATAACGAGTTCACGCCGCTGGAGTTCCGTTGGTATCTTGCGCCCGAATGAGGTTGTGGGCGTTGATCAGTCGAGCGCCACCAGGATGATGGCACTTGCACCCAGGAACATGCCGATCGTGTAGCGCAGGTTCCAGGTAAAGCATTCACTCAGTGCGACACCATAACGGCTTTGCATCGCGAGATTGAGGCCCGAGATCGGACCTCCCGTCGCGCCGACGGACCAGCTCACGAGAAAAATAAATGCCAGCACGGCAGGCTCAGGATTGAGCGGTGCGACGATGGCAGATGCAGCCACGATGCTGACAATGGCATGCACACCGGCAACTGCAAGCGAAAGCAGGATCGCGAGCAGGGCAATAGCGATCCCGGGCGTAAAGCCGAAGGCATCGAGCGTGGGGTGGGTCGTTGCTACCAGTGCGGAGATTCCGGTCGCCATCACGCCGGTGCTGAAAAAGAGCACCAGTTCTCCGTACATATCGGGCAGACGACCGTAACTGAAATTGCGAATGGTTGCGATGGCCCGGAAGAATGATTCCCGGATGGCGATGACCGAGGCCGTTACGATCAGAGAGAGCGCTGAGACGAGCACCAGGACAGAGACGCCCGGAAACAGCGAATTCGCTGTCAGTACACAGACCACCATGAGCGAAGGTACCCACAGGGCACGAAAGTTGACGGGATAGCCTTCGAAGGTGCCCAGCCCTCCCGATTTTCGGAATCGGTGCTCGGTCCAGGTGAGGGCGAAGCCAAAAAGGCAAAGCGGGATGGAGAGCAGCCACAGGTCGGGCAGTTTCGTGCCGGGTGCGTACAGCAGGCAGGTACCCATCGCTGCAAAAAACGGCGACCAGAGCGCCGCCAGCGAGAATCCCCGCTGCAGGCTGGTCGCACTCGTGCGGTCGAGCTTTTGTTTCTTCGAAAGCGCGTCCCCGAAGATGATGAGCGCGGAGAGATTAATCACCGATGAGAAAAGATGAATCCCGGTGATTGTCTGCCAGAAGGCATTTTCCCCAGCTTTGGGGGTAGGACGGCCTGTGCCGCGTGTGTCGGTAATCAGTCTCAGGAAACTCACGGCAGAAAGAAGACTGATCAAGAGGTGATTCTGGGTGAGCATTTGCCTTACCGGCAGCTCTTGATAGCCCTGGTGCCAGGCAATCGCCAGGCAGGCGAAGCCTGCCGTGACGAAAATCGTGCACTGAATGCGTTGGGTCCGGCGGGTACGGGGCCAGAGCAGAACCAGGGCCGCGAGGGCGCTGAAACCGGCCACCCAGAGGAAGTCCGAAAGACCAAATCCGGCGAGTACGGACGCGATAATCATGATGAGCAACAGGACCCCGGCAAGTCGCTGCTGGGGATTTTGTCGGCGATCGTCGGTCAAAAGGCGTTGTCCGTGTCTGTCAGGCAGGTAACCAATAGCGGTTAGCAGTTATGTGCAAAAGCGTGCTACTCCCCCGCTATTTTAGAGGGCTTTGGTTTCAGCAAGGTTGCCGTTATCTGTTGAGTAACTTCTCTGGGAGCATAGGCAATGCTGACGCTTTCAGCCACAATAACGCACTGAACGATGCCCAGCGCAAGTTAAGGACTCTTTATGCCGGATTCGGATGACGGCCCGACGATTAACCGAATTGAGACCTTCAGCCGCGAGGTCCTGTCTTTTGTCCGCGTCACCTGCCGCGACGGCAGCGTGGGATGGGGACAGGTATCACCCTACAATGCCGACATCACGGCAATGGTGCTTCATCGCCAGATTGCACCCTGGTCACTGGGCGAGAGTGCTGACGAAATCGCTTCGCTGGTGCGGATCATCCCTGAGCGCGAGCACAAGTTCCCCGGGTCTTACCTCCGACGGGCACTTGCGGGGCTTGAGACTGCGCTATGGGACCGGCAGGGGAGGAAAGAGGAGAAAAGCGTTTGTGAACTGCTGGGCGGATCACCGGGCCGCCTGCGCGCCTATGGTTCCAGCATGCGGCGCGAGATCGCTCCCGAGGACGAGGCCGAGAGACTAGACCGATTGCGTGATGAATTCGGCTTCGATGCCTTTAAGTTTCGTGTGGGGGCGGAATGCGGTCATGATGCCGATGAGTGGCCCGGGCGTACCGAGGCGATCGTGCCGGCAGTCCGACGTGCGCTGGGGGATGAAGTTTCTTTACTGGTGGATGCCAATAGTGGATTTTCGCCACAACGGGCGATTGCGGTGGGGCAACTGCTGGAGGATTGTGGCGTCGAGCATTTTGAAGAGCCTTGCCCTTACTGGGAACTCGAGCAGACCCAAGAGGTGACACAGGCACTGTCGCTTGACGTCACAGGCGGGGAGCAGGACTGCGATCTTTCAATCTGGCGCCGTATGATTGAAATGCCTGCGGTCGATGTTGTGCAGCCTGATGTTTGTTATGTTGGCGGCATGCTTCGCGCCATGGAAGTCGCCGCAATGGCGGCGGACAAGGGCTTGGCCTGCACCCCACACTGCGCCAACCTTTCGATGGTAACGCTGTTCACCATGCATCTGTTAAGAGCGATCCCCAATGCCGGGAAATATCTTGAATTCTCTATCGAGGGTCCGAACTATTATCCGTGGCAGGAAGGCCTCTTCGTAGAGTCACCCTATACGATGACCAACGGAACGGTCACCGTCAGCGACACTCCCGGCTGGGGCGTGGAGATTGCACCCGAGTGGCTGACGGGGGCAACCTATCAGGTCAGCGACCTGCCTGAATAGCCGAAGCCGACCATGAACCGGGACTCGAACTGCTTGCTCTCTTCCGGGTTGCGTGAATACCCCTACTGGTGGGAGCGGACGCCGCGGTCTGAGGAAGCCTTACCGGTGCTGCCGGATAGCGTCGATGTGCTGGTCGTGGGTTCGGGTTACACCGGTTTGTGTGCCGCGCTGCAGACCGCCCGTGCGGGACGTTCTACCCTGGTGATCGATACCGAGGAGCCCGGATGGGGATGCAGTTCACGAAATGGAGGTCAGGTATCTACTGGAATCAAGCCGGACTTTGCGGCACTTGAAAAGGAGCATGGACGGGAGGCAGCGTTCGAGGTTCATCGTGAAGGCCAGCGGGCGCTGGCGTGGATCGGCGACTTTATCCGGGATGAGCATATTGACTGCGACTATCGTGTCTGCGGCCGTTTCTTTGGTGCCCATACGCCGCGTCACTACGAGAAACTGGCTCGCAAGCTCGAATCCCAGCAACCAGGCCTTGAGATGAAAGCCTTTCTGGTGCCCCGGGTGGATCAGCCAAAGGAGATCGACACCGACTTTTATCACGGCGGTCTGGTGCAGTGTCAGCACGCTTCAGTTGATCCCGCCGCCTTTCACCAGGGGATCCTTGCCCGCGCCCTTGAGAGCGGTGCGAGTGTTGTGGGCCATACCCGCGCCGTGGCAATTGAGCGCGGTCGTGACCGGGCGGGATTTATCGTGGACACAGACAGGGGCCGTGTGCACGCAGGGGAAGTGCTCATCGCCACCAGCGGCTACACCAGCCGGCTGACGCCTTGGCAGCAGCGCCGAGTGTTCCCCATTGGGACTTACATGATTGCGACAGAGGACCTTGGCGAAACTACCGCGCGATCTTTGATCCCCGGTGGCCGCATGATTGTCGATACCCGCCGGATCGTTGTGTACTACCGCCTGTCGCCGGATGGGCGACGGATGCTCTTTGGTGGCCGGGTGTCCCTTAGCGAGACCGATCCCCGGGTGAGCGCCCCCCGACTGCATGACCATATGACGGCGATCTTCCCGCAACTTCGCGATGCCAAAGTGAGTCACTCATGGATGGGCTTTGTCGGTTGGACCTTTCAGCGCATGCCGCACCTTGGATGCCATGACGGAATCTGGTACGCGTTGGGTTACTGCGGCTCGGGTGTGGCATTGGCGAGTTACTTTGGTACCCGGCTCGGCCAGCAGGTGCTTGGCCTGGAAGAGGGGAGGAGTGTCCTTTCTGACCTGCCGTTTCAGACCCGGCCGCTGTATTACGGAAAGCCGTGGTTTTTGTCAGCGTCGGTGGGCTGGTACGGCTTTCTGGATCGACTGGGTATCTGATCTGCGTTAATTAAACTGTAACAGCGGTGACGTATCTGCAGGGCCGATTACCGTTTGAGGTCTGGCGCAGGTAGGAGCCACCGCCACGCTTTTACATAGCGGATTTTCGTGCGGCCGACGGTGAGGTTGACATGAGCACTGGTCAAGGCAATAGTCGGTGCAAGCGTCAAGTCAGCCTGCTGGGTAGTGGGGTGGTGATGACCGCTCGTTCAATCCACATGATCAAAGGAGGAGTGGGAATGAAAAAGCATGTTTTCCGAGCCCTGTCCGCGGGTATTCTCGGAGTAATCCTGGGGGCGGCCGGCCAGTCGGCGATCGCCGGCGGCGAGGTGACCGTTGCATCATGGGGCGGCTCCTATCAGGATGCCCAGAGCAAGGCCCTGTTCAAGCCCGTTGCAGAAGCGATGGGAATCACCGTTAGGGAAGAAACCTACAAAGGAATCGGACAGGTACGCACGAAAGTTGCAGCCGGCGCGGTTCCATGGGACATCATCGACACGGGTTCCGGTGGCGGCGCTCGTGGTTGTGCGGAAGGGATTCTTATCGACCTTGATTACGACATGATCGATGTATCGAATTTCGTGACCGATACCTACCTCTCGTGCTGTGTGGGCACCATTGTGTTTGCCACGGTACCTGCCTGGAACACGGAGACCTATGGAGAGAACGGACCCCAGAGTTGGGCCGACTTCTGGGATGTTGAGAAATTCCCGGGCACCCGGTCCGTGCGTGGCAAGATGCATGGCATGCTCGAGCCGGCTTTAATGGCTGATGGCGTTCCGCGGGATAAGGTATATGAAGTCCTCGACAGCGAGGAAGGCATTAACCGCGCGCTCGACAAGATCCGTGAACTCAAGCCGCATATTGCTGTCTGGTGGGGTTCAGGCGCGCAGCACGCCCAGTTGATGAAAGACGGTGAAGTCGACATGACGACCGGTTGGAACGGCCGGTTCGATGTCGCCAAGGCCGATGGCGCGAAGGTCGCCTATTCGTATAACGGGGCGCTTCAGGATTATGATTGCTTCGCAATCCCGAAAGGGGCGCCCAATGCTGAGCTCGCGATGAAAGTTATTGCCGAGATGAGCAAAGCCGAGCATCAGGCCAATATCCCGCAATACATCACCTACGGCCCGACCAACAGCGACGCCTACAAGACTGGAAAGATCGATGAAGCCTTGTCGAAAAATCTCCCCTCCCATCCGGATAATGCCAAGAACATGCTTCCGGTGAACCAGGAGTGGTACGCCAAATGGGAGAAAAAGGCTTCTGAGTGGTATCAGGATATGATGACCGAGTAACAGCCCTCTTGTTTTTTTGGTGAAATAGGCGGCGTGTGAATGCACGCCGTCTTCATTTTGAGCTCGGCAATTTAGAAGGACATTCTGATGGCCCAGGAAAAAGCGCTGCCGATTACGATCCGCGGGATTACCAAGACCTACGGAGAAGTATTCGCGCTTGACGATGTCGATCTCGATATCGAGAGCGGCGAGTTCCTGACCCTGCTCGGGCCTTCCGGTTCCGGCAAAACCACGCTACTGATGGTGCTGGCGGGCTTTACCCGGCCGGATTCCGGCGGCGTATCGTTTGGCGATCAGGAGGTGATCAGGATGCCGCCCCACAAGAGAGACGTGGGGATGGTGTTCCAGAACTACGCGTTGTTTCCGCATATGAATGTTGCGGCCAACATTGGTTTTCCGCTGAAGTTACGTGGCATGCCCAAAGACGAGGTCCGCTCCGAGGTTGAAGACGCCCTCACTGTGGTGCAGCTGGAGGGTTATGGAGACAGAGGGGTGGAGCAGTTGTCCGGTGGTCAGAAGCAACGCGTCGCCCTGGCGAGAGCGATTGTGTTCAAGCCGCGCATCCTTCTCATGGACGAGCCACTGTCCGCACTTGACAAGAAGCTGCGCGAAAGGATGCAGATCGAACTCCGTCATCTTCACGAACAGTTGGGGATGACCACCGTTTATGTTACCCATGATCAACGCGAAGCGCTGACCATGTCGGATCGGATCGCCGTGATTAACGATGGGCGCCTGATGCAGCTGGATAAGCCCCGGGCCATCTATGATCGTCCTGCCAATCCGTTCGTCGCCAACTTTATTGGGGAATCAACGCTATTGCCTGTTGCAGAGGTTAATGGGACGGTAACGTTTGACGGCATACCTATTAAACTCGCCGAAGGTGATCAGGGGATCGGTCGGCTGCTGATGCTCCGACCGGAACGGCTGGTCTTCATGCCCGAAGGCGACAGTGCACAATTCAACCGATTCAATGGCACCGTGACTGAGGTGGTCTATCAGGGAGAGAGTTTCCTGGTTTATGTGCGACTTGCGGGTGGGGAAGAAGTTGCTGTGCGCAGCGTCAGCCAGCACCGCTCTTTAGAGGCGGCACCCAGCATTGGTGATGAGATCAGCCTCGGACTGCATCGGGACGAGACGGTTCTGGTCAGCGAAGCCTGACAGGCAAGACTGGTGAACGCGCCCGTACAGACCGCCCGTAACGCCGAGGAACTTCGGCGCGATGATCGCCGGGAGCGCCTGGCGCTGTTCGGCTTGTCACTGCCTGCCCTGATTATGGTGCTGCTGGTTATTGTGGTGCCGGTCGGATGGCTCTTCTGGCTGTCGTTATTCAACGATGAGGGTGTTCTGTCAACCTACAACTACAGCCGGATGCTGGAGAGTAAATCCTACGTCCGGATCTTCAAGACGACGTTCAACGTCAGTTTTCTGACAACCCTCATCTGTGTGTTGATTGGCTACCCGCTTGCATACTTCCTGTCACAGCTGTCGAAGCGCTGGGCCGCGGTCGGGCTGATCGCGGTACTGCTCCCTTTCTGGACTTCTCTCCTGGTTCGCACCTATGCGTGGCTGGTCGTTCTGCAGCGCAAGGGGTTGATTAACCAGTGGGGAATAGAACTTGGATGGTGGGAAACGCCCCTGAGGCTCGTGCATAACCTCAATGGAACGCTCATTGGCATGGTGCACATCATGCTGCCGTTTCTGGTACTGCCCCTGTACGGATCGATGCGCTCGATCAATTTAGACTACCTGAAAGCGGCCGCCAATCTGGGTGCCACCCCCACCAAGACCTTCTGGCTTGTATTTTTTCCGCTTTCGCTGCCCGGTTTATTTGCGGGTATCACGGTGGTGTTTGTCTTATGTCTTGGCTTTTTTGTCACCCCTGCTGTACTCGGCGGCGGCAAGGTGATCATGGTCTCCATGAAGATCGAAACGCTGATTGACCTTTTCTTCAATTTCGGCACGGCAAGTGCGCTGGGGGTCGTGCTGCTCGTGCTGACGCTCGGGGTACTCTTCATCGCCCACAAACTGCTGAACCTCGATAAAGTTCTGGGGTCCGGGGGTGGCGTGTGAACTGGCTTCAGAGGCCCGCTTCCGATACCCAGATTACCCATGGAAGGCGCCTGTGGCTGTACCTGGTGGGTGTACTGATCCTCGCATTTCTGATCATCCCTACCCTGATCGTGATGCCGATGTCCTTTTCGCAATCTCAATATCTGGAGTTTCCTCCAAGGGTGTGGGGCCTGCGCTGGTATGAGAACTATTTCGGCTCTATAGAATGGATGACGGCGACGTGGGTCTCAATTAAGGCGGCATTCTGGACAGTACTGGTGACGACACCGATTGCCACGATGGCGGCATACGGCCTGTATGTGTCAAACATCCGCGCCGCCCGTTTTGTTTTTGTTTTACTGATTACGCCCATGATGGTGCCGGTGGTTCTGATCGCGATCGGCGTCTTTTTTGCCTATACCCGACTCAAACTCAACAACACGATGTTCGGTCTGGTGCTGGCGCATTCGGTGCTGGCGTTGCCCATGGCGCTGATTGTCATCAGTGCCGGGCTTCGAAGTTATGACATGAACCAGGAGCGGGTTGCCCGGAGTCTGGGAGCCTCGCGGCTCAAAGCGTTTTTGGTGGTGACACTGCCGCAGATCAGATTTTCGGTAATCACCGGGGCACTGCTGGCGTTTATCGTGTCGTTTGATGAGGTCATCGTGGCCTTGTTCATATCCGGTGGGGACATGTCGACCATCACCCGGAGCATGTTCCTTGCCTTGCGTGACCAGATCGACCCCACCATTGCATCCATTTCAACCGTCATGATCCTGATCACGACGGCGGTGTTTCTGCTGGCACAGGTTCTGGGCAAATCAAAAAACAGCGGCTCTTAGCGCACCCCGGTTCCGGGTTGGCGCCTGTTCTGCTGTGGAACAGGCGCCTTTGCAAGGCGCTTTCAGAACAAGGGCGGTGGCTAGGGGGTTAGCAGGATTTCCAGAACAAATCTTGTCCCAAAGTACCCGATTGCGAGAAGGAAGAACCCGGCCCCTGTCCAGAGCACTGCCGTTCTTCCCCGCCAGCCGAGAAACAGCCGACCCAGCACCAGGACCGCAAGGCTGATCCACGCGAGCAGGGCGAGCACCGTGTGATGGTTGAACAAAAAAGCCTGGCCGAACATCTGTCCCGAAGAAAACGCGCCGCTCAGCAGGGTCAGCGTGAGCAGGGCGAAGCCGAGATAGATCAGTTGAAACAGGATGTTTTCCATCGTCTGAATCGGTGGAAAGGACTTAAAAAACCCGCCGGAGCGTTTTTGTTTCAGGTCCCGGTCATGGAAATGCAGCAGCAACGCCTGTGCCAGTGCAAGGCTGAGCAGGGCGTAGGCAAGGCCCGCGCCCAACACATGAAAGAGCCCGACAGCACCGTGGAGTTTCGTGGCATATGTCGGTCCCGGTAACAACCAGCCCAAACCCGCCCCGGCAAACGCGGAGGGGAATATCAGCACCCCCAGGCCTTGAACCGGCTGAAACAGCCGTGCGAGGAGGAACAGAATGGCGACGATCAGCGCGATCAGCGACAGGGTAGTGCCAAGCGCCAGGTTCGGTGGCCCATGCCCAAACAGCGTCGGGATGAGAACCAGGCCGTGGGCCATGACAGCAAGGTAGGCGAGCAGCACGTCGAAGGCGCCGCCTCTGGGCCGCGCGCTATCGGCAGATAGTGTGCGTAACAGCGCCGCCCATGCACCGGCATAGAGGAGCATTGCGCTGAGGCTGAAAAGGCTTGTCATGGTCAGGTGGGGTGGTAGGCGGCCGACCGGCGTGTTCAGCCTGAGAGCCGGGCCACAGTGTAGAATTCGATGGCTACCTCAACTTGTGGGCGAACATTTTAGCCCAAACCGCAAAGGGGTTTATGAGGTAAGCGCCGATCCCGGCGCGCCCGCAATCTGAAGAGGTAAATCGGAAATGTTTTCCCAGCTCGGCGATCGCCTAAAAGCGACCTTCAAGGGGCTGACCGGCCGCGGTCGGCTCAGTGAGGACAATGTTCGTGACGCGTTGCGTGAAGTTCGCATCGCGCTGCTTGAGGCGGACGTGGCATTGCCGGTCGTACGCGGTTTCCTCGAACGGGTGCGGGAAAAAGCCGTGGGCGAGGCGGTGTTGGGCAGTCTCAGCCCCGGTCAGGCGGTGATCAAGGTGGTTCACGACGAACTCGTCGTTCTGATGGGAGCGCAGAACGAGGCACTTGACCTGGCTGCCCGTCCACCGGCCGTCATCCTGCTGGCCGGACTGCAGGGAGCCGGAAAGACCACGACAGCGGCAAAACTCGCCCGCTTTCTTCGCGAACGGGAGAAAAAGCAGGTCCTGCTCTGCAGCGTTGACGTCTATCGGCCCGCCGCGATCGAACAACTCGCACAACTGGCCGGACAGACCGGGGTGGGTTTTCTATCCGCGGGAAAGGACCCGGTTTCCATAGCCGAGAATGCACTGGCGCAGGCCCGGGTGCGTTCCGACGATGTGCTCATCATCGACACCGCGGGCCGGCTCCATGTTGATGACCAAATGATGACCGAACTCAAGGCGGTCCATGCGGCTGTCACTCCGGTGGAAACCCTGTTTGTGATCGATAGCATGGCCGGACAGGATGCCGTGACCAGTGCGGGGGCATTCAATGATGCACTGGAACTGACAGGCGTCATCCTGACGAAAACCGATGGCGATGCCCGGGGTGGCGCTGCACTTTCGGTGAGGGAGGTTACCGGTAAACCGATCAAGTTCCTTGGCGTTGGCGAAGACTCGGCTGCGCTCGAGGCCTTCTTTCCAGACCGGATTGCATCCCGGATCCTGGGTATGGGAGATGTGGTGGGCCTGGTGGAGGAGGTCCAGCGCAGCGTCGACCAGGAGAAAGCCCGGAAAATCTCGCAGAAGCTGAAAAAGGGAAAGGGTTTCGATCTTGAGGATTTTCGCGAGCAACTGCACGAGGTGGAAAAGATGGGCGGCCTTGGGGGCCTGATGGAAAAAATTCCGGGCATGTCTGGGCTGCCGCAAGCGGCCCGTGCCCAGGTGGGGGGAGCCGAAACCGCCCGACTGATCGCGATCATCAATTCCATGACCCCGGGCGAGCGGGTATTCCCCGGGGTTATCAAGGGGTCCCGTAAACGGCGTATTGCAGCCGGGTCAGGAACCCAGGTTCAGGAGGTCAACCGGCTCTTAAAGCAGTTTACCCAGATGCAGAAAATGATGAAAAAGATGAAAGGCAAAGGGGGGATGGCAAAACTCATGGGCCAGATCAAGGGAGGAGGCTTTCCCGGGGGCGGACCGCCGCTCACGCACTGAGCCTTTGCTTGCTACGGAAATATTCAATTTTCATGCTAAAATTGTAGGGTTTGACGGATTATCAGAGGATTGTACAGATGGTGACCATTCGGCTTGCCCGCGGCGGTTCAAAAAAGCGGCCCTTTTACTCGATCGTCGTCTCTGACCGGCGGCGACAGCCCCGCGGCAGGTTTATTGAACGCATCGGGTTCTTTAATCCCATGGCGGCCAAGGGAGAGGAATCGCTGCGACTGGATCGTGAACGGGCGCAATACTGGATCAGCCAGGGGGCTCAGCCCTCTGAGCGGGTGGCGTCGTTTCTGAAGCAGTAAATCAATCCAGAGCAGATTAGGAACAGACGTTACCTGAAGTCCGAACCCGGATTCGACGTGATGCAAGCCGTCATGTCTGATCAAAACACACAACCCGTGGTACTGGGCCGAATTAACGGCGTGTTTGGGGTAAGTGGTTGGGTAAAGGTCTTTGATTACTCCCGCGACCGGGGCGGTATCCTCGATTATCCACGGTGGCTTTTGGGCCAGGGAGACGGCTGGAAAGAAGTTAAGTTATTGGCGGGGCAGCGTCACGGTAAAGGGGTGATCGCCCATCTGCAGAATTGCGATGATCGTGATCAGGCGATGGCGCTGATTGGAGCCGACATCGGAGTGTGGCTAGCGTGGCTGACCCCTGCAGGTGAAGGCGAATATTACTGGTACCAGCTTGAGGGGCTCGCGGTAGTGAACCTTGAGGGTGATTCGCTGGGGCAGGTTGACCATCTTTTGGAGACGGGCGCCAACGATGTATTGGTGGCGAGGTCAGACAGGGAGCGGCTTATCCCCTATGTTCCTGAAACTGTGCTTAAGGTGGACCTTGAGAAGGGCCAGATTCTCGTCGACTGGAACAAGGATTTTTGAGAGCTTTGAGGGCCATGATGGCGGAATACCCCGGGTTTATGAGACATGCGCATAGACATCGTCAGTATTTTTCCGCAGTTGGTAAAGGCCGTAGGAGAGTTTGGGGTAACGAGAATTGCCCTCGAGCGGTCGATTCTTGAGCTCAACCTGTGGGATCCGCGTGATTATTGTGAGGACAACTATCGCCGCGTAGATGACCGGCCCTACGGGGGCGGTCCCGGGATGGTGATGCAGGCGCCGCCGCTTGCGGCGGCGATCCGCCAGGCCCGATCTTCCGGCCAGGGCCGGGTCATCGGATTGAGCCCCCAGGGGAGTCCTCTGGATCAGGCGACGGTCGAGAGGCTGGCGGGTGAGCAGGCACTGGTACTGCTTGCCGGCAGATACGAGGGGATCGACCAGAGACTCCTGGATGCCGAGGTCGATGAGGAGTTGTCCATAGGGGACTACGTGGTTGCGGGTGGAGAACTGCCCGCGATGGTGCTGATTGAAGCGCTGGTAAGATATCTGCCCGGGGTGCTGGGCAACGAGGAGTCGGCTCAGACGGATTCGTTCAGTACGGGATTATTGGATTGGCCGCATTACACACGACCGGAAATATTTGAGGGGAAGAAGGTTCCGTCAACGTTGCTGGGTGGAAATCACAACGAAATCCGCCGTTGGCGGCTGCGGCAGGCATTGGGCCAGACCTGGCTAAGGCGGCCTGACTTGCTGGCAAAAAGACTTTTGAGCGAAGAAGAGCGTCTTCTACTCGATGAATTTAAAGCGCAATTGAAAGGACAGGAGAGTTCGTGATGACAAACATTATCGAGCAGTTGGAAAGCGAGCAGATTAAAGGTGACATTCCCGATTTCGCACCGGGAGATACGGTTCGTGTTCAGGTCAAAGTCAAGGAAGGTACCCGGGAACGGCTTCAGGCGTTCGAGGGGGTTGTTATCGCCCGGAAAAACCGGGGATTGAACTCATCGTTCACCGTGCGAAAGATTTCCTACGGTGAAGGGGTTGAACGTGTGTTTCAGACGCACAGTCCGCTGGTTGCAGGTATTGAGGTGCGCCGGCGCGGCGCGGTACGGCGGGCGAAACTTTATTACCTTCGCGGGCGCACAGGAAAATCAGCCCGGATACGCGAGAAGATTTCCTGACGCTGCAGCTCCCGGCTTGGGCCAACGCTGAGGCCAACAGGGTATCGATACGGGAGTTGGTAGTGGGATAGCAAGGTGGCAGACTGCGTGCGGACTGACATGACCGCGTTGCATTTGGTCACGACAGATGGCCCGGCTAAGGAGCCTGGGCGCCGTCTTGTCCCGGCCCTCGCCCTTTGCTGTGCGGCACTGGTCAGCGGGTTCGCAGTCATTGGCGGTGTCCCCGCAGACGAATCCCTCAAGGCGTCGTCGAATCTGGCCGACGCTCCCGCAGCCGAGGACCTTGAGGCGTTTTCGCCTGCACTGGACCTTAACTTCGAGACTCTTTCGATCACCGAAGGGTCGTTGCAGCCATTGGCGGCCGATAGCGCTGATCAAAACCGGATGGCCGCCCCGGTCTTTCGCCTTGAGCTTGGCGAAGAAACGGTAGCGCATCTTAACCGCCAGAACCTTGATCAACTGGGGCTTTATCTGCTTCAGGATATTCCCGCCGCTCCCGGGATCTCTCCGGCCGAGCGGCAAAGGCAGCGGTGGCATCTGCTTGAGCGGCAGGGCCGGTTTGAGGTGCTGAAGGCGGAACTTCAGGTATCACTGGAGAGCGAAAAGGGTGATCGGCGCCTGGGACTCGGCTTGCGGCTTGGTGATCTTTTGCTTCGAAACGGCGATCCGGCGCAAGCGCGAGCGGTCTTCCGCCGACTCCTCTCGGAAGGTCTTCCCAATGATGGCATAACCCAGCAGCTTCGACAGCGCATCGTATTAAGCTATTTCGACGAAGGCCGGTTTTCTGACGCGGCAATCTCTGCTGAGAATCTGACGCTTGAATTTGCCCCCGACCAGCCCTCCTGGCACCTGCTGCGCGCTCTTATCGCACTTTCCCGGGGCAGAGCCGACAAGGCGGTTTCCGTCCTGCGTGAGGTGGTGTCAATTGAAGCGAGCCTGTGGCGGGTCTTCGCGCGCTGGCAGGACCAGGCCCTATCCTCTTCGGCCGCGCTGCTTGCGCTCGGCCAGGTAAAGGTTCCGGCGGATAATGCCGAGATGGCCGGCGCACGCTCCGCCATGATTGCACAGATCGCAGATCTTGCGGAGCATGCCCGCGTACGTGCGCTCGCTCTGGAAGTGCTTGTTTTAAACGATGTTCAGCTAACGCCGCTGTTGCAGATCGACGCCAGGGCGGAACTGCTCGGCACCTATGGGGAGATCGCCAGGATCAAGATGGCGCACGAGGGGCTCACGACGGAACCCTCCGGCGCGGTCTGGGATTTCTTGCTCGCGGAGGGAAGCGCAGATCACCTTGGTCAGCGCGCCCTCGGCGTGACCCTGCTCCTGCAAGGTGAGGGCCCTGAAGCTCCGGCTTCCGGAGACAGCTGGCTGATACGGCATCTCATCGAGGTTGACGCACAAGGCCTGATCGGTGTCTTTATCGGTGATGATGGGGCTTTGGCGAAGTTCGAAGATGTCGGCGCAGAAGCCCTGATGCTGCTGGTTGATGAGGCGCTGCGCCGGGAAGATCTACCCCTCGGGGCGAGACTTCAGTCGCTTGTTCATGTGCCAGTGCCAGGGATTGATCCCGGCGCATGGACCCTCCGCACGGCCCGGATTCACGTCCTGGGCGGCAATGCGGATCTTGGCGCCCGCCAGCTTGGCGACTGGTTATCCGGACTCGATGAGGTAGCGCCGGCAAGCCTGGACCGGGTTATGCAGATTATGTTCGATCTTCAATTTATCGGAGAGCACCAGTTGGCTCTGGATCTTTTCCAGGCGTCAGCCCGTCTGGTTCGAACTCCCGGACACCGGCGTGAATTGTTTTACTGGGCGGCACAATCCTGGGTTGGGCTGGGTGAATACGCCATGGGGGCGGCATATTACCTGGAGTCGGCCCGGCTCTCCGGGGAAGAGGAGGTGTACTGGCAGAGAAGTGCCTTCTATCAGGCGGCAAAGGCGCTGGAATCGGCAGAATTGTATGAAGATGCCGGTAAGGTGTATCGGAGACTGCTGGGTGATTCACCCGAATCAAAAATGCAGGCGAAACTGCGCTATCGCCTCGCCCAGATAGAGCGCAGGCGCGCCCGGGAAAAGTCAGAATGACCGGCGAAAAGACGCTGGGCTCGGAGATCTTGGAGCAGTTTCTTGACGCACTCTGGCTCGAATCCGGATTGAGCCCGAACACCCTCAGTGCCTATCGAAGTGACCTGGCTGCCTTCGAAACCTGGCTCAAAAAGAAGGGGTTGGACCTTAAGAGCGCAGGACGGGCCGACCTGCTGGGTTACCTCGCGGCGACTGTGCGGCAGGGACTGAGCCCGCGATCATCGGCGCGCAGGCTTTCCACGCTGCGCCGGTTCTATCGCTATCTGCTGCGCGAAGGTGTGATACGGGACGATCCGAGCACTGACGTCCGCTCGCCCAGTCTCGGTCGACCGCTGCCAAAGGCCATCACAGAAGCCAGTGTGGAGAAGTTGTTGGCCACGCCGGCAGATACCACGCTTGGGCGGCGGGACCGGGCGATGCTGGAGACCATGTACGCCAGCGGCCTTCGCGTCTCGGAACTGGTCACACTTTCACTCAATGAGCTTGATCTCACCACGGGACTGGTCAGGGTGACCGGGAAGGGAGGTCGTGAGCGGATCGTACCCCTGGGTGACGAAGCAGCAGGCCGTATCCGCGACTACCTCGATCGTGCCCGGCCTGAACTTCTCGGAGAGCAGATGAGCAGCGCAGTGTTCCTCACCCGACGGGGTAAACCGATGACACGCCAGGCGTTCTGGCAGTTGATCAAGCGATACGCCGCGCTGGCCGGTGTCGATGCAGAACTATCTCCGCACTCACTGCGGCATGCATTTGCGACCCACCTTCTGAATCATGGCGCTGATCTTCGAAGCGTGCAGATGCTCCTCGGACATGCCGATCTTTCGACCACACAGATCTATACCCACGTTGCACGCGCAAGGCTGCAATCACTTCACAGCAGCCACCATCCGCGGGGCTAACCCCCGCAGCAAAGTCTAGTTCAGCGCCTGGGCAAGCTGCCGGCGGTAGCGGCTGACGCGTTCATCGCGGGCACCGAGACTTTCAAAAATCTGGACCAGCGTAGATCGTGCCTGTTCGGCAAGCTCATTGCCGCGCCCCCGACGGATAACCTCCAGGAATTCGGTCATTGCTGTTTCCACCTGTTCGGGGTCCCGCATCACACATTGCGCAAGCTGGGTTCGTGCCTCAAGATCATCAGGTGTCTGTTCGATTTTCTTCCTGAGACTCTCAACATCAAGCGTCGCATCAGCGCTGAGGGCAAGTTCGATCCGCACCCGGAGCCGTTTGACCTGTGGGTCCTGGGCCGAGGTCATGGGAACCTCCCGCAGAACCTCCGCCGCCGCTGCGGATTCTCCAGCCTCGATCTGGTGTTCAGCCAGCGCCAGCCGGACTTTGAGATATCCCGGATCGCTTGCGAGCGCAGCGGCCAGCAGGGAGATTGCGCCTTGACGGTTGTCGTCGGCCGCGAGTGCCGTCGCTTTCTCAATTTCAGCGTCGCCAGGGCGGGCGATGTGGCGCTCGATGACTTCCCGCACACCGCGTTCGGGCAACGCGCCCATAAACTCATCAACCTCGACACCATCACAGAAGACCTTGACCGTAGGCAGACTGCGAATACCGTGCGCGGCCGCGAGTTCACGTTCACTCTCCGTATCAACTTTAGCGACCCGGAACCTGCCGTCATATTCGAGGGCGAGCTTATCCAGGATGGGCATCAGCATTTTGCAGGGTCCGCACCAGTCGGCCCAGAAATCGACGAGCACAGGCGCATTTTTTGATGCTCCAATAACTTCCGCGGAGAAGGTGTCCGCAGTAACAGCAGCGACAAAAGGGTTGTCACTCATTTCGATTTCCGTAAAGTTTCCGAGATAGGCAGATAGGGGTGAACCCGCGAAATGTCAAGTCGCAGCGGCCCTGTCTTTGATCAAATGTTGCAATAGACTACGCAGGTTCACGATTTTATCGAGTCCGTATTTTTGTCTGCCAAAAGTCCCTCCGCCACTGCTCCGACCGGCCTGCTTTTTTCCGGTGCACCGGCGCTCTTCGTTGTGCTGTGGAGTACGGGGTTTATCGGCGCCAAGATGGGTCTTCCCTATGCGGAGCCGGCAACATTTCTGGCAATCCGGTTTTTTCCGGTTGCGGCGATTCTCGGCTTCGCTGCATGGGTGAGCGGCGCAGCCTGGCCCGGGAACTGGCGCCTTGCGGGCCATATCACGTTGGTCGGTCTGCTGGTCCACGGGGTGTATCTAGGCGGCATTTATGGAGGTATCAGCCTGGGAGTAACCGCGGGGGACAGCGCCCTGATCGTTGGCATGCAGCCAATTCTGACAGCGGTCCTGGCTGGGCCGATGCTCGGCGAGAGGGTTCAACTTCGACAGTGGCTCGGATTTCTCATCGGGACCGTGGGAGTATCACTCGTATCCTGGCGCTATGTCGGAGGTCTCGATAGCACACTGACAGGTATTGTCCTGTGTGTCATTGCGGTTATGGGAATGAGTCTGGGTACGATCTATCAGAAACGGTTCTGCGCCACCATGAATCTTCTGAGTGGGTCGTGTATACAGTTCCTGGCAGCGGCCGTCATGATGCTTGTGATCGCGTTAACCATGGAAACCCGCCAGGTTGAGTGGACGGGTGAATTCATTTTTGCCCTGGGCTGGCTGGTGCTGGTACTGTCGCTCGGCGCAATGACCGTGCTGTGGCTGCTTGTGCGCGCCAAAGCCGCAACGCAGGTTGCGAGCCTTTTCTTTCTGGTGCCCCCGGTCACGGCATTGATTGCCTGGCCGCTGTTCGGCGAGACCCTGACGCTGAAATCGGTATCCGGGATGGCTTTGGTGGTTCTGGGAATTCTGTTGGCAAAACAAAAGCAGGATGACGGGGAGGGTGAGCAGACAAAATGAACTTGGACCTTTGGCGACGGTTAGGCGTTGCGATCGCTTTCGTTTTCCTCATTAACCAGAGTCAGAGCGCTTATTCGGCAAACGGGTTTACCGATCTTGAAGGCAATCCGGCCGATTTTTCGGACTATGTTGCCGCGGACCGCTGGCTGGTGGTGATGATCTGGTCATGGACCTGTCCGATATGTGCGCAGGAGATGTCCGGGCAGGCGCAACTGCATGAGCGGCACCGGGGTGGGCGCTTGACGCTCCTTGGGATATCGCTGGATGGCGCCGCCGGCATTATGGAAGCCTGGGCTTTTGCCGAAGAGCACGGCACGAGCTTTCCGAACCTGATCGGCGAGGGACAGGATGTGGCCGGGTTTTTTCATAAGCAAACCGGACAGGGATTTCAGGGAACCCCCACCTTTCTCATATACGCGCCGGGTGGTCAGTTGAAAGCGGTTCAGGCGGGTGCGGTGCCGCCTGAAGCGATCGAAGCCTTTATCGGTCAGCAGGAGCGTTCCGGTGGGTAAATACGGCTGCGTCGGCCCTCTAACAGTAGGAGGCCTGAAGGCCGGCCGTGCCTGGTGATTACCGAAAAGGGTTCTGGCTCACCCTTGGGGGTGTGCTGGCATTCACACCGGATGCGCTGCTGATCCGTCTGACAGCGGTTGATGCATTCACCCTGGCCTTTGGCCGTGGACTGCTTGCAGGAACGGTGATCCTGACAGCGTACATTTTTTTTGTTCCGGGTGGTTTTCTAAATGCGCTCAGGAAACTCGGATGGTGGGGTTTTGGATTTGCCGGCCTTCAGGCCGGCGCGTCCCTGAGTTTCTACGCGTCGTTTTCCTTCACGAGTGTGGCGAACGTGCTGGTGATCTTTGCCTGCACGCCGTTGATCGCAGCGGTGTTTTCCAGATTCCTTTTCGGGGAAACCGTTTCCCGGGCAACACAAATTGCCATTGTCTGCGTTGCCGCAGGCTTGATCATTGTGGCGAGTGGCAGCTTTGAAGGGGCGCAGTGGGTCGGCGACGCGCTGGCGATGGTGAATGCGGTCATTCTCGGCCTGAGCTTCGCCATCATCCGCGGCCGCCGCCAGCACAACATGATCCCGGCGACGGCGCTGGGCCTCTTTACCGCTGCGCTGGTGGCGGTGTTTTTCGCAGAGTTTCCGCCGATGCAGGCGCTTCAGTGGGGCTGGCTCGTTCTCGGGGGCGCGGTGCTGCTGCCGGTTGCTCTCGCTTTAATCACGGTCGGACCAAGATATCTTCCAGCACCCGAGGCGGCGATGCTCGGCTTGCTGGAATCTGTTCTGGGACCATTCTGGGTCTGGCTGGTGATTGGAGAAAATCCCGGTATCCGCTCGATCGTCGGCGGTGCCATTGTGATCACGGTTCTGTTTGTCCACGCGATGGGCCGCTTCCGAGAGGAACACCAAGAGATGAAAGCCGGAAACTGCTGAGCGGGGGTTACTCGGGCAGGCCGGAAAACCAAAGTTGACCATTCGGTCAATTCCGGTTCAAAATGCCTTCATCATGGAGGCTTTTCAATCTACGGGATCCTCGACTCGGGAGCCGCGTGAATCAGCGGAGCACCCAGGCGGCGTTGGTGGGCGCCAGCGCGAGAGAATCATCCGCGCCGCGACGCTGGTGTTCTCACGCAAGGGCTACGATGGCGCCCGGGTAGAGGAGATCGCCCGCAAGGCAGATCTCCCCAAAGGGAATGTCCTGTATTACTTCAAGACCAAAAAAGATCTCTACCGCATCGTGATCGAGCAGGTGCTCACCCTGTGGCTGGATGCACTGGGCGATATCGCGGTGGACGACAGTCCCGAGGAGGCTATCCGCCAGTACGTCAACCGGAAGTTGGCTCTCTCAAGGCATTACCCCGAGGCGTCGCGGCTGTTCGCGATGGAAGTGATCAGCGGAGCGCCCGTGATCGGTGCACACCTTCGCAATCAGCTTCGGGTTTGGGTTGAAGAGAAGGGCCGGGTGTTCAGGAGGTGGCAGGATCAAGGGCAGATGGCGAGGATTGATCCGGCGCACGCTTTTTTCATGATCTGGGCGGTTACGCAAACCTATGCCGACTTCGAAGCACAGATTCAAGCGGTTACCGGCGTTCAGGACTACGATACTGAAATCTACGAAGGAGCAACCTCTGAGGTCGTGGATGCACTGGTGCGGGGCCTGGGGCTGACGAACGAAATGAGCGAGCGCCGAGCCCAGGCGTAACTTGTGACCCCCGGATGATCAAACGAAGTCGAGTATTGACCAGGCACACCCATCGGCGTGATGAATTTCCGATGTGTCAAAGATAAAGGCATTTTCCGAAGGAGCTAACGATGAGTAAATTGAAATCGGGACTGATTCAAATGAGCCTCAAAGGATCCACCGACGATTCCCCTGACGAGATCCGCGAGGCGATGCTCGAAGCGCATCTGCCGCTGATCGATGAGGCCGGGTCGGCCGGCGTTCAGGTTCTGTGTTTTCAGGAGGTTTTTACACAGCCCTATTTCTGCCCCAGCCAGGATGCCAGATGGTATGCGGCGGCAGAAGCGATTCCGGATGGCCATACGGTTTCTTTGATGCGTGAATATGCCAAAAAACACAATATGGTCATTATTGTCCCGATTTACGAGGAAGCGATGACCGGGGTCTACTACAACACGGCTGCCGTCATCGATGCGGACGGAAGTTATCTTGGCAAGTACCGCAAGACACACCTGCCGCATGTTGCAGGCTTTTGGGAAAAATTCTTCTTCAAACCCGGCGCCTCCGGCTGGCCGGTATTTGATACGGCCTATGGCAGGATCGGCGTGTATATCTGCTACGACCGGCATTTTCCCGAAGGTTGGCGGGCGCTGGCGCTAAGGGGTGCTGAGATCATCTACAACCCGTCGGCCACAGTAGCGGGCCTGTCACAGTACCTTTGGGAACTGGAGCAGCCAGCCTCGGCAGCGGCCAATGGCGTGTTTATTGCCGCTGTCAATCGGGTCGGCACCGAAGCGCCCTGGAATATCGGTGAATTTTACGGTTCCAGCTATTTCGTGAACCCGAGGGGGCAGATCGAAGCACAGGCCAGTCCTGACAAAGACGAACTGCTGATTCATGAGATGGATATGGACATGGTGCGACAGGTCAGAGACACCTGGCAGTTTTTCCGCGACCGGCGCCCCGAAACCTACGGCCTGTTGACTGACCTGAATTAATTCGCATTTCATAATCTTCAGTCGAACGTGACGAGATAGAGGAGAGGGTAACAATGGGTGATGAGGCACTGACCATTAACGGGGGACGCCTTTGGGACTCGCTGATGGAAATGGCGAAGATCGGGCCAACGAAAAAGGGCGGATCGTGCCGGCTGGCGCTGACTGACCTTGACCGTGAAGCCCGCGATCTTTTTGTCCAATGGTGCGAGGACGCGGGATGTTCAATCTCGGTCGATCAAATGGGAAATATCTTCGCGCAACGCCCGGGAACCGACCCTGAACTGCTGCCGGTGGTGGCGGGCAGTCATCTCGACACCCAGCCGACAGGGGGGCGTTTCGATGGTGTCTATGGCGTGTTGACCGGTCTCGAGGTGATTCGAAGCCTTAACGATCACGGCATTCAGACCCGTCATCCGGTGGAAGCGGTGTGCTGGACCAACGAAGAGGGCAGCCGTTTTGCTCCCGCGATGGTGGCATCCGGCGTCTTTGCCGGCATTTATGACCTGGAATATGGCCTTTCACGCGGCGACGCGGATGGCCGGACCATGGGCGAGGAACTCGAACGGATCGGCTATGCCGGGGACCAGCCGATGGGCCGTCCACTGCACGCCTATTTCGAGGCCCACATTGAGCAGGGGCCGGTTCTGGTCGAGGAGGGGATCGAGATCGGCGTGGTCACCGATGCCCAGGGACAGCGGTGGTATGAACTGGAACTGACCGGCACGGACTCCCATGCCGGACCGACGCCAATGGACCGCCGCCAGGATGCCCTGCTGGGCGCCGCGCGGGTCATCAGCCTGGTCAATGAAACAGGGCTTGCGAATGCCCCGTTGGCATGCGCCACCGTGGGCATGTTGAATGTGCACCCGAATTCCCGGAATGTCATCCCGGGCCGTGTTTTCCTGACTATTGATATCCGCCACCCCGACGACGAGGTTCTGTCGCAGGTGGATAAGACGATCCGGGAGGGTGTCCAGCGCATTGCCGATCAGGGTGGACTATCCTTCAATCTGGAGCAGATTTTCTACTATGCACCCGTGCCCTTCGATCGAAGCTGTGTCGATGCCGTTGCTGGCGCTGCGCAGTCCTGCGGCTACAGCGCACGCAAGATCGTGGCGGGGGCTGGTCATGATGCCTGTTTCATTGCTCATGCTGCCCCAACCTCGATGATATTCATTCCCTGTGTCGACGGAATCAGTCACAACGAAGCTGAAGATATCGAGCCCGAATGGTCAACGGCAGGTGCCAATGTGATGTTTCACGCCGTCCTGTCCAAGGCCGAGCGCAGCGACGGGTAATCCAGGGCCGGTAGAGTAGAGTGAATCAGCCAGCGCAATCAGCTTCCGCGGTTGTCCACATAAGCGATCTGTCGCTTGAGTTCAGTACCGATGACGGCCCGGTGCAGGCGCTGTCGGGAATTGATCTTGATATTGCTCCCGGGGAATTTATATCGCTCATCGGCCCGTCAGGATGCGGCAAGACCACCTTGCTTAGGGTGATTGCTGATCTTGAGACCCATACGAGTGGCGAGATTCTCGTGAATGGCGTAAGCCCGGGCGAGGCCCGGCAGAACCGGGCCTACGGCTACATATTCCAGGCGCCGGCGCTGTACCCGTGGCGGACCGTTCGGCGGAATGTGATGCTGCCGCTCGAGATCATGGGAACCGCCCGCGAGGAGCGTGAAGCACGGGCGGTCCGTTATCTGGAACTCGTCAATCTGACAGGCTTTGAAAACAAGTATCCCTGGCAGTTGTCCGGGGGGATGCAGCAACGTGTGTCAATTGCCCGGGCACTGAGTGTCGAGCCGCAACTGCTCCTGATGGATGAGCCGTTTGGGGCGCTGGATGAGATTACCCGGGATCACCTCAACCAGCAATTGCTGGAGTTATGGCGCAAGACCGGAAAAACGGTCGTTTTCGTCACGCACTCGATCCCCGAGGCCGTTTTCCTTTCAACCCGGGTGATCGTGATGTCCCCAAGACCCGGGCGGGTGATGGATGTGATCCCGTGCAACTTTCCAAAGGACCGAACGCTGGATGTTCGGGAGACAGCCGACTTCCTGGAGATTGCCCACCGGGTGCGCGAAGGCCTGAAGGCGGGTCATAGTTATGACGATGATTGACCGTCTGGTCCATCAGGGTAGGTTCCTTCCGGTGCTGGCGGTTGTCACCAGTCTGATCGTGATCTGGTATGCCGGCGCGGTTTACCTCAACAGCACGCAGCTGATTGACCGGTACCAGAAGCAGGAGATTGACTGGACTATCGGTCGACTGGCGGCAGATGCCTGGCGGATGGAACGGCCGGTGCTGCCGTCTCCTCACCAGGTCGGCCTTGAACTTAAGAAAACGGTGATCGACAAGCGGGTGACCTCCAAGCGCAGCCTGGTCTATCACGCTGGAATTACCTTGTCCTCGTCACTGCTGGGTTTTGCGCTTGGGACACTGCTTGGCGTGGCGCTTGCGATCGGGATTGTTTATGTCACGACACTTGACCGCAGCCTGATGCCGTGGATTATCGCGTCACAGACAGTGCCGATCCTCGCGATTGCGCCGATGATCATCGTGGTGCTCGGGTCCATCGGCATTACCGGCTTGTTTCCAAAGTCGGTGATTTCCATGTACCTGTGCTTTTTTCCGGTGGTCGTCGGTATGGTGAAAGGGCTGCGCTCGCCAGAGCCGATACTGGTCGACCAGATGCATACCTACTCGGCAAGCCCGGCTCAGGTGTTCTTCAAGCTGCGCCTGCCGTCTTCCATCCCATTCCTGTTTGCCTCGCTGAAAGTCGCCATCGCACTGAGTGTCGTTGGTGCGATCGTCGCGGAGTTGCCGACGGGCGGTCAGGGAGGGCTCGGTGCACGCCTTTTGACCGGATCGTATTACGGGCAGATCACGATGATCTGGGCTGCGCTCATTGTGGCGTCAATCGTCTCAGCACTTCTGGTCACGGCGATTGGCTATATTGAGCGGATTGCGCTTCGGCGGCTGAGCGGCGGACAGGCGGTGTCGACGTGAATGCCAGCTTCCGAAACATCCCGGGAGCCGTGCTGGTCGGCACGGTTTTTCTGGTGCTGGCGCTCTTGGTCGCGCCAGCGGCGGACCTGGGCTGGGGAGAACTGGCGGGCGCGTGGCCTGGGATTGGCGCCCTCGCGGGCGTGTTGATTCTTTCACTCGTGCCAGCATCAACGCACGCGGTGTCACGCCTGCTGCAACTGGCGCTATTGTTGGCAGCACTGTACGGCGTTGTCGGTCTGGTGGATTCGTCCGCCATCAGCGGTTCGGCAGGTGCCGGGTTCTGGCTGCTGGTGGTGGCGCTTGGTTTTGCCGTATGGCACGTCATGCAGCGGTTTACAACGGGTGAGCCCAAAGGACCGCTGTCGCTGGCACTCTATCGGGTATTGGTGCCCGGAATTTTCGGTATCTGGTTTCTCACGCTGTGGGAACTGGTGACCGTCGGTTTCGGCATTCCACGGGTATTGCTACCGCCGCCCAGTCTGGTGGGGGATGCCATTACGGATTCGCTCAGCGTACTTGCAGCCGACTTTCAGCAGACTGTGGTGCGTGCGGTTATCCCCGGCTTTGTGATCGGCAACCTCGCGGGATTCACAGCCGCGCTTGCCGCAGACCGGTGGGCTTTTCTGGGCCGGGGCCTGCTGCCGGTGGGGAATCTGGTCAGTGCCATCCCGATCATCGGGATCGCACCGATCATGGTGATGTGGTTTGGATTCGACTGGCAATCCAAGGCAGCAGTCGTAGTGATCATGACATTTTTTCCGATGCTGGTGAATACCATCAGCGGGCTGCGCAGCTCAGGCGCGATGGAGCTCGACCTGATGCGCTCCATCGGCGCCAGTCACTGGCAGGCCTTCGTCCGGGTGCGCCTGCCCAATGCGCTGCCTTTTATCTTTAATGCGCTGAAGATCAATTCTGCCCTGGCATTGATCGGCGCGATTGTGGCGGAATTTTTCGGCACCCCGATTGTCGGCATCGGATTTCGGATTTCGACCGAAGTTGGAAGAATGAATATGGAGATGGTCTGGGCATCGATCGCACTGGCGGCCGTGTCCGGATCCGTGTTCTATGGTTTACTGGCGGTAGCGGAGAGGCGGGCCACTTTCTGGCACCCCTCTTTCCGGAGACTGTCGTAAAGGCGCCCTTGACCGGGCACGATCAACCAATCAGAGGAGGTTAAACATGAGACACAAGATTACGACCCTCATCCTGGCTGTTTCAGTGGGCATGGTCAGTACCGTGACCCTGGCGGCCGATAAAGTCACACTGCAGTTGAAGTGGGTTACCCAGGCACAGTTCGCGGGCTACTTCGTTGCCAAAGACAAGGGTTTTTACAAGGAAGAAGGCCTTGATGTCACGATCAAGCCCGGTGGCCCCGACGTCGCGCCGCCGCAGGTGATCGCCGGTGGCGGTGCCGATGTGATCATCGACTGGATGCCGGCTGCCCTGGCCTCACGGGAGAAGGGCCTGGCGCTGGTGAATATCGCGCAGCCCTTCAAGCGTTCCGGCATGATGCTGACCTGCCGCAAAGACAGCGGCGTGAAAACGCCGTCTGACTTCCCGGGCCGGACCCTGGGGGTCTGGTTCTACGGCAACGAGTATCCGTTCCTGAGCTGGATGAGCCAGCTTGGTGTGCCCACCGACGGCAGCGCCCAGGGCGTGACCGTGCTCAAGCAGGGCTTCAACGTAGATCCGATTCTGCAGAAGCAGGCGGACTGCGTATCCACCATGACCTATAACGAATACTGGCAGATCATCGACGCGGGTCTGGGTGCGGATGAACTGGTGACCTTCAAGTACGAAGACCAGGGCGTGGCGACACTGGAAGACGGCCTGTATGTCCTTGAAGACAATCTCAAGGATCCGGCTTTCGTGGACAAAATGGCACGCTTTGTTCGCGCCTCGATGAAAGGCTGGGCCTGGGCGCGTGAGAACAGCGACGCCGCGGCGGATATCGTGCTCGAGAACGACGAGACCGGCGCCCAGACTGAGAAGCACCAGCGCCGCATGATGGGTGAGATCAACAAGCTCACGGCCGGCGGGGGCAAGCTCGTCGAAGGCGACTATGAACGCACCGTCGCCACCCTGATGAGTGGAGGTTCTGATCCCGTCATATCGAAAGCGCCGTCCGGTGCCTGGTCGCATGCTGTGTGGGATGCGGCGTTCTAGTTGACGATGGCCTGAAGGCTGGAAAAAGAGCAGGGCGACAGGCAGGAAAGCCCCGACTTCACCACGAGGTCGGGGTTTGCCTGCCGCGCCTGGTTTAACAGTTGACTCTGGACCGGTCTGTATCGGGGCGGCCCGCTTGCCGCTCTGGCGGGCTCTTACGGGTCAAAGGGGTTGAAACGTGGAACTTATTGCAACAGCGCATAGCGGACAGCCCGGAGTTGCACCGGGCCGGCTCGAAGAAGAGGACTGTCAGCGCAATTTTTGTGAAATGCATACCCCGCTTGAGGGGAATGCGGCGAGGGTAGAGGCGGAGCGATGTTACTTCTGCTTTGACGCACCCTGCACCGAGGCGTGTCCGACCGGAATCGATATTCCCGGATTCATCCGCATGATCGCGAACGGAAATCCCGTTGGCGCAGCGGGACTCATCCTCGAAGAGAACATCATGGGTGGCACCTGCGCCAGGGCCTGCCCTGTTGAAACCCTCTGTGAGGGTGTTTGTGTGCGCAATCACGGAGACGATCGCGCGGTCAATATCGGGCTGCTGCAGCGGTACGCTGTGGATGAGGCGCTTGAGCAAAAGCCCACGTTTTTTACCCGCGCTGAAAAAACCGGCCGGACGATCGGAGTCGTGGGTGCGGGACCGGCAGGACTTGCGTGCGCGCACCGGCTGGCGGTGCTTGGCCACGATGTCGTGATCTACGAAGCCAGGTCAAAGTCCGGGGGCTTGAATGAATACGGTCTTGCTGCCTATAAAATGCTGAACGGATTCGCTCAACGCGAAGCCGACTTCATTACATCGGTCGGCGGCATCGAGATTGTTCACGATACGGTACTGGGGAAAAACGCCACCCTTGCTGAGTTGCAGGAGCGCCACGACGCGCTCTTTCTGGGGATCGGACTCGGCGCCGGTAATGCGCTTGGGATTCCGGGTGAAGACAGCATGGGAGTTGTCGATGCCGTAGGGTTTATTGATGAACTCCGACAGGCTTCTACGCTCTCTTCCGTTCCGGTCGGCCGGCAGGTGGTTGTGATTGGCGGGGGAATGACCGCGATTGATGCCGCGGTGCAGGCCCGGCTGCTGGGAGCCGAGGAAGTATCTATCGTGTATCGGCGCGGCCTACAGGACATGAAAGCCAGCATTGTCGAGCAGGAGTTTGCAAAGATCCGCGGCGTTTCCATCCGCTATTGGGCCCAGCCGGTTGCGGTCGTCCTTGAGGACGGCCGGGCAGCTGGAGTCGAGTTTCGTACAACGGGTAATTCTGCCAACGGGGACCGGTTTGTGGTGCCGGCGGACATGGTCTTGAAGGCTATCGGCCAGGGACCGCATCTCGTCCGGACCGGGCAGGATCAGAGTTTTGCGCTGGAGGGTGATCGGTTGATCGTTGATGAGCATCGACAGACTTCGTGCCTGGGAATCTGGGCCGGCGGAGACTGTATTGCCGGGGGTGATGACCTCACCGTGAGCGCCGTCCAGGACGGAAAAGTCGCCGCAAACGCGATCCACAACGCGCTGTCTGCCTGAGGCTTCCCTGCAGTGACTAAAAAGAACCTGGCGGAAGATCAACCCTAGAGAAGCGATGGCGAATGCAGCGTAGAGGGTGTAGAGGGTAGAGATCAGAGATTAGAAAGAGGAAAGACCGATGAGTGACCTCAGGACCAATTTTGTGGGGATCGAATCCCCGAACCCATTCTGGCTGGCCTCCGCGCCGCCCACCGATAAAGCCTACAACGTCAACCGTGCCTTTGAGGCGGGCTGGGGCGGCGTGGTCTGGAAGACACTTGGCGAAGATGGTCCGCCCATTGTGAATGTCAGCGGACCCCGGTACGAGGCGCTGCACGGCAAGGACCGCAGTGTGATCGGTTTCAACAATATTGAACTGATTACTGACCGGCCTTTGCAGGCAAACCTTCACGAGATCGCGCAGGTTAAAAAAGACTGGCCTGACCGCGCTGTGGTGGTCTCCCTGATGGTGCCCTGTCAGGAGGCCGCATGGAAATCCATCCTGGCCCAGGTAGAAGATACCGGAGCCGATGGCCTCGAGCTCAATTTCGGCTGTCCCCACGGCATGTCGGAGCGCGGCATGGGTTCGGCGGTAGGCCAGGTTCCCGAGTATGTCGAGATGGTCACCGTCTGGTGCAAGCAGTATTCACGGCTGCCCGTCATCGTGAAGCTTACGCCGAATGTGACGAACATCCGCCAGCCCGCGCGCGCAGCCAAGAAGGGCGGCGCCGATGCGGTCTCGCTGATCAATACCATTAACTCCGTCATGTCGGTCGATCTGGACTCGCTGAGCATCAACCCCACCATTGACCACATGGGAACCCACGGCGGTTACTGCGGCCCGGCGGTGAAGCCGATCGCCCTGCACATGGTGTCGGATCTCGCCCGGGATTCAGAGTGTGAGGGACTACCCATCTCGGCAATCGGAGGTATCAGCAACTGGCGTGATGCGGCGGAATTCCTGCTGCTCGGGGCCGGCAATGTCCAGGTCTGTACGGCTGCGATGACCCACGGCTTCAAGATTGTCGATGACATGATTGATGGGTTGGGCCGCTATATGGCGGAAAAGGGCTTTGCATCCGTAGCCGATGCGATCGGGCGTGCGATTCCGTCGTTGACGGACTGGCAGCACCTTAACCTCAATTACACGGTAAAGGCGCAGATTGATCAGGACTTGTGCATCAAGTGCGGTCGGTGCCATATTGTCTGCGAGGACGCATCGCACCAGGCAATCCGCGCGCGGAACAACGGAGAGCGCCGTTATGAAGTCATTGAAGAGGAGTGTGTTGGCTGCAACCTCTGTGTGACCGTCTGCCCGGTCGAGAACTGCCTGACCCTGCGAAGTCTGACGAACGAAATCGACGCCCGAACGGGCCTGATGGTCAAGCCGGACGACAAACTGCAGTGGACTGCACATCCCAACAACCCGATGGCCAACCCTGACCCGTAACCGGCGGGCCCCAAGAGAACAACGCTTATTCATCTACTGGAAATCTGAAAGGACAAAGAAAATGGCACAGCAGCAACAGCAGTTGGTCGACCGGGATGCAGCCCATCTTGTGCATCCTTTACATAACCCGGCGGCGCATGCGTCCGCACGTGTCTGGGCAGGAGGCGAAGGGGCTTACCTGATCGATGCTGACGGGAATCGTTTCATCGATTGCCTCTCCGGACTCTGGAACAACACCGCGGGAAACGGCCGCCATGAACTGGCTGATGCCGCTTCCAAACAGATGCGCGAGATGGGGTTTGCATCCGGTTACACCGGCAGCACCAATCCGCGGGCGATTGAACTCGCCGAACGTCTGGCCGGTCTTAGCTATCCCGATATCAACCACTTCTACCTCACCTCGGGTGGCGGTGAGGCCACTGACAGCAACATCAAGATGGCCCGCTATTACTGGAAGGTTCGGGGGAAACCTGAAAAAACAAAAGTCATCTCCAGAATCTGGGGCTATCACGGTGTGACCCTTGCCGCGATGTGTGCGACCGGTATTGCGCCGTACTGGGGAATGTTTGAGCCGCGGATACCTGGGTTTGTTCATATTCCCAGCCCGTATCCCTACCTGTACGAGGCGCCCGAGGGTGCCGAAAGTCAGGGGATCGCGGCCGCCAATGAACTTGAGAAAAAAATTCTGGAAGAAGGCGCTGATACCGTTGCGATGTTTATTGCCGAACCGGTGCAGGGCGCCGGCGGTGTCGTCGTTCCCCAGGATGATTATTTTCCCCGCATCCGGGAGATTTGCGACCAGTATGATGTGCTGCTGGTATCGGATGAGGTCATTACCGGCTTTGGCCGGACCGGCAAGATGTTCGGCCTTGAGCACTGGGGTGTCCAGCCCGACCTCATTCAGTTTGCCAAAGCCGTCACTTCAGGCTATTTCCCGCTGGGCGGTATTGGCATCAGCGATGAGATTGCCGGTGCGATGAACGAGAGCGGCTCACCCTGGATGCATGCCTATACCTATAGTTCGCACCCGGTCGGCTGCGCAGTCGCGCTGGCGATGCTTGACATCATCGAACGCGAGCAGTTCGTTGAGCAGGCCCGCAGCAAAGGACAACGCCTGCTCGTGAAACTGAAAGACGCGCTTGCCGATCATCCGCACGTGGGGGACGTACGTGGACTGGGGATGATGTGCGGTGTGGAGTATGTGCAGGACAAGGCGACCAAGACGCCATTCGATGCGGGTGATGCGGTGGGCGCGCGGATTCACGCCGAGACCGTGGATCGCGGCATGTTCTCGCGGGTGCGCGGCGACGTCTACTGTATTGCGCCGCCGATCGTGACCGATGAAGAGACCCTCGACCGGATTCCCGAGATACTGGCTGAGGCAACCCGAGCCGTTCTCGGCTAGGCGTTTTCTTTGAAGCAGAGGAGGAGCCCGGCGGCGAGCCGGGTCGCGCCTTCGTATGCGCCCGACGCTTTGACTCTGGTATCCCGTCAGGCGCTTTGCCATCCTCTGGGCCCGTAGGCCATTGATGGAAGGGGATCGTGCAGGATGTCTGACAACCCGGGGAGCACCCGGTCGGGTCGGGGCAGCCGCAAGCGGGCCCGCGAGGACCGCAAAGCCGCCCGCGCTGCGCCGGCCCGGGTGGCACAACTGCCGTTTGGACCCCTCGTTAACAGCTATCCACCGCTTGGGCCTCTGACCGAGGAACAGCTCGAGCTCATTCACCAGGCCTCACTGGACCTTCTTCGTGACCCAGGGATTGAGGTGATGAGCCAGAGGGTGAGAAACGCCTTTGAGCGCGAAGGGGCAAAGATTGATGAGGACCGTGACGTAGTCCTTGCCGATCCCGAGATGATTCTCGAACTTGTGGCCCGCGCTCCCAGCACGTTTACCCTAACGCCGCGCAACGTTGATCACGCCCTGACGCTGGGGGGCAACCAGACCTATTTCGGTATGGTGTCCGGCCCGCCGAATGTGCACGACCGGGTCGGCGGGCGCCGGGTCGGAAACTTCGCCGACTACCAGAAACTGTTGAGTCTTGGTCAGCACTTCAACGTGATCGCTCTCTTCGGCAACCAGACGGTGGCGACCACCGATCTGCCGGTTACGACCCGTCATCTCGACTGTTACCTGGCGAACCTGACGCTGACGGACAAGGTGTTTTCCGCGATCCCGATCGGCGAGGGCCGGGTAAATGACGCGGCCCATATGCTGGCGCTCGCCCGGGGGGTTGCCCTGGAAGAGCTGCGCGATCAGCCGGGTCTTATCGGCAATATCAACGTGAACTCGCCCAGAAAACTGGACGAGGCGATGTCCGACGGGGCACTGGCGCTCGCGGCCTTGGGTCAGGCGGTGATTGTGACACCGTTCACGCTTCTGGGCGCGATGACGCCGGTAACGATGGCGGCAGGACTGGTGCAGCAGAACGCAGAAGCGCTGTTCGGGATTGCGATGATCCAGCTTTTTCACCCGGGCAGTCCGGTGGTCTACGGCGGCTTTACCTCGAACGTCGATATGCGCTCGGGCGCACCGGCGTTTGGTACCCCCGAAAACGCCAAGGCCAACCTCGCCGGCGGCCAGTTGGCGAGACGCTATCAGTTGCCATACCGGACCAGCGCCTGCAACGCCTCGAATGTGGTTGATGCGCAGAGTACCTATGAGACCCAGATGGCGCTCTGGGGCGCGGTAATGGGCCATGGCAATGTGGTCTACCATGCCGCAGGCTGGCTGGAGGGAGGTCTGGTCGCGTCTTACGAGAAATTTATTCTCGATATTGAGGTGCTGCAGCATCTTGCCCACATGCTCTCGCCGATCGACTGTTCCGGGGACGAGCTCGGTGTGGAGGCGATCCGGGATGTGAATCCAGGCGGGCATTTCTTTGGCACCGAGCACACCATGGCGCGCTATGAGGATGCATTTTATGCGCCGCTGGTGAGCGACTGGCAGAACAACGAGAACTGGCAGGCGGCCGGCAGCCGGGACGCGACGGAACGGGCCACCACCATCTGGCAATCCATACTGGCAGAGCACGAACCGCCGGCCCTTGATCCTGCTGTGCGCGAGTCCCTCGAAGACTACGTTGCCCGGCGAAAGGCAGAAATCGGAACCGGCGAGCCCTGAGCGACTGTTTTGGGGATTCGGGAGAAAATCGCGCAGCGGCGCGGGCTTCACGGACTCCGGACGGTCAATCCAATAGGGTATTCAGCGATTCAAAGATCCGGTCAGCGATGAGTATTTGCGCTTTTTCGTTTGGATGCAGGCGATCGTCCTGCAGAAGGTCGGGGCGGGAATAGATTTCATCAAACAACGAGGCGATGAACGCAATGTCATAATCCGCGGCCAGTTTGGGATAGACCGATCGGAAGGCCTCGCGGTATGCCGGCCCGTAGTTCGAGGGGATATCAATACCTGCAAGGACCACAGCCGAACCCGCCTCGAGCGACCGCTCGATCATGGCAGCCAGATTCATGAAAATTGCAGCCGGGGGATGCCCGCGCAGACCGTCATTAGCGCCGATCTCGAGAATGACAATCTGCGGTCGGTGTTTTTGCAGAAGGCCCGGAAGATTATGCGCCGCCCCGGCAGTCGTCTCAGCGCTGATGGATGCGTTGACGAACCGCGCACGGGATTGCATGCGTTTTTGGGTCAGATGCACCCAGCCCTTTTCAAGGGGCATGCCATAAGCGGCACTGAGACTGTCTCCCATTACCAGGATCACCGGCGATAATGCCTTGGCTGATCCGGCGATCAGAGTCAAAAGAAGGAATACGAGCGTCGTGAAGGAATTTGTCTTGGAAGCCATTAACGTCTCGCGGGAGGTGCTTGGGCCAGCCGGGCGGCTCACGATTCTAAAGGAGGTTTCCCTTCAGGTAGAAAAGGGTGAGGCGCTGGCCATTACCGGGCCATCCGGCTCGGGCAAGTCTACCCTGGTCGCGCTCCTTGCAGGGCTGGACAGTCCCAGCAGCGGACAGATTATCCTCGCCGGCAGTGATCTCGGCGTGCTTGACGAGGACGGGCGTGCGCAACTCCGGGCCGGACGGGTTGGATTTGTCTTTCAGTCTTTTTATCTTGTCGATACGCTCACTGCACTGGAAAACGTCATGCTGCCACTGGAACTTGCCGGTCATGCGACACCGCGCAAGGAGGCCGCAAAGTGGCTCGACAGAGTCGGACTTGCCGACCGTCAGGATCACTACCCGCGACAGCTTTCCGGTGGCGAACAACAGCGCGCTGCGATATCGCGGGCCTTCGCTATCGATCCGGAAATCCTTTTCGCCGACGAACCGACAGGCAATCTTGATGACGCGGCCTCAGAGCAGGTCGCCGAACTCCTGTTCGCCCTTTGTGAGAGCCGCGAGGCAGCGCTGGTTCTGGTAACGCATGACATGTCGCTGGCAGCGCGGTGCGGCAAACAGCTGCGCCTTGAAAAAGGCCGCGTCATCGGTGATCCGGGATGAAGTTTTCTTTCCTCCATGGCAGCCGTCAATTCCGGCGCGATTGGCGCTCAGGCGAGATGCTGGCGCTGGGGGGTGCACTGCTGACCGCAGTTGCCGCAGTAAGCGCTGTGGGCAGTTTCTCTGACCGCGTGGAAGACAGCCTGCAGCGGGGTGCCGGTGAGGTTATCGCATCGGATATCAAACTGACATCACGTACCGATATTCCCGAAATCTTCGAAGAAAAAGCGGCGTCACTTGGTCTTCAGACCGCACGTACGGTGACCTTTCCGACGGTGCTCTTTATCGACGGCCAGACCCTTCTGGCATCGGTAAAAGGCGTCACCCCGGGTTACCCGCTGCGCGGGACGCTCGGCCTGCGCAAGGACCCACAGGCACCGGACCTGGTTTCCGTTTCGCATGGCCCCGGGAGAGGACAGGCGTGGGTCGACAAGCGGTTATTGGCAACCCTGGGCCTCACGCTTGGAGACCGACTCGATATCGGGGAGCTTTCTTTCACCCTTGCGTCAGTGCTTGCCTACGAGCCTGATCGCGGAGGCCAGTTTTTCAGTTTCTCCCCCAGGATCATGGCGCACCGTGCCGATATCGAAGCCTCGGGCCTGCTGGGCCCGTCGAGCCGGGCCACATTTGCGCTGCTGGCAGCAGGATCTGCGGCAGAAGTATCCGGATTACGGGATTTCGTGGAGCAGCGCGAGCAGAACGAGATCGGGATTGTCGATCTGCCATCGGCCCAGAGACAGGTGGGGGCCACCGTCGGCGCGTCAACAGAGTTTATTGGTCTTGCGTCGCTCGGGACCCTGTTTATCGCAGGGATTGCCATCGCTGTGGCTGCGCGGCGCTATGTAGACCGTCGGCGCAAGCAGGCGGCATTGCTCCGCTGTTTTGGAGCCAGCGGCCGGACCGTGCTCCTGATCCACATTCAGACACTGCTGATGATGGGGGGTGCGTGGGGCCTTGTCGGCGCTGCCATCGGTTTCGCTGTTCAGGAGTTGATGACGCGGATGCTCGGCGAGGTCTTTTCGCTGGGGGCCGGCGAGGCAGGGTGGAGTGCGGTGGTGATCAGCCTGATCCTGGGCCTCACGTTACTTGTGGGCTTTTCCGTTCCGGAACTCGCCAGGTTGATGAGAGTCGCACCGATGGAAGTACTTCGCCGGACCGAGACGCCGGTGCGACCGATTCGGGATGTGCTGTGGTATGCGGTCCCGGTTCTGGTACTGATATTGCTGACGGTGCAGCAGGCTGGGCAGACCCGGCTCGTCTTTTACGTCCTGCTGGGGATTGCTGCGGCACTCGTGGCCATGATGGGAGTGAGCCTTGGCCTTTTGAAACTGATGAAACGGGCTGCCCACGGGGTGGGGGTTTCCTGGCGGTTCGGCCTTGGCCGGCTTTACCGTGACCCGATGTCAACCACCTTCCAGATCGCGGCGATCGGTCTCGGCCTGACTGTGCTGGTCACGCTTTCTCTCGTCCGCGGGCAGTTGTTCGATAATTGGGAAGCCCGTGTACCCGCGGGTTCTCCCAATTTCTTTCTCGCCAATATTCAGGATTTCGAGAAACAGCGGCTGGGCGGATTCTTTGAGGAGCGCCTGGGCGAGACGCCTTCATTCATCCCGATGGCGACAGGCCGTCTTGTCACCATTAACGGCAGGGTACCGACCGTGGCGGACTATCCGGATCCAAGATCCGCGTCACGTATTGAAGGAAACCTGAATTTCTCCTGGTCGCGGGATCTGCCGAAAGACAACAGGCTCGTGTCAGGGGAGTGGTGGCAACCCGGCACCACGGAAGCCGTGGTTTCTCTGGCCAAAAGCTGGGCGGAGCCGCTTGGGGTGGCGGTCGGTGACCGAATGGGTGTCCGGGTGGGGTCACAAACGATTGATGCCCGGATCATGAATCTTCGCGAAGTGCGTTGGGAAAGTTTTAACCCGAATTTCTTCGTGCTGTTTCCGCCAGCCGCCTTTCAGAACGCACCACACACTTTTTTGAGTGCGATTCGGCTGGAGGAGGCCCGCCAGGATGAACTGGTGGCATTGAGCCGACAGTTTCCTACGGTAAACATCATTGATATCGGCGCAATTCTTGGACAGGTCCGGCATCTGATGAAGGTTGTGGGGGTTGCGTTGAATCTGGTATTCGGCTTCACCCTGATCGCGGGCGCTGTGGTGCTCTATGCGGTGATGCAATCCAGTCACGACAGTCGGATTCGCGATGCCGCAATGCTGAAGGTGCTTGGCTGCGACCGCCGACGCCTTCTACATGCCTTAAACACGGAATTTGCCCTGATCGCTTTGATCGCCGGGGTTATAGCGGCTGGCGCTGCGACGCTCACGGGGTGGCTCCTTGCAAGCCAGGTGTTCAACCTGGACTACACCCCCGGGATTACGGTAATTGCGGTTTCGATTCTGGTGAGTGTGCTGATCGTCTGGCTTGTCAGCCGTTCCGGAGTTCAGACAGCATTGGCTTCGCCGCCGCAGGCAACCCTGCGGGCCCGCTGATTCAGGAAGAAGGCTCTCAACAGTACCGGAGGGCACCCGCAGCGGTTGCCGATGCTGGGACTGGGCGGGCATTGTTCGCTGCGTCATGAGGAGCGCCACGATGCGAGGTCCGGCATCCACCCGCAACTGATGACTGTCGTCCGGGGTACATTTCAGGGCGCGTCAGCGGCCGCGGGATTGCGTAAGATAGGTTCTTTACGGCGCACTGCCTGGCGTCCTATCTTTCACGCACCAAAGAAACTCAGCCATGCCGATAGAGTCGATTCGCCGTAGGCATCGGGTCGTCCGCCAGCACGGGGCAATGGAGTTCAGTGAGCCCCCGGTCGACCTCGATGGGGTCCGGCGCTACCGCCTGCAGCGCCTTCGGCAGGAAATGGCAAAGGGCGGCATCTCGGGACTGCTGCTCTTTGACCAGATCAATACCCGTTACGCGACCGACGCCACCAATATGCAGGTATGGTGCTCTCATTACGAGACCCGCTGTGTGTTCGTTGCGCTGGAGGGTCCGGTTGTCCTCTTCGATTACGCCAACCATCCCCATCTTGCGGAGGATCTGCCCGGGGTTGATGAATACCGGGTGATACCGTCCTTTTACTTTTTCTCCGCAGGTTCCCAGGGCGAAACACGCGCCCGCAAGTTTGCCGCCGAGATAGACGACCTGATGCGCACCTATGGCGGGGATGACCGTAACCTCGGGATCGACCGGCTGTCGTTTATGCCTTGTGACGCGCTGCGGGCGACTGGGCTGGTGCTTCATGAAGGTGAGGGTATCGCTGAGCGGGCCCGGGCGATCAAGTCCACCGAGGAACTGGTACTGATGCGCGTGTCGATGGACGCCTGTGAGGCGGCCTGCCGTTCGATGCGCGAAGCCCTGACGCCGGGCATTACCGAGAACGCCTTATGGGCCCGGATGCACGAAACCAATATCCGTCTTGGCGGGGAATGGATCGAGACCCGTCTTCTGTCTTCCGGCCCCCGGACTAATCCCTGGTTCCGGGAGTGCTCGATGCGGCCGATCGAGGCAGGAGATCTCGTCAGTTTTGATACCGACCTGATTGGCCCCTACGGTTACTGTTCGGATATCTCACGATCATGGCTTTGCGGGGACCGCCCCAGCGATGAGCAGCGGCGCCTGTATGCGTCAGCCTATGAGCAGATTGAAACCAACATTGGCGCGCTTCAGCCGGGCCGCAGTTTTCACGAGGTCTCTGAGCAGTGCTGGAAGATTCCGCCGGAATATCTCTCCCAGCGTTATCCTTCCCTGATGCATGGGGTGGGACTCGCCGACGAGTATCCGAGCATCAAACACCAGATCGATCTCGAAGCGCAGGGGCATGAGGGAGTTGTGGCGCCTGGCATGGTGATCTGTGTGGAGTCCTTTATTGGCGTCGAGGGCGGTCGTGAAGGCGTCAAACTGGAGGAACAGGTTATCATCACCGAATCCGGGGTAGAGCGGATGTCGAGCCTGCCTTTTGAAACCGAGTGGTTATGAAATGTCCGGAGATTCAGCGCCGTTAGCCGACGCCCGAATCGACTGTCTTCAGTACTGCAACTGGTCTCGAAAGATTTTCGGCGAGATGCGAGAAGGTGGGCTGGACGCCGTGCACGTCACGGTCTGCTGCCACGAGGATTTCAGGCAGGCTGCGGCCGATCTTGCCGACTGGAACCGGCGTTTTCAGGATCATCAGGATCTCATCATGCCGGGCCGCTTCGCCGAGGAGATTCCCGCGGCCAGGCAGAGTAACAGGGCGGCCGTTTTTTTCGGCTTTCAGAACTGCTCGCCACTCGATATATTGTGATTCAAACTGGCCTGCCTCGGTGCTGCGAAATTTGATCCGAAATCGTCGTTGTGGACCCGAATTACCATGTTTCAGGGCGCACCGCTTGCTCGTGCCCGAATCGGAGCGGTCTCTGAAATTCGGCGCCGGCGCGGGGATTGTCGACTCTGACTGAGCGTAGCCCGCGCCGCTGGTGGATGCTGGCGGGGGTATGGTTTTGTTATATGGCCTTTGGGCTCAGTATGGCGAGCCTCGCGCCGCTGGTCCGGGAAATTGAGCCTGATCTTGGTTTCAGTCACAGCGCGATGGGCACGGTCATGGGTGCATGGCAGTTTGTTTACATCTTTGCTGCTATTCCCTGCGGCATTCTTCTCGATCGCATGGGCACCCGGTGGGGGCTCGCGATCGGGGCTTTTATCATCGGCCTGTCTGGTATTTTTCGCGGGTTTGCCGAGGAGTATGTCCACCTGCTGGCAGCGGTAGCCCTTTTTGGTATCGGCGGTCCGCTGATCTCGGCCGGCGCGCCGAAGGTGGTCAGTGAACACTTTGAGGGCCCGACACGAGGCCTCGCAATGGGTATCTATATCTCGGGCCCAGGCATTGGAGCGATCGCGGCCTTGTTGCTGACACAACCACTTGTCCTGCCCATGCTCGATGGTGATTGGCGCTTGCTGCTTCAAATATGGGGTGGCGTGGGTCTTGCGGCAGGATTGTTCTGGCTCCTGGTCGCGAGGGGCAGGCCGCATGCGTCGGATGCCGTCCAGGCCAAACCCACGCTGGCGAATCTGGTGGAAATACTGCGAATTCCCGCAGTGCGGCTGATCCTGCTTATGAGTGTCGGCGTCTTTGCAATCAACCACGGACTGGGCAACTGGCTGGTCGAGATTCTGCAAAGCTTCGGCGCGAGCCCAAGCAGCGCAAGCGTCCTGGCAACCATACCGGTCGGTGTCGGGATTATCAGTGCGCTGACTTTGCCCCGGTTGGCGGTCGGTTCGAGACGTTTTTCCGTGCTGATATTGCTGTTCTCGTGCTCGGTCGTTGCGAGTCTTGCGCTACTCACCCAGCCCGCGGGAATCTGGCTCTATCTCGCGCTGGTGGTCGAAGGCATTGCTGCCGGTTCGATGATGACAGTGCTTGTACTCACCTTGGTGGAGGTACCCGGAGTTGGTGAGGAGCGGGCGGGTACGGCCGGGGGATTTTTCTTTTCTGCGGCAGAGATCGGCGGGGTCGGCGGTCCTGTCCTTCTGGGCGTGCTCTTTCATACCCATGGGCACTTCAGCAGCAGTCTTTTGGTTCTCGCGCTTCTCGGCGCGCTGCTCGTGGTAAGCGTTTTTCCGCTACGGTGCCAATTACTACGGAAAGCCTAAGTCACCTGGAATATTGCGCTCCCTAGGGGAATCGAGCCGCATTTCTTCGGCATCACCTGAGC
>CEQE01148928.1_pt1 | contig 74950 bp, 63 predicted proteins | sample 356201 | NCBI WGS metagenome assembly CEQE01 (sample SAMEA2619970, study PRJEB7988) | marine metagenome | biome: marine biome (ENVO:00000447); feature: mesopelagic zone (ENVO:00000213) & marine oxygen minimum zone (ENVO:01000065); material: "saline water (ENVO:00002010), including plankton...
ACTTTAAATTTAGATGAATCTGTACCATATCATTTGACGACGTACAGCAGGATGATGAGCAAGAGCAAATTCTCAATTACAAACTCACTGTTTATCAATGTAGTGGTACCGATAGCGAAAGATTAGATTGGTTTAGAACCATAAACATAGCTGGTGCAGAACTTACTGATCAGGAACTACGCAATGCCGTATATGCGGGATCTTGGACGGCAGATGCTAAACGATATTTCAGTAAAAGTGGGTGCCCTGCCTATGGAATGGGCAACGATTATATAGCAGGCTCTTCCATTCGCCAAGATTATTTAGAAACTGCAATAAAATGGTTTTCTAAGGGTGAAATAGAAAAGTATATGGCGAAGCATCAACACGATAAAAACGCTAATGAGCTGTGGTTATATTTTCAAACCGTCATTAACTGGGTAAATGCAACTTTCACGAATAAGCGAAAATTTATGAAAGGTGTGGATTGGGGTACGCTTTACAACAAATACAAAGACGAAAAAATTGATACGAAAAAAATTGAAGAAGAAACGGCTAAATTGATTCTTGATGATGATGTAACAAAAAAGAGTGGAATTTATCCATTTATTCTCACCCTTGATGAAAAATATCTTTCCATTCGTGCGTTTTCTGACGCTATGAAACAAAAGGTTTACGAAAAACAAAAAGGTAATTGTGTGAAATGTGGTAACCACTTTGAAGTCTCTGAAATGGAAGCTGACCATATTACACCTTGGCATGAAGGTGGAAAAACAACCGAAGAAAATTGCCAAATGCTTTGTAGAGAAGATAACCGAAGAAAATCAGGCAAATGAAAATAATTGGCTACCTAACCCCCACTGCATTGGATGGCTAATTCTGCTGTCATCAATTTACGTTTCACTACGATTGACAAGTAACTAAAGGATTTTGATTAAATGAAGTTAAGAGAAATAACAAAAGCTGCTAAAACCATGTTCGTAATTTTACCTTTATTGTTTTTGTGCAGTTGTTCATCTCCTGCCCCGGAAAAAACTGAAATTTTATGGGACACTCATGGCATACCGCACATTTTTGCGCAAAACAGTGAACACCTTTTTTACGCCTACGGGTGGGCTCAGATGCACAATCACGGCAACCTCCTTCTCAAATTGTACGGACAGGCGCGAGGTAAAGCGACTGAATTTTGGGGAGAAGATTATTTGAATTCAGACTTGTGGGTTCATACCAACAATATTCCTGAGAGGGCAAAGCGGTGGGTAGCAGAACAGGATAAACCAATCGGGAATTTTCTGCAATCCTTCACGGATGGTATCAACGATTATGCAAATGCCCATCCTGATAAACTGTCTGATGAAGCTAAAATCGTACTGCCTGTCACACCCCGCGATCCTTTGGCGCACTTCCAGCGAGTGATCCTTTTTCACTTTGTCACTGATCCCGAGGAAGGACAATTTGATCCATCCCATTTCATCAGCAGCAAGGGGTCCAATGCCTGGGCAATAGGACCATCGAGATCAGCCAGCGGAAATGCCATGCTTATTGCCAACCCCCATTTGCCGTGGGGAGACATGTTCACGTGGTTTGAATCCCATCTTGTATCACCAGATGTAAATATTTACGGCGCTGCATTGGTGGGGATGCCTTTTCTCGGAATTGCTTTTAATGAAAACTTGGGGTGGACCCACACCAATAATGTTCATGATGGTGCTGATTTGTATAAGTTAACACTGAAAGACGGCGGATATGAATTTGATGGTGGTATCGAGCAGTTTGAAACTCGGTCCATTCAACTCAAAATTAAAAATGGTGTCGGGTCATTTTCTGAAAAGATGGTTGAATTAAAATCTTCGGTCCATGGTCCTGTGGTTTCAGAATCTGATGATAAAGCCGTTGCTTTGCGGGTAGTTGGTCTGAATCAGCCAAATGTTTTCAGCCAATACTGGGAAATGTCCAAAGCAAAAAATTTAAGGGAATTTGAAAAAGCGCTTTCAAGCCTGCAGAATCCTTTTTTTACAGTTATGTATGCTGACAACAAAGGTCACATTATGCACCTCTTCGGCGGGCGAACACCCAAAAGACCTGATGAAAATTTGGATTGGTGGGGAACGGTTCAGGGGGATATTTCCGGAACAATCTGGGATGAAACACACCTTTACAATGAACTTCCGAAAGCGCAGGACCCTGAAAGCGGATGGCTCCAGAATGCCAATGACCCGCCGTGGACGACCACATTCCCAAAAGTGCTGTTCAGGGAAAATTTTCCTCAATACATGTCGAAGAATTTCATGCACTTCAGGGCCCAGCGTTCGGCAAGAATGCTTTATGAAGATTCTTCCATAACCTATGACGAATTGATAGCTTACAAACTTTCCACACGGATGGAACTGGCTGACCGATTGTTGGATGAACTGCTTGAAACTGCCCGGGAATCCAATCAGCAAATTGTACTTGAAGCGGCGGAAGTTCTGAAACAATGGGATCGAAATTCGAATGCCGCCAGTGGCGGTGCTGTCCTTTTTCAGGAGTGGGCAGATGAGATGGAACTGGCTGTTAATAAAAGTGATTTATTTGCCGTCCCGTGGAATGAGAACGATCCCATGAACACTCCAACAGGACTGGCGGATCCATGGGGTGCCGTCAGAAAGCTTGAAACTGCTGCCAAGAAAGTAAAAGAAACATACGGGTATCTGGATGTCATGTGGGGTGATGTATATCGTTTGCGAGCTGAAGGAATCGACCTTCCAGCAAACGGCGGTGAGGGTGATCCTTATGGCCATTTTAGAGTCACTTATTACCGCCCCATTGATAATAATCAATATATGGCAGTAGGCGGGGATTCATACGTAGCCGCCATCGAATTTTCAAATCCCGTGAAAGCTCGTGCACTGCTGTCTTACGGGAATGCAAGCCAGCCAGGTACAACACACAAAACCGATCAGCTTCTACTATATTCTGAGAAAAAACTCCGTCCCGTATGGCTGGATAAAAACGAAATTGAAAATCATCTAGAATCAAAAGACATCTTCTAAACTTTGAATCTGTTTAAAAAATATTTCCTCCTTATTATTGCAGGAACTCTACTGCTCTCATGCGGTCAGACAAATGACAAAAATTCACCAAAAGGATATCCTCTTATTCTCATTTCCATTGATGGTTTCCGGTGGGATTATTTTGACAAAACAGATACACCTCATTTTGATGAACTCATTGCAGGCGGTGTGAAAGCAGAATCATTGATTCCAGTTTTCCCGAGCAAAACATTTCCGAATCACTATTCAATTGTCACAGGACTCTATGCGGAAAATCACGGAATTGTTGCTAATAGAATGTACGATCCTGAATTCGACGCGTGGTTCTATATTGGGGAAAACAGTGAGCCCGTGTCCGAAAGCAGATGGTGGGAAGGTGAACCCATCTGGGTAACCGTTGAAAAACAGAACAAGATAGCTGCCTGTATGTTCTGGCCCGGTTCGGAAGCAGAAATACAGGGTGTTCGTCCCACTTACTGGCGGACGTATGATCACGACCTACCAAAAGAAGACAGAATAAGTCAAGTTCTCGCCTGGCTTGATATGAAGGAAGAAGACCGCCCGGATTTTATCACACTTTATTTCAGCGACACAGACAGTTGGGGACATGATTATGGACCTGATGCAGTGGAAATGGCGGAAGTAATCGAAGAAATTGATGAATCAATGGGTGCACTTTTGGACAGTCTTGAAGTGAGAAATCTGAAAGATAAAATAAACATTATCGTTGTTTCTGATCACGGTATGACAGAGCTAAGCAGAGAAAGAGTTGTTTTTCTCGATGATTACATCAATCTTGATGATGTGTTATTTGTTGACTATTCACCTGTAGCCGCGCTGAGACCCAATGATGAAATGGAAGACTCCATTTATTTATCACTTGTCAATGCCCATTCAAATATGAATGTGTACCTTAAGGAAGAAATTCCTGAAAGACTCCATTACCGGAATCATCGAAGGATCACACCAATTATCTGTTTCGCTGATGACGGCTGGTCTATTACCGATCACAGCTATTACGATTCCTACCCCGACGCATTCACCGGGGGTACTCACGGTTACGATCCTGTTTATGATTCCATGCACGGAATTTGCATTGCATACGGTCCTGCTTTCAACAATGGAATTACTGTGCCATCCATAAAAATTATTCACCTTTACTCTCTTATGGCACAGGTAATGAATCTTCAACCGGCTGAAACAGACGGCAGTCTTGATTCGGTCACTGTATTCTTAGCACGATGAGACCGCTCGAAATACTTCTGCTTTTTCTTATCACTTTAAATCTTATCCCATACAAGAAAATTTCAAAATATAGATTACATCTAATTTTCTTCAGTTTGATTATTTGTATAATACATCTATTTCTGGAATCCTACCGCTGGCAGATGGTACCTGCCTATCTTTTTCTAGGTATTTTATGGCTCATCCACAAACGAAGTCAGCAAAAACCGCTTGGCTGGGTTGGAAATACCAGTCATATTGTTTGGTGGTTCGTTTCTCTGTTTTTACCTTGGTCAGTTCCGGTATTTAATTTACCGCAGCCAACAGGGCCCTTCGAAGTTGGAACAGTCACATTCCACTGGACTGACAGCAGCCGGTCAGAATGGTTCACCAAAGAGTCAGATGATCTGCGGAAACTGATGGTTCAATTCTGGTATCCAGCTAAGAATATTAAAAAAAGTTCTACAGTCCCCTATATGGATTTTCTCGAAATTCGGGCAAATGCCGTGGCAGGCCAATTGAACATACCTCCTTTCATGCTGAGTCATCTTCATCTTATCAATACCAACTCCACCAAAAATTCAGAAATCGGAGAAAAAGGAAATCCTTTTCCAATTCTAATTTTTTCACATGGGTTGGGTGGTATGAGAACACAAAATACCAACCTGTTGGAAGAATTAGCGAGCCATGGTTATGTGGTTGCTGCCATGGATCACACTTATGATTGTAACATGACAATTTTCCCAAACGGACAAACAACAGATTATCGTTCAAGTATTCCAGGTGGAACATCAGACAGCGTCTGGCTCCAAATTCGCGCCCACCAGTTAAATACACGTGTGATCGATGTGCAGTTCGTTTTAGACCAATTTGAAAAAATAGAAAGTGGAGACAACTCAACCCCACTTTCAGGTCATCTTGACTTAAATAGAATAGGAATTTTCGGGCATTCATTTGGTGGAGCAACAAGTGTTCTCACTTCCATCAGGGATGAAAGAATAAAAGCATGCTTAGCCCTGGATGGCTGGTTTGTACCCCTAATTTTGGAAGATGAGGAAACAATCATCACACAACCATTTCTTTACATTGGGCAGGAAGGTTGGTCCAGCTGGGACGAAGTAAGGCATAAACATTACCTGAAATTGCTCCTCGATCAGGGAGAAACAGACACTTACCATTTTTCTGTTAAAGGATCAAAACATTATGATTATACCGATATTCCTCTTTTCGGTCCACTGGGATATTTGGCTGGATTTACCGGTGAAGTCAGCGGGAGAAAAATGACTAAAGTAGTGAATAAATATGTGGTTGAATTTTTTAATACTTACTTGAATCCAAGTTATTTAAACTATAAATCTAAATCCTTACCGACCGAATCATTATATTACCCTGAAGTAACTAATCACAAAGACTAATATTTATTAGGTTTTTTTGAATCTGTTCTGTTTCTTTTTCACACATAGTATTTTTTATGTAACTTCCCGCTCATATTTATCCCCAATACATGGAAAAAAGAATGAATAGCCGGCGAGAGATGGAGGGAAAATTCTTTTCTCACGGGGCAGGTATAACCTCAAACTTTAATCGTAATTTCGGCCAGCAGAGTGCTGAAGCGGTCAATTAAATATTCGTGTAATTCTTTTCTTTTTCCTACAACCTCAATCCATCCAAACCAAATTAAAAACTCATGACCGGTTCGAAACCAGCATCAAAAGTCACAATTGTTGTCGGCACTCAGTGGGGTGATGAAGGGAAAGGTAAAATTACAGATTATTTTGCCGGCGACTGCGATTATGTGGTCCGGTTTCAGGGAGGAAATAATGCCGGCCACACTGTAATTGTTAAGAATGAAGTTTATAAACTCCATCTGATTCCTTCTGGAGTTCTCTACTCAAAACCTGTTTCAATCATAGGCAGTGGTGTTGTTGTAAATCCAAAAGTTTTACTTGAAGAAATTGATAATCTTAAAAAACGCAACATCCACCCAAAACTGAAAGTCAGCGACAGGGCGCACGTCATTCTGCCCTACCACATTGTTGTTGACGAATGCTTAACCGGCCATCAGGGCGATCTCGCAGCAGGAAGTACCAAACGCGGCATCGCTCCTGTTTATGCAGATAAAATGTACCGCCATGGAACCCGGATTGGCGATCTTCTTGAACCGGAAATTTTTAAGGAAAAACTTTCAAAAGCATTCACCTTCAACGAAAAACTTATCCAAAACGTTTTTAATGCATCATTGGATGTTTCTTTCGATGAAGTATATAATGAATATCTGTCATACGGGGAACAACTTGAACACTATATTGCTGATACAGACCTGAATCTTTACGATGGTTACAAGAATGGAAAAACGTTTCTGTTTGAAGCGGCACAGGGATTATCATTGGATGTTGATCACGGCCTATACCCGCATACTACAAGTTCCTCCACTATCGCGGGGCACATAGGAGCAGGAGCCGGCATTGGGCTTAATGGCAATAGCAGAATCATCGGTGTAACAAAAGCATATGTTACCCGGGTGGGAATCAGTCCATTCCCCACAGAACTAACAAATAACAGGGCAGATTTAATCAGAGATAAAGGAAATGAATTTGGAACAACAACAGGAAGACCTCGAAGAGTTGGGTATCTCGATCTTGTCCAGCTTAGACAGGCGGTAAGAATAAACGGCTTAACAGAAATTGCCCTCACTAAAGCCGATATCCTGTCCGGTGTCACCCCTTTAGAAGTTTGTACCAAATATAAAATCAACGGCAATCAAACCGGAGAAATGCCTGCCAGTTTAGAAAAAATGCGGAAAGCAAAACCAGTTTATACTCAACTGAGCGGATGGAGGGAATTAGATGATAATGAAATCAATAACCTATGTTCTGGTGAATACAGCCGTCTCCCGGACGAAATGAAACAATACATCGAATTCATTGAATCTGAAATTGATTGCCCCATCACCATCATTTCATTAGGACCTGAGCGGAACCAGGTTATTCTGAGATAAAATGTCTTTTACAAAAGAATCCATCGATTTTAACACTCTAGCCAACGGTGAGATTGAATCAACACTTGAAAAACATGGAATCAATTTGTCACCCAAAGAAATTCTTAAAATTCAGAATGAAATTCTTAAAAGACCACCTTCCCTTTCTGAGTGCATCCTCTGGTCTATTCAAGGCTCTGAACATTCTTCATACAGAAGTAGCCAGGCACATTTATCTCAATTTGTTACCGATGGACCCACCGTTATTATCGGCGCCAAAGAAGACGCGGGGATTATCGCCATCGCAACAGATAATAAAGGCCACCGTTGGTGTGTTGTCATGAGTCACGAATCCCACAATCATCCATCTCAGATCGTCCCCTATGAGGGTGCTGCTACAGGAATCGGCGGGAATGTCAGAGATGTGGCGTGTATGGGAGCAAGGGTGATAGCTGTGGCAGACAGCTTAAGATTTGGGGATATATCACTTCCAAAAACGAAATGGATTCATGAGGGGGTCGTTGAAGGTATCGGAGGATATGGAAATCCGATTGGTGTGCCCAATATAGCGGGCGATCTTTATTATGATGAAGGATACAATGACAACTGCCTTGTTACAATTGTTACTTTGGGCATTGTAAAAGAGGATGAAATCATTCACTCCTATGCACCGGAAAATGCCGTGGGATATGATCTCATTCTTGTGGGAAAACCGACAGATAACAGCGGTTTCGGCGGAGCCAGTTTTGCTTCCGTTGGATTAGAGGAAGGAAAAAAAGAAAAGAATAAAGGTGCGGTACAGGAGCCCAATGCTTTTTTAGAAAGACACTTACTAAAAGCAACATATAAACTATTTGACCTTTTGAAAGAACGGAATGATTTGGATAAAGTTGGATTCAAGGATCTGGGAGCAGGTGGTGTCGCGTGTGCAAGTGTGGAGTTAGCAGACGCTGCCGGTTTTGGTGCTGAAGTTTATTTGGATAAAATTCATACAGGAATGGACAATCTTCATCCTTCTGTTATTCTTTGTTCAGAAACTCAGGAAAGGTTCATGTGGGTGGTACATCCCGATCTAACGGATTTTATAGTTAATCATTACAATTCAATTTTTGATCTACCAAAAGTATCTAAAGGCGCTCGTGCAAGTGTTGTTGGGAAAATACTGGAAGAACCAAAATATATGGTTCATAAAAACGGAGAAAAAATTGTTGATGCATTAGCGGAGGACATTACCCACGGATTGAAATACAATCGGACTTACAGTCCTCCTGAAATTAAGTTTTCTGTGCCAGACCTGCCTGAACCGAGTGATTATAATGAAATATTGTTAAAGATGTTATCTCATGAAAATTGCGCTTCAAGGTTTCCTGTTTATTCAACTTACGATAAACAGGTTCAAGGAAGAACAATTACAGAAGCTGGCGATGGTGATGCAGGTATTCTTCAGCCATTTAATTATGACCAATACCCAGAAGAAATCCGGAATATTGGGATTTCTCTTTCTCTTGACCACAATCCAAGATATGGAAAAATCGATCCATACTGGTGCGGTGTCAACAGTGTTATAGAGGCAATGAGGAATATTGCCGCTTCAGGAATGAGTCCTCAGGCAATTACGGACTGTTTGTGTTTCGGTAATCCGGAAAAGGAACACCATATGTGGGCATTTGTTGAGGGTGTAAGAGGAGTAGCAGAAACATGTAAAGGATATCATCTTAAAGAATATCCTGATTCACCGATCCCTATTATAGCAGGTAATGTTTCCTTTTATAACGAATCAAAAGATAAACCAATTCCGCCCAGTCCAATGATAAGCTGCCTTGGGAAAATTGCTGATGTTTCAAAATCAATTACACCAGAATTTAAACAGATTGATTCAGTTTTATTGATAGTTGGTGAGCGAAAAAACGAATGCGGCGGCAGTTTATATTATTCTCTTTTCAATGAATTGGGAAAAAACATTCCCAAACCTGATCTAAAGGAAGTTGAAAATCAAATTCATGCTTTAATTGACACAACAAATGAAGGGTTGATACTTTCGTGCCACGATATATCGGATGGGGGTGTTGCAGTTACTCTGACTGAGATGTCATTTAAAAAAAAAATTGGATGTAATGTTACAATTCCCGGGGATTTTAGAACTGATATATTGCTTTTCTCAGAAACAGGCGGATTTATTATTGAGATAAAACAACAAGACTTAAAAAGAATTTCTTCTTTATTTGCAGAATACAACTTAATAGTTGAAAAAATAGGGAAAACAATTCAACAACCAATACTGCGCCTAAATAAGGTGATCGACACGGAGATCGCGGAAGCATTGAATCGCTGGGAAAACGGGTTAATGGAAAAATTAGAATGAGTGTAGATTACAAATCAGCCGGTGTGGATATTGATGCCGGGGATGAAGCGGTGGAACGCATCAAAAAAAGTGTCAAATCAACCTTCACATCTAACGTGCTGGCAGACTTTGGCGGTTTTGGTTCACTTTATGATTTGAAGCCAATTATAAATAAATATACAAATCCAATATTGGTTCAAAGTATTGACGGCGTTGGCACTAAAATGATAGTCGCGAGAATGGCGGGAAAATACGATACCATTGGACAGGACCTATTAAGCGCCTGCTGTAATGATATTATCGTCCAAGGAGCGAAACCTTTTACATTTCTTGATTATATCGCAAACGATAAACTGAATCCTGTAATTATTGAGAATATTGTAAGGGGAATCTCCGAAGCATGCAGAGAGATAAACGTTTCACTTGTTGGCGGGGAAACAGCAGAAATGCCGGATACCTATCTTCCTGGTGAGCATGATCTTGTGGGTATTGTAACGGGGCTTGTTGAAAAAGAAAAAATTATTTCCGGTAAAAATATTGTATCCGGGGATATTGTGGTGGGTATCTCTTCCAGCGGTCTTCACACAAACGGATATTCATTGGTTAGAAAAATATTATTTGTAGAATGCAAATATCAGATCAATTCAATTTTACCGGGAATAAATCGAACAGTGGGAGATGTTCTTCTTGAGCCGCATATTAATTATACACTGCCTGTTCTTGAATTGATTAACGCTCAAATTGAAATACATGGAATGGCGCATATTACCGGCGGTGGATTAATAGATAATATTCCAAGAATCCTTCCCGCCAATTGCGCTGTGGAAATCGAAAAGGGGGCTTGGACTATTCCGGATATTTTCCAGCTTCTTCAAAAGTCAGGTTCTGTTGACGAAACCGCAATGTACAGAACATTTAATATGGGGGTGGGATTATGCATTATTACGACTGAAAATGCTTTTGATCTTATAAAGGGGTATATATCCAATTATCCGGATCTGAAATGTTTTTTAATTGGTAAGGTTATTGGAGGCAATCAAGAGGTGCTCTTTAGAGAATGAAAATAGCAATTATACAGTTCCCCGGTTCTAACTGTGAGCGTGAATCAGTGCTGGCTGTAAAACGAGCTGGAATGGGGTCGTTTGAATTTCTCTGGAATATGCCATCGGAAAATCTTATTAACTGTGATGGCTATTTTATAGTTGGAGGATTTTCTTACGAAGACAGGTCCCGCGCAGGAATCATCGCATCCCTTGATCCCGTGATAAAAGTCCTTCGACAGGAATCAGAAAAAGGGAAACCGGTTCTGGGTATCTGTAATGGGGCCCAAATTCTTATTGAAACAGGACTCGTCCCGGGTTTTAAAAACAATAATCTAGGAATGGCTCTTGCAGCAAATGAAAAAAAGAAAAAAGGAGCATTAATCGGCACCGGATTCTATAATGGGTGGGTCAATATCATACCATCAACCGAATCAGATAAGTCTGCATTTACGTCACAGTTGAAACAGAACGAAATAATGCGAATCCCAGTTGCTCATGCGGAAGGCAGGTTTGTAACTTCTCCATCCATTATGAAAATTTTAAAAGATAATCACCTCGATACATTTCGATATTGTACAACTAAAGGAGAATTAAATCTGGATTTTCCTGTGAATCCGAACGGCTCAATTGAAAACTTAGCAGCAGTCAGTAATTCGGGTGGAAATGTTATGGCCATGATGCCCCATCCTGAAAGATCAACTTCAGGCGATCCAGTTTTTTCATCAATGAGAGAGTATATCTCGAAATTAAAAAAGATTTCAATACCTAAGCTGGATTATCAAGACACGGTTCAAATTGAAAAATTCAATTCTGATGAAAATTCAAACGAACTATTAATAGAGCTCATTATCACCGACAATGAAGCAGTTTCGGTAGAGAATGCCCTGCGTCAGATGGATCTCTCAGTTAGAGTGAAACGCTATACTCATTGGGAAATTATATCTAACTCTAGTTACTCAAATAGTTCTCTGGAAAAAATTGAAAGGTCAGGGGAGTTATTTAATTCAAACAAGGAAATGGTTGTAAACTACAAACATAATAGTAATACTTTGGCTTTTCTTGTACGTGATAAAGACAATGCATCAGGTAAACGGAAAAAAGATATTCTCAAGCACTGGTTTCATGCAAAAAATATAAAATCTATCGAGAGTGGTATATTATGGGATATTACTGTAGAAAAAGGCGACGTAGTTTCTGTTATTGAAGAAGTTTTAAATACACATATTTTATACAATCCATATTCACATGATTGTTTGCACTATGAAAAATAGTAATTATAAAACCAAAATTCAAAAATCCGCTCAAAATACATTAAGTGAAACAAATTTTAATTTCGGAGAAAAACGACATGGTAAAGTACGTGACTCCTATGAATTAGATGATAAATTTATTTTTATTACAACGGATAGGCAAAGTGCCTTCGATAGGATTTTAGCTTCAATTCCTTTTAAAGGACAGGTATTGAATTTGACCAGTGCCTGGTGGTTTGACCGGACAGACCACATCATTCCTAATCATGTCATTACAGTGCCTGACCCCAATGTAACCATAGCTAAAAAGTGCGATGTATTCCCCATTGAATTTGTTGTACGGGGTTATATAACAGGAAGTACCAGCACATCACTTTGGACTGTCTATAACAATGGTGATCGTGAATATTGCGGGAATAATTTGCCGGAAGGATTGATAAAGAATCAAAAGCTTGATGCCAATATGCTAACACCCACCACGAAAGAAGAGCATCACGATCGTCCCATCACCCCCGATGACATTGTGAGTGAAGGCTGGATGAGTCAGGAAGATTGGGATTATTGCAGTAGGAAAGCATTAGAGTTATTTTCATTTGGGCAGAAGAAAGCAGCAGAGCACGGTTTAATCCTTGTTGATACAAAATATGAAATGGGACGGGATAGCGATGGAAATATTGTCCTAATCGATGAAATCCACACTCCAGACAGTAGCAGATTTTGGATTGGAAATTCTTATGAAGGAAGAATGGCTCTGGGGAAGGAGCCTGAGAATGTGGACAAGGAATTTCTGCGCCTTTGGTTTGTTGATAATTGCGACCCATACAATGACCAAACACTTCCGGAAGCCCCGGAAGAGTTGGTCGTCGAACTGTCAAACAGATACATTTATTTGTTTGAAACAATTACAGGAAATGACTTTTCGTTCCCTGAACTAAAAAAATCAATTCACGATAGATTATTAGATAATTTAAAGGAATACATATGAGAGTAATCATAATAATGGGTTCAACTTCTGATGAATCCCACGCAAAAAAAATCACTGATAAGTTGAATGAATACGGCATCGCTTGGGAACAGCATGCAGCATCCGCACACAAACAACCACTGAAAGTATTGGAAATCTTGAACACTAATAAAGATGAAAAATATATTGTGTACATCACCATCGCCGGGCGGTCCAACGCTCTTTCCGGATTTGTTGCAGCAAATTCAAAATTTCCAACACTTGCCTGTCCTCCTTTTGCTGATAAAACAGACATGATGGTTAATATTCATTCAACACTCCAAATGCCAAGCAATACTCCTGTTCTTACTGTGATCGATCCTGGGAATTGTGCGTTGGCAGTAAAACGAATTCTTAAAGTTTAAACGTGTTCTGGTGTTCAAGTGGTAATGGATTTAAGATATGAGTAAAATCACACAATTTGAAGATCTAATTTGTTGGCAAAAAGCTCGTGTATTGGTGAACAATATTTATTTCATTACAAAATCAGGACCACTATCAAAAGACTTCGGTTTAAAAAATCAACTACGACGGGCTGCTGTTTCAGCTATGACGAATATTGCAGAAGGATTTTCTCGGTTCCATCGCAAAGAATTTATACGCTTTTTAGATATTTCACAAAGTTCAGCAATGGAAGTAAAAAGTTTATTGTATATTATCCTTGATCAAAATTATTTAGAGAACGACAAAGTAACGGCGGTTCAAAACGACACTGAAGAAGTACGTGCTATTACAATGGGTTTATTAAAACATGTGAATAATTCCATTTCAAACAATAAGGTTAGTGAGCCTATTGCAGAATATGGATTCAATCAAAATTGTTGGGATATTCCTGATGAATATATAAGTCGAGAAGACTCAAATACAAAAACACCTGAACACTTAAACATATGAACACTTCAAACACTTTAAAAAACATTTCCCCATTAGACGGTCGCTATGCCAAAAGTATAAACGACCTGTCGCCATACTTCAGCGAATCAGCGTTAATGAAATATCGTATAAAGGTTGAAGTTGAATATCTCATAGCTTTAGGGAATGAAAAAGTAATCAAAGAGCTTCCGCCCTTTTCCAAAGATGAACAAACCCGCCTGCGGAAGATCTACCAAAACTTCAATTCAGCTGGTGCTGAAAAGGTCAAAAAAATTGAAGTCACCACCAACCATGATGTGAAAGCCGCTGAGTATTACATCCAAGGTAAGGTAAAAAAAGCGCTTCATCCGTGGATACATTTTGCCCTGACCTCTGAAGATGTGAATAATTTATCTTATTCACTCATGTGGCAAGACGGATTGAAACAGGTTTATCTGCCATCGCTACAATCGGTGAATAAAGAGCTGAAAAAACTGGCGCGGAAATATAAAGGTGCTTCCATGTTGGCCCTGACACATGGCCAGCCCGCAACGCCCACTACATTCGGAAAAGAATTGGCTGTATTTTCCAATCGCCTCAACCGTCAAATTGATCAAATCAAATCTCATAAATTATTAGGGAAGTTCGGGGGCGCAACGGGAACATGGTCCTCTCACATGGTTGCATACCCAAAAGTGAGTTGGTTGAAATTCGCTGAACGATTTATCAACAAACTTGGACTCGACCCCAACTTAATTACAACGCAAATTGAGCCCCACGATTCCCTGGTAGAAAGTTTCCATCAAGTGGTGCGGGTTAATTCCATTCTTACGGATTTCTGTCGAGATATGTGGGCGTATATTAGTCGTGGTATTCTGGAACAGAAAAAAGTGGCTGGAGAAGTTGGCTCATCCACCATGCCCCATAAAATTAATCCAATTCAATTTGAAAATGCCGAAGGAAACCTGGGACTAGCTAGCACACTTCTCAACCATCTTGCCGTAAAACTTCCCATATCCAGGGTGCAGAGAGACTTGTCTGACAGTACTGTATTGAGAAACCAGGGGACGGCACTTGGTCATTCCTATTTAGCCATAACAAATGTTTTAAAAGGATTAAAAAGAATTACGCTAAATCAATACAACTTGCGCAAGGAACTAAACGATCATTGGGAAATACTTGCAGAAGCCATACAAACCATTCTCAGAAAGAATGGTGAAACCGATTCCTTTGAACTGCTTAAATCTTTAACACGTGGTCAATCGATTAAACCTGAAGTTATATCAAAATTAATTTCATCACTCAAGATTTCTGAAGAAGATAAAAAAGCATTGTTGAACTTGGCACCGGCAAACTATACTGGGCTTTCGGGAAAATTGGTGGAATTATTATGAGAAGAAAAAAACATAGTGTTAAAGTGTTAAAGTGTTCGAGTGTTCGTGAACACCTTATCACTTACGCACATGAACACTTGCGTAAAATCTAATGTGCGGTGTAGTTGGAATATACTCTCATAAACCGGTAGCCGGTGAAATATACGAAAGTTTGATTCACTTGCAGCATCGCGGGCAGGATGCGGCGGGAATTATGACCTATAATAAACGGTTTCATGTAAAAAAAGGAGTCGGACTGATACGTGACATTTTTGATGAAAACAACATGTCACGATTATTGGGGAATATTGGAATCGGACACACACGATATCCTACAGTAGGCGGATTCAGCAAGGAAGATGCACAGCCGGTCTGGACTGGCGTCCCATATGGAATTTCTATGGCGCATAATGGTAATCTAGTCAACTACACAAAACTGGTAAAAGATCTCGCTGAAAAAGATCGCCGGTTCATGAATACAACTGCAGACATTGAAGTGATACTACACATTTTCGCAAACGCATTAAGTCATTCTGTGGAAAATAATAATAAGAATGATTTATTCGACCATATATGTACTGCAGTAGAATCTGTATTTGATAGAGTCAGCGGGGCTTATTCGGTTATAGGAATGATTATAAATAAAGGTCTTGTTGTATTCCGCGACCCTCACGGAATACGCCCGTTTTCCAAAGGAGTGAGAACTAATCCTGATGGGACTAAAGATTACATTTTCTCATCAGAAACGACCATGTTTTATTCTTTGGGCTTTGAATTGGCCGGGAATGTTCAGCCGGGAGAAGTTATCTATATTGATGAGCATGGGTCGATGAAAAATAAAATTGTTAAAAAGGATATCTTTACTCCCTGTATTTTTGAATACGTCTATTTTTCTAGACCGGATACGATGATGAATGATGTTAGCGTTTACCGGTCGCGGTTAAGAATGGGGCAAAATCTTGCTGAAAAATGGAAGAATAAATATCCGGATATTTATCCTGATATTGTTATTCCCGCACCATTAACCGCCAACACCGCTGCACTTTCATTTGCGCATACAATTGGTGTCCGTTACTCTGAGGGGTTATATAAAAACCCATTTATTGGCAGGACATTTATCATGCCGGGCCAAAATGAAAGAAAGCGATCCGTTAAACAGAAGCTTGTACCGCAGGAAATTGAAATTAGCGGGAAAGATGTTCTCATTGTAGATGACAGTATTGTAAGAGGAAATACAAGTCGGGAAATTGTAAGAATGGTTCGTGAGTTTGGCGCCAATAAAATTTATTTTGTTTCATCGTGTCCCCCTGTAATATCTCCCTGTTTTTATGGCGTTGATATGCCTACCCGCCAGGAACTAATTGCCCATAATAAATCAGTGGATGAAATTCAGAAGTATATCGGTGTAGATATTTTATTGTATCAGGAAATTGATGATCTGGTTGAAGCTGTGACGCGAAAGGGGGAACATAATATAGACAGACCCTGCATGGCTTGTTTAGACCGATGGTATGTAACGGGTGATGTGGACGAACAAAAAATGCTGAAAATGGAAGATCAGCGAAATTTGGAACGTACCGAAACTTGAACATCCTTGTTTTAGGTTCAGGCGCAAGGGAACATGCCATTGTCCGCGCTCTGGTCCGTTCACCTCAGGAAAAAGAAATCTATTGCCTGGCCTCCAACATGAATCCTGGCATAGCTGAGCTCACTAAACAGATCGTTGTAGATAATATCAATAATCCCAACATTGTCACTAGCTATGCCACAGAAGTTGGTGCTGATCTTGCTATTATCGGGCCGGAAAATCCTCTGGCTAATGGAGTTGCTGATGCTCTATGGAATTCCGGTGTCGGAGTCGTGGGACCAAAAAAAGAACTCGCTCAAATTGAAACGTCTAAATCCTTCACCCGGGATTTACTTACTGAATACAATATTCCCGGTAGTCCAAAATACAAAACGTTTTCCTCCTTCGAAGGGGTTGCTGATTTTCTAAACGAATTAGGCGATAACTATGTGGTAAAATATGATGGACTGGCTGGCGGAAAAGGTGTAAAAGTAGCCGGCGATCATTTAAATTCTCATGAGGATGCTTTAGCTTACTGTCAAGATTTGGTAAATAACGGTGGTAATTTCATCATTGAAGAAAAACTTATAGGACAGGAGTTTTCCCTCATGAGTTTCTGCGATGGCGATCATCTCAAACACATGCCGGCTGTACAGGATCATAAACGTGCCTATGAGGGAGATACGGGACCCAACACCGGCGGGATGGGCAGCTACTCAGACGCCGATCACAACCTTCCGTTCCTTACAGATAATGACATTACCCACGCCCGGCAAATAAATGAAGCGACGGCGGGCGCACTTAAGGAGGAGTTCGGCGAAGGATACAAGGGTATCCTCTACGGAGGGTTCATCGCCACGGCTGACGGTGTGAAGCTGATTGAATACAATGCCCGGTTTGGTGATCCGGAAGCCATGAATGTGCTTCCCCTTCTGGAGTCAGATTTTGTGGAAGTTTGTATGGGCATCGTGGATGGAAATTTGCATGAGAAGTATATATCATTTGGGCATCTGGCAACAGTCTGCAAATACGCGGTTCCGGAAGGGTATCCGGACGAACCGGTCAAAGGCGAACTCATTGATGTTTCAAATATCAAAAATCATGATGGATTATTTTATGCGTCCGTTGATATCAAAAACGGTCAACTTGTTGAAGCCGGCAGCCGAACTGTTGCTGTTATTGGGATGGCGGATTCTATTTCTGAAGCGGAGCGAATTGCTGAAAGAGAAGTGTCTGCGATTAAAGGACCGCTTTTTCATCGAAAAGATATTGGAACGGATGGTTTAATTCAAGAACGAATTGACCATATTAAAGAATTAAAGTGTTAAGGTGTTAAAGTGTTCACGGTCATTTATGATTTTTTAACTTTAACACTTGAAAACCCGAGCACATAAACACTTTTAAAATATGAACATTAAAAAACTACGATTGGGAATTTTAGGCTCCACCAAAGGCACCGACTTGCAAGCCATTCTGGATGTCATATCTTCCGGTGAACTTGAAGCGGAAGTGGCTGTAGTCATTTCCAACCGGAAAAACGCGTACATCCTTGAGCGAGCGGATAACCATCGTATACCCTCAGTTTTTATATCCCATAAAAAAAAGAGCCGGGAAGAGTTTGATAAAGAAATGACAACTGTTCTAAAATATCATAAAGTTAACCTTGTTTTACTCATCGGTTTTATGAGAATTTTGTCTAATGAATTCTGTCTGGAATGGAAAGATAGCATCCTGAATGTTCATCCATCATTACTTCCCAAATACGCCGGCGGGATGGACATGAACGTCCACGAGGAGGTGCTGAAAAACGGAGATACTGAAACCGGATGCACCATCCACTTTGTAACAGAAGAAGTAGATAGAGGACCCATTTTAGTTCAAAAAAAGTGTGATGTTGAAAAAGATGATACAGTGGAAACATTGAAGGCAAAGGTCCAAAAATTAGAAGGTGAAGCTTTTGTTGAATCAATCAAATTGATTCATCGTGCGAAAGTGTTTGGGTGCTAAAGTGTTCGTAGCACATCCTTCTTTAACACATGAACACATTAAAACTTAAACACTTTATGGTTAATCAAAATCCAATCAAAATTACCCGGGCGCTTATTTCCGTATTCGATAAAACCGGCGTGGTGGAATTTGCTAAAGCTCTTACAGAAATGAATGTAGAAATCCTTTCAACCGGGGGTACAGCAAGGGCACTCCGTGATTCAAACATTCCTGTACTAGACGTAAGTGACTACACCCAATTCCCTGAAATTATGGACGGTCGTGTGAAGACTATTAACCCATTGGTAGAAGGTGGAATTCTTGGTCTGAGGGACAAGCACTCAGATGACGCTGAAGCAAACAATATTAAATGGATTGATCTAGTTGTTTGTAATCTCTATCCATTTTCGGATACTATTTCTCGGGAGGATTGCGATCTTGCAATGGCTTTGGAAAATGTAGACATCGGCGGACCAACCATGATTCGGAGCGCTGCTAAAAACGTGGGATGGGTTGGAGTGGTTATTGATCCTGCAGATTATGGCACTGTCATGGATGAGTTAAAAGAATCAAATACTGTCTCGTTTGAAATACGAAAAAAATTATCGGCTAAAGCATTTGGTCATACAGCAAAATATGATACCATTATTCATAATTATCTCAAAAATGAAAAACTGTCTGAAGATTTCAGCATCACTTTTGAAAAACATTCCGATTTACGGTATGGTGAAAATCCCCATCAATCTGCTTCTGCATATCAGATTCCAAACGATCAAAGTAATAATATTTTAAACGCAAAAATCCATCAGGGTAAAAAATTGTCCTATAACAATATCATGGATGCTGATGGCGCGCTGGCTTGCCTTAAGGAATTTGATGAAACTGCTTGCGTGGTTGTGAAACATGCCAATCCCTGCGGAGTGGCGGTAGGAAATGATCTTCTTGATGTGTATATGCGAGCTTTTAATGCAGACAGTCTATCTGCGTTCGGCGGTATTATTGCATTAAACAGAAAATGTACTGCTGAAATTGCCGAAGCTATTTCAAAAGTGTTTGCTGAAATCGTTCTTGCGCCATCATTTAATAAAGATGCGCTTTCAATTTTCTCAAAAAAGAAAAATCTTCGTGTACTTGAAATTGGCAAAGTTGAAAAGCGCGAACCAAAATTGGAATATCGATACGTGGATGGGGGAATTCTCGTTCAAGACTCTGATTTAAGTGCAGTCACTCATGGGCAGTTAAAGGTAGTTACAAAAGTCCGCCCAACTGATGATCAAATTACGGATATGCTTTTTGGCTGGAAAGTGTTGAAGTATGTGAAATCAAACGGAATTTTGATTATTAAGAACAAAACAACTGTCGGGGTTGGTGCCGGACAGGTAAGCCGCGTGGATGCGGTAGATATTGCCATTAACAAATCAGGAGACAATTTGAAGGGTACTGTTTTATGTTCAGATGCATTTTTCCCGTTTCGGGACTGTATCGATAAACTTGCCGGAACAGGCATTTCAGCAGTTATCCAGCCGGGCGGATCAATCCGTGATGAAGAAGTTATCGCCGCCTGTGATGAGCACGGAACCACCATGACATTTACCGGGCAAAGGTGCTTTAAACATTAAAACTTGGGTTTTTTCTTTTAAATTATGTACCCTTTGTGTGAAATAAAATAATGAGAACTTACGCTGAAATACTTAGACCCTCTTATCGCGGGTGGGCTTTGGTTTACGACTTTGGATTGGTTTTGTCAGGAACACTCTTTATTGCATTGCTTGCCCAAATAAAAATTTCTCTTTCCTTCACACCGGTGCCTGTTACAGGACAAACATTAGGTGTACTGCTTACCGGTGCTTTATTGGGTTCATACAGAGGAACACTAACCATATTGGTTTATCTCGCAGAAGGTGCTGCCGGCTTACCTGTATTCGCGGGGTTTGGTTTTGGGATTCAGCATCTGCTTGGACCTACAGGAGGATACCTCATTGGCTTTGCCGGTGGAGCTTATTTAACAGGATTTCTGGCAGAACATGGTTGGGATAGAAAGTTTTTCTCGACTGTGTTTGCTATGCTCATGGGTAGTGGTGTGATCTTTTTGGTCGGTGTACCTTGGCTGGCATTTTTTGTTGGGTCTGAAAATGTTCTGAAAATGGGGTTGTTCCCATTCATACCCGGCGATATTATCAAAGCAATATTCGCTACATCGCTGTTGCCAACTGGGTGGAAGCTGATAGGAGATAAATATTAGAAATTAAAATTTATCTGAAACATGCAGCTCCGGTAATCACATCTTTAATTCTGGTATGTTTTTATATAATTCAAGAGACTCCGGATTGATAAGTGCATCTCTGTTTGTAACATCTTCTCCATGGATAATTTTTTTTACCGCAATTTCAACTTTTTTCATGTTTGTGGTATATGGTATGTCATCCACAGGAAGAATTATTGCCGGCACGTGCTTCGGTGAACAATTAAAACGAATTGAAGTTTTGATTCTGGTTGTAAGTTCAGTGGTTAAACCAAACTTATCACCCAACTTTACAAACAAAATAACTCTTTCATCATTATTCCATATTTGTCCCACTGCCAGACTGTCTTCGATTTCATTAAATAATTCCACTGCACGGTAAATTTCTGCTGTACCAATTCGGACACCGCTAGGATTAACAGTAGCATCACTTCTGCCAAATATTTTAACACCCCCGTGATCATTTATCTCTATATAATCACCATGGCACCATACATCAGGATAGACATTAAAATAAGCATTATGATACTTTTTCTCTTCGGGATCATTCCAAAAATAAACCGGCATAGAGGGAAAAGCGGAAGTGCAAACCAATTCACCCTTCTCATCAATAAGATCATTCCCATTAGAATCAAAAGCGTGCACATCCATCCCTAACCCCTTGCATTGCAATTCTCCCCTGTACACGGGCAGTGTCGGATTTCCTAATGCAAAGCAGGATATAATATCTGTCCCGCCGGAAATAGAGAAAAGTTGGACATTATTTTTGATATCAGAATAAACATAATCAAAATTTTCTTCGACCAGAGGCGATCCCGTGGAAAGAATTGCCCGTAACTTTGATAGATCAAAATCTTTCCCCGGTGTCAGGTTGCTATCCTTACATGCAGCTATAAATTTGGCGCTTGTTCCAAAAACGGTAATTCCCAAATCTTCAGTCATTCTCCACATTGCATTTTTGTCCGGATAAAATGGTGACCCATCATAAAGCACGACCGTTGCCCCGACCGACAAAGATGATACCAGCCAGTTCCACATCATCCAGCCGCAGGTTGTAAAATAAAAAATTGTGTCGTCTCTCGTCAGATCTGTGTGAAATCGCAGTTCTTTCAAATGCTGAATCAATGTTCCACCCGCACCGTGGACAATGGATTTGGGAAGTCCAGTAGTCCCGGATGAATACATAATGTATAAAGGATGATCGAAGGGAAGCTGCAGAAACGTGATTTCACCGGATTCAACGTTGGAGCAAAAATTATCGTACAAAACTGCATTGGGAATTTCTGATAAATCCGGGTCCTTAACAGTATAGGGAATAACTACAGTTTGTTCAACGGTATGTAAATCATTTAGAATCCCTTTCAGCTTTTCGATCAAATCAAACTTTTTTCCATTATAAAAATACCCATCTGCCGTAAAAATAATTTTCGGTTTAATTTGAGTAAACCGGTCAAGCACCCCCTTGATTCCAAAGTCCGGCGACGCCGAACTCCACACCGCTCCAATTGATGCCGTCGCCAACATTGCTATGACAGTTTCAGGCATATTGGGTATAAATCCTGCAACTCGATCTCCCTGCTTCACACCTGCTTCAATTAATGCATAAGCCGTTGATGAAACTTTTTGGTATAATTCCTCATAGGTTATCTTCCGTACAAGCTGATTTTCACCTTTGAAAATGAAAGCTGTTTTATTGTCTCTGTACCGTAGCAAATTTCCCGCAAAATTCAACTGAGTTCCAACAAACCACTTAGCTCCAGGAAGTTTTTTTGAATCATCAACAATCTGTGCATAAGGTTGGGAATGTATAATTTCAAAGTATTCCCACACTGATGCCCAAAATTCCGGGATTTCTTTTACTGACCAATTATACAGATCATTGTAATTGTCCAAATGAATTTTTAATTTTTCATTCACAAATAAACGAAACTTATTCATTTGTGAATTTTGTACAGTTGCATTATCGGGTGTCCAAAGAATTTCTTCCATGTTCTTATTCAGGTTAATTTAAGGTCAATATGGTAATGAGAAAATCATACAAAATCAATGGAAATACGGTTTGATTCGCCTGACTCATTATCTAAATTCACATTCCCTGAACTTAATTCTAAACTACTTTTTCTTACTTGAATCCAAGTTATTTTAAAAACAGGAGATATCTACACACGTGAAAAAATTCGTTTACACCTTTGGTGAGGGCAAAGCAGGGGGTTCCGCAGATATGAAAAAACTTCTGGGTGGCAAAGGCGCCAACCTCGCAGAAATGACCAACCTTGGAATTCCTGTTCCTCCCGGCTTTACCATTACAGCTGATGTTTGTAGCCATTTCTATGAAAATAAACATACCTACCCGGACACACTGGAAAAACAGGTTTCCGAAGCTCTGAAAAAAGTTGAATCAATAATGAGACGTAAATTTGGAGATTCCGAAAATCCCTTTCTTGTTTCAGTCCGCTCAGGCGCTGCCGTATCAATGCCGGGAATGATGGAAACTGTTTTGAACCTCGGACTGACATCAAAAACCATCCCAAGTATTATTAAACTAACTGAAAACCCGCGTTTTGTTTTTGATTCCTATAGACGTCTGATTATGATGTATTCGGATGTGGTCATGGAAAAAGCAGCGGAAATTGAACCGGAAAACAGAATTGGCATCAGAGAAACATTAGAAGAATTGATTGAAGAAAAGAAAAGGGGGAAAGAATTAAAGGAAGACACAGAATTGGGGGCTGAAGACTGGGAAGAACTGTCTGAACATTTTAAGGAAGTTATTAAAAAACAATTCGGAAAGGATTTTCCTGATGACCCGCAGGAGCAGTTGTGGGGAGCTATCGGTGCAGTATTCAAATCATGGAATGGCAAACGGGCAGTTTCTTACCGAAAAATTGAGGGACTTCCAGATGAAATGGGAACCGCAGTAAATGTACAGGCAATGGTCTTCGGTAACACCGGTGATACCTCAGCTACTGGTGTCGCTTTCACCCGGAATCCTGCAACCGGTGAAAATATTTTTTACGGTGAATGGCTCTTAAACGCACAAGGTGAAGATGTGGTCGCCGGTACAAGAACGCCCAATCCAATCAACATAGCAGGCAAAACTCAAAATGAAAAGAGAAAACTTTCATTGGAAGAAGCCATGCCGGAGTTGTACAGTCAGTTGGATAAATATCAGCAACACCTTGAAACCCATTACCGGAATATGCAAGACCTCGAATTTACTATTGAAGATGGCCGACTCTGGATGCTTCAAACTAGAGCAGGAAAACGTAACGGGCCTGCCGCAGTCAAGATAGCAGTGGACATGTATGAAGAAGGACTCATTACTAAGGAAGAAACACTCCTTCGCGTCATGCCATCCCAACTTGATGAACTTCTTCACCCAACGGTAGATTCCAAAACAGAAGTTCAGACTGAGGTATTGGCTAACGGATTACCGGCAGGACCTGGAGGCGCTGCGGGGCAGATTGTATTTACAGCCGATGATGCAGAACACTGGACTAAAGAAGGAAGAGAGGTGGTTCTGGTGCGGAGTGAAACCTCGCCTGAGGATGTTCACGGAATGCACGCTGCTAAAGCCATCCTCACAGCCCGCGGGGGAATGACTTCCCACGCTGCTTTAGTAGCTCGAGGATGGGGAAAGTGCTGTATTGTGGGTTGCGGTGTCCTTAACATTGATCGAATCAATAAAACTCTCTCTGTAAATAATACTGTCCTTAATGAAGGAGACTGGATCACCCTCAACGGAACAAAAGGAATTGTTTACGAAGGTCAGCTTCCTTTGAAATCTGCGGATCCTCAAAATAATGAGTCGTTTCAAAAGTTGATGAAATTTACTGATGAAGTTAAAATACTTGGAATCCGTGCCAATGCTGAAAGACCCGAAGATGCCGTACAGGCACGTACCTTTGGGGCGGAAGGAATCGGTCTCTGCCGAACTGAACACATGTTTTTTGATCCAGAACGAATTATTCACATGCGTAAAATGATTCTTGCAGAAAATGAAGATAATCGACGGGAAGCAGTGATGGATTTGCTGCCATTTCAGCGACAGGACTTTTATGAAATCCTGAAAGCAATGGACGGATATCCCGTCACTATCAGACTTTTGGATCCTCCACTCCACGAATTCCTCCCACAAGAAAAAAAACAGATTTCCCAACTCGCCAAGGAACTGAATTTAAGTGAAGATCAGCTTCAAAAACGGATTGAATCCCTCCAGGAAATGAATCCTATGCTTGGCCATCGTGGCTGCCGGCTGGGCATCACTTACCCTGAAATAACGGAAATGCAGGCGATAGCAATCTTTGAGGCAACAGCTCAATTGACGAAAGAAGGAGTAAAAGCATTGCCGGAAGTAATGATACCACTGGTTGGGACTGCGGCGGAATTTGAACATCAGGATGCCATTGTCAGAAAAATAGCCAATCAAATCAAAAAGGAAACAGAAATTAATTTCCCCTACCTCGTGGGGACTATGATAGAAATTCCCCGTGCCTGCATCACTGCCGATGAAATTGCCCAAAAAGCTGAGTTCTTCTCTTTCGGTACCAACGACCTGACACAAACCACCTATGGGTTTTCCCGAGATGATATAGGTAGCTTTCTTCCAACTTATCTGGAAGAAAAAATCCTGCTGCATGATCCATTCCAATCCCTTGACCAATCGGGAGTTGGTGAGTTAGTAACAATCGGAGTGGAGAAGGGAAGATCAGTAAAAAAAGATTTGAAGATTGGGATTTGTGGCGAACATGGGGGAGACCCGGCTTCAATTGAATTTTGTCATCGGGCTGGACTAAACTATGTGAGTTGCTCGCCGTTTCGAGTACCCATTGCTAGATTGGCTGCGGCGCAGGCAGCACTTGCTAACTCCTAAACCACTACACCGCCATCAACTCCCACCACTGTGCCAGTCACATAGGAGGCAAGGTCGCTTGCCAGAAATAGGTAAACATTCGCCACATCTTCGGGTGTACCGATTCTTTTAAGGGGTACTTTTTCTATGAGTGCGTCTATTATTTTTTCAGGTATGTCTTTAATTATGGGCGTTTTGATAAATCCCGGAGCTACCGCATTTACTCGAATTCCTTCTTTACCTAATTCCCGTGCCCACACTTTGGTCATTCCAATAACACCTGCTTTTGATGCAACATAATTTGTCTGCCCATAATTCCCGTACAGAGCCACCACAGAGGAGGCATTGAGTATTACTCCTGATTGCTGTTCACGCATAATGTGTGAAACTTCCTGAGTGCAGATAAAGGTACCTCTCATATTTACATTAACAACTCTGTCAAATTGTTCATCCGACATTTTTTTTAAAGTTGCATCTTCAAGTATCCCGGCATTATTTACAAGGACATCAATTCGGTTAAACTTATCAACCGCTTCTGTCACCATCTTTTTTACAGAATCTCTATCGCTGATATCTACCTTTATAAATTCAGCGTTCCCTCCTGTAGTATTAATTTTATCCGCTACTGCGTTGCCTGATTCTGTGTTGAAATCTGCCACCACAATTTTACAGCTTTCTGCGGCAAATCTCATTGCTGCTGCTTCGCCAATTCCCTGACCCGAGCCGGTTACAATCACAACTTTATTTTTTAGTCCAAGCATAATCTTCTTAAATCTTGATGCGTTAAATTAGTGCAGGATTGTGCCTGACATCTACCTTTTTTCTTAATTTACAGAAGTGTAATTTTGCACAACCTTGAAAGCATTACTTTTCACAATCTCCTCCATTATATTTTTAATCGGTCAGGATGAAACTTACTTTTCTCCTGTATTTGATATGAACGAAATCCAACCGGGACTTAATTCCATTTTACAGGATGACTTAAGGGGTCACCTTTATTTTTTAGCATCAGAAGCGCTTGAGGGAAGGGGGACAGGTGAATCCGGATTAAATGTTTCTTCCGAATACATCGCGGCTCAATTCAGGCGGTTTGGACTTACACCACTTGGACCTAAGGGTTCTTATTTTCAATATTACGATCTTATTAGAATCAATGTGGGCGATAACCCCCAATTAATACTCAACTTTGACAACGGGCGGGTAAAAGAAAATATTCAATACAAAGAAGATTTTGAATTGTCATTACATGGTCTCTACGGTAATATTGAAATTGAGGCGCCGGTTGTTTTTACGGGATATGGAATAACAGATAGTGGGGAAGGGTACGACGATTTTGCCGGGATAAATGTTGATGGAAAAATTGCAATGATTATGTCCGGTACATATCATAAAAAATCAGATGAGAAAAGTGCGAAAAAATCCACAAGACCAAAAATATTGGGGATTAAGGAAAGGGTTAAAATTGCCAAGGAAAAGGGGGCGGTGGCAGTTCTGTTGACTTCCAATCTCAATATTCCGGGGAAAACTTTTCAGGAATCATCGAGCTATCTTTCAAATAAATTAAGGAGAGGAACACTCATCCTTTCTTCAGCAGATCAATCGGTGCCATTGATTGCAATCAGTAAATTCGCTGCAGATAAAATATTAAGATCTTCTAGTAAAAATTTAGATGAATTAGAAACAGAAATCACCCAGTCGCAATCACCCTTTTCATTCGGTATCCCCGAGGTAACCGTTTCATTAAACATTGAAATAAATAAGGAAACAGTGGTGACCCAAAATGTTGCAGGGTACCTACCGGGAAGTAATCCACTTGTGGGGCATGAAACTATTGTATTGTCAGCACATTATGATCATTTGGGTAAGAGTGAAGATGGAAAAATCTGGTTTGGCGCAGATGATAATGCATCTGGAACATCTGCCATAATGGAAATTGCAGAAGCAATTTCCACCAACCCTATTCAACCACGCAGAGGATTTTTATTTTTAGCGGTTTCGGGTGAAGAGAAAGGATTGCTCGGCTCAAAATTTTATTCTGATCACCCGCTTCTCCCCTTAAAGCAAACTGTTGCAAATATCAACATTGATATGATTGGAAGAAATCATCCTGATACTGTATATGTCATCGGGTCTGACATGATCAGCCAAGACTTACATGAAATTAATGAATATGCAGGATCAAAAATTGATGATCTGTTTTTAGATTACAGATACAATTCAATTGATGATCCAAGCCGATTCTACTATCGTAGTGACCATTACAATTTTGCCAAACACGATATTCCAATCGTCTTCTATTTTGCAGGAATTCATAAGGATTATCACAAACCAACAGATACTCGCAATAAAATTGACTTTGAAAAATTACAAAAAGTGACTCGATTGGCTTTATTGACCGGATGGGGAATTGCTCAAAATCCCATAAGAATAAGAAAATCTCCGGAACCCTATCCACAAATACCTGATAAAATCAGGTTTTGATTATTAGTTTAAAATTCTCACCCAAAATTTATCTTAAGTGCACTAAGTTATTAAAAAGCCCTCCAAAGGGGGGGCTTTAAGGTTAAAATTGAGTCGTACTGATTAATCAACCATTTCCCCACCGCCAAGTATATCTTCCAAGCTGAATCTTCCTTCTTTTTCCATCTCCCTTGCGGCGCTTACTATTTTCCCTCTTGCATCATCAATTTTACGTTTTGGCGTTGCCCCCTCTACCGGCTCGTACATTGCCTGTTTTTTTTGAGGAAGATTACCTATCACGCGATCTGCGGTTTCCTGGGGAATACCTTTCAATGCCATTGCTACTATATCCAAATCAACAGAATTCATCAGGTCTCTTATTATATTATCCGGGAAAGAAAAAACATCATCAAAGGTGAGGTGGTATTTTTTTATCTCTTTAGCAAGGTCTGGTGATTCCCTGTTAATTGCTTCAAGGTATTTTTCTTCATCGTCTGAGCTCATTTGACCGAGGATATCAGCAATATCCTTTCCGCCGCCGCGGGAAAATTCAACAGCTCTAGGAAGAAAATGGGATTTTTCTTCAAGGTCTGTAGCAATGCTGACTACAGCTTCCAGAGGAATAGAACTTAAATTACCTATTTCAAGAAGTGCTCGTCCTTTTGCTTCAGGAGTCAACCTGTTTAATACTGCCATTCTCCGCTCACTGGTTTCCTGCGCGAGGGCAACTGCAATTATTCTTGGCTCCTCAACTTCAAGCAGAGCAATAAGCCGTTCCTCTTCTAAATTATGGAGAAATTCAAACGGTTTTTTGGTATCTTCACTACCATCCTCTGAGAACTTCTTGGTTATAAAAGCAAGGTAGAACTGTTCAAGTACTGTCTTCTTCACTAAGAATGATATGGGCTCCGGTTCCATTTCTCGAATCCTAGCCCTGATCTTTCTTACATCAGTTTCACTTAATCCTTTTATAAGTGTTAAGGCAAGACTTTCTCCCAATTCTTTATAAAGGATAGCTGTTTTGTCCAATCCTGATAAACGGGTATAATCTGTAATCATTTTATCCTCTACTTTTTCTTTTTCTTTTTTTTCTTCTTCTTTCCGCCTTCTTCCTCTTCTTCAACAGATGGGGTGATTGCTGCTTGCTGTGGTTCTTCCGGAGGTGGGGGTGCTTCCTCCTGCAGCCATTCCTTCACAATAGATGTGGCTGTATCGGGCTGGCCTGTACTCATAGACATGATGGATTTACGGACTGATTTGATTTCAGACTGCAGTACGCTTGGATCTTCGCCGGGAGGTAGGGGTTGAGTTGGTGGAGGAGTTTGTGTTGGTGCGGGTTGCGTCTGTGTTGTGGGAGATGCGGTCTTTGTCTCTCCATTGTTGTTATCATCAATTTTTACTTTTTTTTTCTTTTTTTTTGGCCGGGGACGAGGCATTGCCCAAGGAGGGGGCATAACGTATTTAGGCTTTCTTCCATTAAAAAGAATAACACCTGCAAGTGCAATGACTGCCAATAATGAAACTGCACTCATTAAATATATGGGTAAATTACTACTGGATTGCCGGGATTGTTGGTTCATATCACTAAATACACTGTCTAGTACTTTTCTTTTTGCATCCAACATTGAATCTAACTTTGCTCTTTCTTCTTCTAAAATATTCACCGTTCCGCTTGTTTCTTTAAGTTCCTCCTCCGATAAACCGCCGGATTCAATTGTTTTTTTATATTGCTCCAGTTTCTGGTCTTTTTTATCTAATTCTGCTTTAAAACTTGCAGTCATCTCATCTTTTACTCTTTGTAATTCTTCTTCATCACGCTCTTTTTCAAATTGATTCAATGCTGCCAAAAATGCTATATGTTCTTCTTCTCTTCTATTTGCTTCTTCTTCCTGCCAATTTTGGATTTCTTCCTGCCAATTAATTTCTTCCTGCACTTCAATTTCTTCTACTATTTGATTCTTTTCCAACTGATCAATTTTTTCAGCAATACTTTTTAAAATGACTTCTTCAGCAGATTTACCTCGCCTTTCTTTAAAAGATGCCTTTTGAATTCGGATTGCATCACCTCTCCGCCTGTCAATATGTGCCGATACCCCAATTATTTGACGCACATTTTCAATGAGCTCAGTAGATGCATCCTCAGGAAGTAAACAAAAAATATCCATCTTTTCAATCTGCGGCATAGATGCTGTGATATCCGTATATGTCTCTGACACAACTTCCCGTTCACCCACAAAAATCTCCGGTGCGATTTCTTTTACTGTTTCAGAAACTTCCGATGGCACCTCACCTTCCTCAATGTGAAAATCAAATCCCGGAATTGGTATTCCTGTAAACCGTGTTCTTTTTCCGGGCATCTCTGTTGTTTGGTCATCTGTCTTCATTTCAGAGGCTCCAAACTGAGTTTCGCGTTTTTTGGAGGGTTTGTAGGTAATTTCTTCTTTCACGGTAGGTGAAAATTTCAGTGTGACTGATACATCCAAAACGTACCGATGGTCATCAATAACCTTTTGCAGCGCTTTTTCAATTCGATTCTTCAGGTCATTTTCAAACATTAATTTTTGAGCAAGGAATGTTGACTCCTGTGCGATGCAAACATTCCAGATAAAACCGGCGCTTAATAAAAGTGACCATAACAATAATTTATTTTTCATAAAAACTCCTTTTTCTAAGTGAAAATCGTTTTATTCTTCCGCCAAAGCGGTTTGTTCGGCTCTTCTCATTTCTTGTTGATCAATACTTGTTGCTTTAAAGGTAATCGCGACCCGTCGGTTTCTATCCTTTAATTCCTTTGTGGCATTATACTGCTTAATTACTTCATCATCAATCAGCACATCAGTAGGGACGTTTCTCGGGATATATTGTGCATACCCAACTGCTTCCAGCCGTTTCGGATCGACACCTAAATCTATAAACTTTCTAACAACAGCCGCCGCTCTTGCCCCAGATAACTCCCAGTTGCTGGGGTAGTTTTCATTTTCTGGTAATGGTTCATTATCTGTATGCCCTTCGATCGCTACCATATTGTATGACTTATTAATAAGAGGAACAAGTTTGTCAAGTGTTGGTACAATTCCCATTTTTAAATTGGCAGAACCTGACCCAAAACTGATATCTGAGGATACTTCAAGTGTTACACCTTTTGTGGTCGATTTTACTTCAACAGGTTTCTCACCTGTTTTCGGATCTGGATTCATTTCTTCAACCATTTCATCCAGTTTATTCTTGATGGCCCCTAGGGTCATTGCAGCATTATCGATTTTTTTATCCTTTCCAACGGACTTTCCCATAGAATCTGCCATCTGTTGAAGCTTCACAGGATCAATCGTAGATATTGATAACAGCAAAACGAAAAAAGCCATGAGAAGTGTCATCATGTCCGCAAAGGTGGCAAACCAACCCGGCAACCCTTCTTCTTTTGGGGGGGGTTCAGATTTTTTAGCCAATATATTATCCTTCTTTCTTCCATTCTTTTGGAGGTATAAACGAATTCAGTTTTTCTCTCATAATTAAAGGGTGTTTCCTTTGGTGAATAAGACGTGCTGCTTCCACAAGCATTGCTTGCAGTGTACTTGTATGAGAAAGTCTAGAATTCAATTTTGCAGCCATGGGCAGAAAAAATAAATTAGCAAATACCGCACCATAAAAAGTGGTTATCAGTGCAGCAGACATTCCTGCACCCAATGCGTCAGTCCCTCCTCCTCCTCCAAATCCTGCCAACATAACCACCAATCCAATAAGTGTCCCAATCATTCCCCAGGCAGGCGCCATGGTTCCCATGGTTTGAAAAAGTCCTGCCTGAGATCTTTCTCTGATCTCTCTATAGTTAATTCGTGTTTCAAGAATCTCAATTATTTCCTCCTCAGAATAACCATCTATAACCATTTGAATACCATCTTTAAAAAAGAAATTTTTCACACTGTCTTTTTCCTTTTCCAAATCAGACATTCCTTTTCTGCCCGCTTCTGCCATTTTTACAGCATCATCCACAAGTTCACCAAGCTTGGTGGATCCGCCTTTAAAAACTGCTCCCATTGCAGACCCCAGTTTTAACACCTCAGCCAATGGGAATGCAACTGATACCGATGCAACCATACCCCCAAACACAATTGCAAAACTTGATCCTGAAGCAAACACCGCAAAGTCCGAGGTCATTATGAAAATACCGCCAGAAATAGACACTATACCAAACAATATTCCTACAATAGTCGCAATATCCATGAGATTTATTTACCTCCTTTAAAACTTGTTGTCATTAATCTGTTTTCATGTAGCGCTTTCAAAATGTTCCTAACATCATCATATTCCGGATCCAACTGAAGCGCTAGGTTCCAGTTGATGGTTGCTCTTTGCACATCCCCTAACTTGTAATAAATGGAACCCCTTCTTGCATAAGCCAGAGCAAGATTTGGATTTAATTCCATAGCCGTTTCTACTTCCTGAAGTGCCTCTCTGTAGTCTCCAGCATAAAAATACCTGAGAGAACGTGAAAGATGCCTCATAGCACGATTGATATTTTTGTTTGTAACATTTTTTTCCAGCCGTAATACTTTAACTGAATCCTCAAGCATTGATGTTTTTTGTTTAAGGCCTGAAACATGAGTAGACAGGTTTCGCATGTCATATCTGGCTACCCTTAGAGAATCTCTGAGATGCGTCATTCCTATATCTGCTACCAGTAAAGTTGAATCAACCAAACCTACGCTGGGGACAGGTGGAGAGGGGCCATCCCCAATTCCACCCAGAAGCTTGGGAACCATTCCCCTCAATCCACGCATCACTGACATGTCCAAACCAAGCGTTAAGCCTGGATGTACGGGACCATAAGGTTCTTGTGAAAAATCGGGTAAATTTTCTATGTGGGTGAACCCAAGACTCAAGCGATAATCCGAGGTAAGGGGGATGCGGATTCCCACGTTGATGCCGGAACCATCGAATTCACCCACGATATCTAGACCGCCCCATTTCTCCATATAGGGCATTTTTAACAAAAATCCGGCAAAAACACCGGCTGACGTTCCTGTTTCCGTTGAATCAATCTCAGTTTCTATTTGAGTTGTTTCTGCAACCTGCTTGGCAAACCCACCAGTGCCAAATCCCATATAAGTGCTGAGTTGGTAATCACCTAACTGTTTCTGGCTCCCGACAGTCCCAAAGATAGAAAGCTGTTTCGGGTCAAGACTTAACCCATCCGGGGCATTCTCAAATACAATATCATGAATACCAAGTGAGAATGATATATCTCCATACACATACATTCGCCGCTGAAGGTGAAAACCAAATTCCACCGGAGGAATATAAGTTGATTCCGCAATATTTTCCAGAGCAGTGGTATCAGCCCCCTGCCCTGAGGAAAATGCAAAAGTCACATTTTCAGAAACGTCCATTGAAAAATAAACGCCCTTTGCTGGATTAAAAGGAGAGAAACTGTGAATTTCTATGCCAAAACCGGTACTGAATAGATAGGGGGATCTTGTTGCGCTGGTAGCAGGAATTTTCATCATATACCCGGGGCGGGTATAAGCTACTCTTGTTACAGCAAAAGAAATATTCATTAATAAAAACTGGCAAATAATTATTCTTTTTATAATAGAACTCCAATTTCTGGTAATCATTTTAAATCCTTTTTTAACTCTAATTCCGCTAATTGGAAATATTCACTCCCGGGATATTTTTCAACAATTTGAGAAAAAGATGCTATCGCTTTTTCTTCATTCCCCATACTTCTATAGATCAAACCTTCTAGAACGACAGAATCATCAATTTTATCTGATAGTAAATTAGTTCTAATGGCTTGTAATTTTTGCAGGGCGCTGTCAAACTCCTCCAATCGATAATAACAATCAGCCATCCAGTAAAGAATATTACCGGCAGTTATAGGATCTGCCGCCTGAGGTTCAAGACTATCAAATTGTTCAAGAGCAGTATTAAAATCGTTTCTTTGGTAGGCAAATACTGCTTTCATGTATAAGAATCTGTCAAACACTTTGGGCTGGGACTTAGGTTGCCCAAACTCTATTATTTCATTTGCTGTAATGTTGCCTGGCGGACTCTCAACAATTTCTTCATTGATAATTACCAAATTAACTTTCTCAGATTGATAGTCTTTCGGCGCTTTGTCTTCTTCCGGTAACAAACTATCTACCTCCAAATGTGAAACTACCACTTTTACCTCACCTTCTTCATAGGGGGGCTTATGCATGTTCTCTGTTACTCTTACTGTGATAAGGTCAATAACATCTGCTGACCAGTAATCTTTCGAAATTTTGAGTTCTGAAACCATTTCCTGAAGTTTAAAATTCTTTTCTTGTAAACTTTCTACATCTCTGTGGACTTCCACCTCGAGGGAATTTAGTGCATGTTCAATGGCACCTATTTTTGTGCTGATATTTTCCAGTGTTTCCTTTATTTCTTGAGTAGTTGCCATAAACAGCATGCCGCTTGATTCCTTTTCAATGAAAAATTTTACTTCCTCCGGGGGTTTTTTAATCACCCGGTTTACTTTTTCATTTCCTGTGGTAGGTTCAATGACAATTCCCAAATCCAAAAAAAAGCCTTCTTCTTTTGATGAAGAGGGTGATTGAGTAAAACAGAAATTGGCAAATATAATTAAAAGAATTACAAGCTGACCCAAAAAGTTGATTGTTCTCACTCGTATTCCTCCCAATCTATCACATAGGAATATCCAATAAACGGACCGAAGTCAGCAGGGATAACAAGTTCGAAACTCCCTGACGCACCGGGAAGTAATGAAGAGTCGGTTGTAATTCCTGATTCAAAAGTATGGTATGCACCTCTCACAAAACTGGTTAGTGTTTTTGTTTCACCGCTCCAATTCTTTCTGAAAACAAAATTCATTTTAACAAAATCGGCTCTATTGCCACCGATGTTTTTCAGTTGACCTGAGAGAGAAATGTTGTTGGACCGGTCTTTGGTCTCTGATATATTTCCAACAAGGACCACATTTGCGGCTCGTTTTTGACCCGGCATCCTTTCCGTTGAATGAGCAGATGTGTATTGGGGTTTTGTCAATTTTGGTACGGGAGGCGGACTATACGTCTCTCTAATCTGTTCCGGAATATATTCAGGTTCTTCCTGCCCTACTACATTCTCAATAATCCGTACAACTTGATCCCGATTGATTACAAGATATCCAATGAGTGTTTCTACTTTTAAAATATCTTCATCCTGATATACTACCTTCCCAAAAACTGTGCTTCCATTACCAAGTATGATTTCCTTGCTGTATACCGAAAGTGGATTAGTCCACATCTCACTCTTTGCTTTTAATTCACGGATTTCGCTCCCCAGATGACTTACTTCTGCATTCACTTTCTTCATTTCAAAACTCATTTCGCTAAGAACATATTCATCCTCAACCATCCTCACAACATCCTCGGGTGTTTCACCGCTTTCAGAAATTCCTTCTTCAAATTCGCCTCCCGCAGCTACTTCCCCTAGACCCGGAAGCAGTGTTAGTTCAATATCCAAATCATCATCAATTATTACATAATCGCCAATACCTGTTCCGTATCCATCTTGCGATGCCTTGATAGTATATTTCCCCTGAGACAATTTTTTAAATTTGAATTTACCCTTTCCCCCAAATCGTTTCCCCGTATTCGTTTCACCTATTTCCTCACCATCTTCCGAAAATAGAAGAACCTGTGCACTTGGAACCTTATCTCCGGATTCATCAATAATGAACCCACTGAGGGTATATGTTTTGTCTTTTGGGTAGGCGTAATTATTTATCAGGAATAAAAAGGTGAGTAAAATTGAATAACATTTTCTTCTTTTCACGTAAGACCTCGGATTATCTATGGACGTTCTGAAGCGATTCAGCGCAAATGATTGTATAATGACCACTTGAAAATGTCAAGCAAAAATGACACAGTTTTCTGATTAATTTTATTGATAAGTTCAAGATAAAATCATTATAATTATGTAAATTTAGGTTTATGGTGATGACAGAAAAATACGACGACTTGTTCGATAATGTAATACCAAATGCAATTGGGGGAATTAAAATATTCTCCAAAGACAGTGAATATCTCATTGAACAAAATTACGATTCAATCACTAGTAGAGAACATAGATTGTGGGGACAACTTTATTCATATGTAATAGACGCACTCAATCGTTATGCTGCTAGGGAATACATTGAGGGACTTGATGCGCTCAAAATTCCAAGTAACCAGTTCCCAAATTTCGGGGAATTATCAGAAAAAATATACCCTTCATCTGGCTGGGTGCTGACACCTGTCGCCGGGTTCTTGAATGAAGAACTCTTTTTCACATTAACTGCTCAAAGGCAATTCCCGGTAACCGATATTATTCGACAATCAAAACGATTTGAAGAAAAATATGCAGGTAAAAATATTAAAAATGAAGAGGGATACACTCCTGAACCCGATATATTTCATGATGTTATGGGGCATTCCCCTCTTCTGATAAACAAAGAATATGCTGACTTGTGGCAAAAGATGGGTGAAGTTGGATTGGAATTGATACGAAATGAGCGGGGATTGGGAGATGACTTGGTCGCCCATAACTTAAAGCGTCTTCAAAATTTTGCATGGTGGACATATGAATTTGGTATTATGGAAAAATCAGACTTTCAAAGTGATAAAAAAAATGATGATGAAATGAATCATGTTATTTACGGCTCAGGTATTCTTTCATCTTATGATGAAATTATGAATGTTGTTGCATGTAGCAAAGGGGGGTCATCCTTTTCTAAAATTATACCCTTTGATATGGAAAAAGTAGTACTTACTCGTTTTGATTATAGTGATATTCAAGATCGTTATTTCAGCATAAAATCATTAAAAGAACTATTTATTGAGTTCGAAAATGATAAAGAATTATTTTTCTTTGAAGGTTAAAAACATAAACATATAAATCAAGGGAGCATAAAATGTTTAAAAAAATCGTAATAATCGCTCTATTTATCCTCACCTGCAATGTTCAATTGTCAGCCGAGCCGGGTGATCTTATCTCTTACACATTACTGGATTATTTTACCATAGAGGAAATTGATTCAGTTTTTGACCAATTTCCATTCAATTTATTCCCATTTGATCCAGAATATCCTGCTTCAATTTATAGTGTTACTTATGAAACACTGGATCCACAAAATAATACAGCAGTCGCCTCAGGCGCTGTAGTAATTCCCCACGGCGCTAATTATGCACTCCCATTTCTTAGTTTTCAACATGGTACAGTTGTTCTGAGAGACGACGTTCCGTCCGTGTACGGCTTCGAAGGTATATATGGACTATTAGGATTATGGGGAGCTTCATCCGGGTACATTACGCTCTTGCCTGATTATCTGGGGCTGGGTGTATCTGAAATACTGCACCCTTACCAATTGGCTGAACCAACTGCTAATTCTGTCATTGATTTGATTCGGGCATCAAAAACATTCAGCGAAGAAAACAATCTCCAATTAAATGATCAGTTGTTCCTTATGGGATATTCTGAAGGAGGATATGCAACACTTGCGGCACAGAAAATGATTGAGGAACAGTTTCCTGAGGAATTTGAAATTACTGCCTCCGCTCCGGGGGCCGGTGCTTATGATATGTCAGGGATTATGACTGAACTCATGCTTTCGGAACAGGAATATGGATCACCCTACTATCTGCCTTATATGCTATTTGCCTATAATGACATGTACAATTTATACGATTCACCCTCGGATTATTTGAAAGATGAATACGCAGATGTTTTGCCATCACTATTTGATGGGGAACATACCGGCGGTGAAATAGATGCCGAAATGCCTTCCATTCCTATCCATATTCTTAAAGATGAGGTTGTTGAAGATTTCACCGTAAATAATGACCATCCTCTAAGAGTTGCATTGAGAGCAAATGATCTTTATGATTGGATACCCCAGTCTCCTCTTAAACTATTTCACAGCCCCGATGATGAACTGATTCCTTTTGAAAACTCTGTGCTTGCCTATAACACATTTATTGCAAATGGAGCTGATACTAATAATGTTGAATTGGTAGAATGCCCTTGCGGTGGCCACTCTGAGGCAGCCATTCTAATTTTATTCGGTGCCTTTTACTGGATTGATGAGTTAATTGATGATTCAACCGCTGTGGAAATAAGTAATCCCGAAATATTACTACCGCAAAAAGAATCATTAAATTCATTCCCAAATCCATTTAATGCAGCTACGGAAATTGTTTTCGAAATTTCATCTTTCAGTCATGTTACTATTAATGCGTATGACGTTCTAGGAAGAAGGGTTGAAACATTGTTCAATAAATTCATAGAACCGGGCACTTATCGCATCAATTGGGATGCAAACGAATTGGCCAGTGGTACCTACTTTGTTCACATGAGTGGTGAAAGTTTATCTCCATTCAGACAGAATTTTTCTTTCCGGAAAACTCAGAAATTGGTACTGCTTAAATAGTTTGATTTTCATCTGATTTCAAACCTTTCTAATAATCTTTATCCAATTAAACCCTGGCAAAAGACTCCAAATCTGTAGTTAAATATATCCTTTTAGTTGGAATATCCATCTTTTCCGGATGTCTTCCTAGAGGTGGCGAAACTGATTCAAAAATTATTTTAATATCCGTTGACGGATTACGGGCTGAAATTTTCAGTAGTCCAAACTATCAAAATTTTTCTGAGTCTCGGTTGCATAACTTCAAGCGCTTGAAACATGGTGGTACTCATATTCAAGAAGTAACAACCGTGTTTCCCTCTTTGACATATCCCAGCCACACTTCAATGATCACCGGTGTTTTACCAAAAGACCACGGGATAATTCATAATACTCTTTTTGATTCTACCGCAAAATTTAAAAAGTGGTACTGGTACTCAGACAGCATCAGGACACCTACAGTATTTAATCTCGCAAAAGAAAAAGATTTGGTAACTGCAGGAGTGTCCTGGTCAGTGTCCGTTGGAGGGCCATTTAATTATCTGGTACCTGAGATTAAATCAGAATCAGATGACATTTCAACGCTGCAGGTCGTCCGTAAACATGACAAACCTTGGTGGTTAATTGAATATTTTGCTCTCAGCGGTAAATTAGATGTCGGCGATGACGCTACTGAAGGCTTCACAAGAGATCTGAATCTACACAAAATGTTTAAAACACTCTTTAGAAAAAAACTACCCCATTTGACCGGTTATCATATAATCCAAACTGATTTTCACCAGCACGATTATGGGAAAAATTCTCAGGAAGCATTTGAAGCATATATGTTTGCCGATTCACTGATTGGTTCGGTTTTAAACCTTATTACAGAATTGAATCAATGGGATTACACCACTGTCATTGTTACGGGTGATCACGGCTTTGTGGATCATAACACAAGAATCAATTTGAATGCATTATTAGTGGAAAATGGATTTATCAATGTTCAGGAAGATGGTACGGTTAAAGACTGGAATGCATTCTGTCACTCTGCAGGCGGATCTGCTTTCATCAGGTTAAAAAATCCGAATGATGATAAAACAAAAGGCAAACTAAAAAAATTACTTGAAGAATCTCACTATTGGGAATTCTTTAATTCGGATGAACTCCCCGAAGTATGTCAAAATTACATTCCAGCAGAATTTGTACTCATTTCAAATCCCGGTTACTATTTCACTCGTGTGTGGGAGAGTCAATTTTTAGAACAAATCAACGGCGGGTCACATGGGGGAGATCCTTCCAACCCGGAACTAAAAACAACCTTTTTTGCTATTGGAAGAAGAATTGAAGAAGGCGTCGTTCTGGAAAAAATGCATATTACTCAGGTTGCTGCTGTTATTGCAGAACTTCTTGATCTCCCGCTAAATACTTCTTCCGTTCCACATGGACTTCTCACTAATCCCCAGGCATTACAAAAGTAAAACGTTTTGAAGTAATCAGTATAAACAGGCCGGTAAGTGTAATGACTCCCCCTGCAATAACCTGAAAACCCACACTTTCACCAAATATAATCCACCCTAATATTGATGCCACAACCGGTTCCCCAAGCGGGATTGCCGCAACAATTGTGGGAGAAATATATTTGACAGCATAATTAAACCCCGTGTGCCCCACCACCGTGGGGAACAACCCTAACATCCCAAGCCATAAGTAATCTTCAGAAGAAAATCCAAATAGTTGTCTTTTCATTAACACCACAATAATAATCAAAACTACACTTGAAGAACCATATAGTGTTCTGCAATAAAGAAATGTTCCGGCATTCTGCCTGACCCTTTCAGCCAATAACAGAGACATAGCAATCCAGAATGAACAGATCAAGGCAAGAATGCTTCCAACAGTGTGCGAATCATCCAAGCTAAACTTTCCCCCATGAATAACGACAGCTCCCAGTATGGCAACTAAAAGTCCTAATATCATCTGCCTATTGAATTTTCTATTGTAAAAAAATCTTTCAATCAGCGCTGAAAAAACCGGCGCCATAGTTCCCAGCACAGTGGCATTGGCAATGGTTGTAAGTTTGAGCGCTCCAAAGAAAAAGGCAAAATGAAATCCAAGAAAAACACCTGCAATGACCGCGAGTCTTCGATCATCTCTGCTTAATGTTCCGAATGGTTTCACTGAACTGGTCCCCCACAGAATCATCGTAGCGCTTGCCATTCTCCAAAAAGCAATGGAGACTGCGGGAACAGCAGGCAGCATTCGCGCTAAGATGGGAGACATGCTTATTGCTAATAGAGCAATCCCCAGAAAGATCGCAATTCGGGATTTCACAATAGGAAGTTAAATAAAAATAGAAAAGGCGCTTTTAATCAATTCGGCAGATAGGGGAGTCATGCCAGCTAATTCGCCATCAATATTCAGACATTCATTTTCATCCGGAATGATGGAAAACTTTTTAACCCGATAATATTCCACGATTGGCGAATCAATATGAGTACCGTTAAACACTTTTGGGAAAATTTTAAGTACCTGAAATCTTTTCGGTTCCCGTACAACCAAAAGATCAATAATGCCATCATTTATATCTGCCTTTGGCGCCATAAGCATATTGCCGCCGATATACTTTGTATTACAGGCAATGACAAAAACAAATTCACCTACATTTTCATCGTCATCAATAATTAGGTTTGCCGATCTGGCTCTCAATTTGACAACATGGTATAGGGTTGAAACTGTGTATCGACTTTCACCCATCCATCTGATTTTTTCAGAAGTAATGGTGATATCATTCACCATACCCCAGCCCACCATGTGGAACGAATAAAGCTGGTCTCCATTCATTCTCAAGTCCATGACATCAATTTCCTGTGTGTTTCCCCCCACAATTTTTTTTGCAGCTTCAACAGGATCAAGGCAATCCAGATCATGCATGAATGAATTCCCAGTGCCTCCCGGAATCACTCCGATAGGCACTTTCATTCCATCTTCCCGGGTAAGAAGTCCGTTCACAACTTCGTGAGCTGTCCCATCTCCTCCAATTGAAATAAAACCGTCGCAATCAGAAAGGTAAGTGGTATTTATGATTTCTCTTGCGTGACCTGCGTACTCCGTTTCATAAATCTCCAATTCCATATCAGCACTTTCAAAGACAGGTTTAATCTGTCCCAGAATCCCCAATCCTTTTTTGGTTCCGCCGTATGGATTAACTACAAGTTTAAACTGTTTTTTCGCCATTTGTCTTATACATTATATATAGTCACGTAAAAATATAACTTTACCTGAAAGTTTTAACATTATTTTTTTCTAAATATTTTTCATGTAAAAATATTTCTGTGATTCTTGAAGCGATCTTTCTGTTACGAGCAACCAGCTTGTAAACAAATTCAGAGGCGGTCGCAACCAGCGGAAATTTATTATAAAGCAAATTCCAGATATAATAATTTCCTCCGCGTAAAGAGAAAAGGGCAAACACAGCTTCAGCCCCTCCTAATCTTGTGCCATTAGGGAAAATTAATTTCACTTCTGATTCAAACTCTCTCTTGCGAAATTCAGGAAAATCTAAAGCCACATTTTGATAGGGTTCAAATTTAACATTATCTCCAACGAAGGATTGATACTTTTTCACCCACATTTTACAGAACGAGCAGTCACCATCATACATCAGAATTGGTTTGTTTTTCACAAGCGGCATACTGAACCAAAAATATCAGAATCCCCAACCCCACTGTAAATCCAATATAGGGAGAATATGTAAAAATGATTTGAAATCGAGAGGATATCCGGCAGGGTATTTCCCATAAATCAGTTTGTATCCTATCAGTGTTCTGAAATTATGGTTCCTTTCATAGATCAAAATTCCTTTATTTTCAATAGCAATGTCTTCATCAACTCCCGGGATTAAAATAAAATCAACATCAGTCCATAGTAAAAATTTGGCCGTTAATTGATACAAATAATCAACACCAACATTAAAGCCATATCCATTCTGCATCACTATCATTCTGTGGAATACAACAGGCAGATCAATAGTTACGCGCTCATCCAACTCGCCGGAGATAAATGCAAATGTCATTCCGGCTTTAAATGTGACTCCGCCTCTACTAATAGGTCGGCTCATTAAAAGTTCATTATGAAATGATATAATAGGGGGGATTTCAAACTCGGGTGATATCAGGGCAAATTTATCCGGTTCGCCCAGTTCTTTCCCCAATGGACTTTGAAGCCATTTAAACATGGGGGTTGGATATACAATATTATGGCGGGATGAAAAAGCCAATTCATTATGAGATGACCAGATTTTTTTCATGGAAAAATTTGGTATAAGAAAGTTCCAGACAGGATGGGTTGATAATTCAATGTTGTTTTTAAATCCATAACGAAGTGGTTGGAAAATACCTACTTCCCATCGACCTTTTTGCATCGTATAAGCAGTGCCGGTAGACCAGTTCTGATTTTCAGCAATAATGGTTGTGGTTATTAATCCAAGTAGGAATACTGTTTTTTTTCGAATGATCATTCCAGTGTTTCTATTTTTGCTGAAACTGGCGCATGATCTGAAAGATAAAAAGCATCCTGATGAGATTCTCCGGATTCTACCACCCAGCTTTTATTTGAAAAAAGATAATCAAGTTTTCTGTCCCAATCTCTTTCGGTTTCTTCAGCAGTATTCCACGTGGTGTGGGTGTAACTGCTGTCTTCCGAGCCGTGCTCATAACTGATATCAACAGCAGGAAAATAAACTTCATACAGTGGTTGGAGAAGAGTCTGTTCACCATTAAAATTATTAAAATAACTTCCGTTAAGGTGTGGACCGCCATCTGCCTCTGTGTGAACTATTTCGCCTGCGCATTTATCAATCTCACAAAAATCAAAAAAAGATGCATTCGGTGGAATGGAATTCAAATCGCCGCCTGCAACAAAAAATGTCTCCATGTCATTCAGTTCAGCCAAGGTTACTTTAAATTTGTCAATGTGTTTCTGTTTTGTATCATCGGTTGCAAAAGCTGTGGCATGAATGTTGACTGCATAAAAATCATTTTCTGCAGAAACATTTATTTTCGCTTTCAGAATATTTCTCCGAAGAAAAAAATATTGAACCAATCCTTCCTGATCACCTCTCAGTGGCAGTTGGATTCTTTCTGCATCTGTTATATTCCATTTGGATAAAATGGCATTCCCTGTATTTACTCTTCCCAAACCGTCACTGGGAATTACCTGCGCTTCCCACATTGAGGCAAATGCACCATAGTTGAAACCGGTGTTATCCAAAAGCCATTGCACCTGATCAACGTATGCTGTCCGTTTGCTGAAAACATCCACTTCCTGCAATAAGATTATATCAAGGTTTTCAGAGTTGATAAATGTCGCAATTGAATTCAATCCTGACATTACCTCTGATTCAGTTAAAATCACCCTGTCACCACACCCATCACCAAACCATGGAATCCTACCTGCGCCAAAACGAATATTCCATGTCATTACTTTCAGTGTATCCGGAACTACTGCCGGAACTGTAATCACATTTGCACGATAGAGCTCTGCATTCTCAACATTTTCAAATGTGTTGACAAGGGGCTCGCAGGACATGAATAATAATAAAATTATAATAAAATAAATTCTCAAATAAGCAACTCCATATATTGCGGTTCATACATAAATGAGGAAATTTTCTCTGAGATTTCTGAGGGTAAATTTTCAGATAACCCATTAACTGATTCCATAACTGAAGTTCCAATTTCAAATGATACACCGCGTATATCAGTTATAGACGGAAAAATAGCCCCTCTTTCTAAATCTTCATCTGACACCAGTTCAGCCATTTTTTTTGCTGCAACGTAGAAAACGTTATCGGCAACTCTTTCGGCGCCTGATACAATCAGTCCCAATCCAACTCCCGGGAAAATATAGGCATTGTTCCCCTGCCCGGGATGAAATGTGTTTTCTTCAAACTGTACTTCTTCAAAAGGACTGCCGCTTGCAAAAATGGCTCTTCCATCAGACCATTTGTAGGTCTGTTCTGCCGTACACTCTGATCGTGAAGTTGGATTTGAAAGAGCAAAAATGATTGGGCGTTCGTTGATTTCAGCCATTGTTTGAATTACATCTTTAGTAAAAAGTCCAGGTTGTCCGGAGACACCAATGATGGCTGTTGGTCGAATTGATTTTACAGCATCTTTGAAACTGCCTATCGGCAGATGATGGTGAGCAAATATCCGTTGATGGACCTGAATATCCTTTCGGTCTGAATTCAAAAGTCCTTTAGAATCAAAAAACCAGCATCGTTTCCTCGCTTGATCCTCAGCAAAACCATCCTTCACAAGAGCACGCACAATCAGATCGCCAATCCCGATACCTGCTGTACCGGCACCCAGAAATAACACTTTCTGATCTGAAAGCTTTCCTCCGGTTATTCTGAGGGAAGAAAGCAACCCTGCTAAAGATACAGCAGCCGTACCCTGTATATCGTCATTAAATGTACAGTATTTGTCTTTATATTTCTGAAGGAGGCGATACGCGTTTGCATTTCCAAAATCTTCAAACTGAATAACTGCTTTCGGGAAAACTTCACTTACCGCTTCCATAAATTCATCTAATAATTCATCATATTCATTGCCACGAATGCGCCTGTGATGCGAACCAATGTAGAGCGGGTCCTTTAACAATTTCCCATTATCCGTGCCCACATCAAGGGTCACCGGCAGACACATAGAGGGCGGAATTCCGGCGCAAGCTGTATAGAGATTCAGTTTTCCCACTGGGATTCCCATTCCGTTAGCTCCCAAATCTCCAAGTCCTAATATTCTTTCTCCATCGGTAACGACAATTATTCTAATATCCTTATCAGGCCAGTTCCTAAGAATGTCTGCAACTTCATCCCTATTCTCAATCGAAATAAAAATCCCCCTGGGTCTTCGGAAAATGTGACCGTATTCCTGGCATGCCTTCCCAACTGTTGGCGTGTACACAATGGGCATCATTTCCTCAATATGATTCATAAGAAGGTAATAAAATAAAACTTCATTCCTGTCTTGAAGAGACATTAGATAAACATATTTCTCAAGATCATTGGACTGCTTTCTATAATTTTCAAGAATTCGGATTTCCTGATCTTCAATGGTGGAAATCCTTGGAGGAAGGAGCCCTTTCAGCCCCAGAAGTTCCCTTTCCTTTTCTGAAAAGGCAGTCCCCTTATTCAGGGCAGGGTTGTGTAACAAATCTATTCCTTTGGAAAATTGTGGTTGCTGTTCAGATGACATATGAAATTTCTCAGGAGTTTTCATAATCTATCAACAATCTTGATTAATGAACAAGCTCATTTATAACAAAAATTTTAATTGTTTTAAAGGGGTTTGCCAATAAGATAGGACTTTGTAAATTTTATTTCTGAATAATTGATAATTTTGAAAATGTAACACTCAATGGCAGAAAATAGTAAAAAGAAAAGAAATCAATATCTCGTTACCATGCGATGGTACGTTGAAACTGATGAAGATTTGCAGCCGGGCGGTAAAGAGTCGGATGAAAAAATCTTAGACATTGTCCGTCACAGAACAAAGGGGACTTCATCATGCAAATCGTGCCCAACAAGAAATTTTGAAAATTATGCAATTCTTAAGCACCACGATTTTATGGGTGATAAACCCGTTTATATGAGTACAGAACAAATAGTTGTAGAAGAAGATGAAAAATGAAAGACGGCGTTGGAAATGTAATTGTAGCTCCTTTGAATAAATTATTGAATTGGGGGCGTGCTACATCGCCTTGGTACTTCCAATTCGGTCTTGCATGTTGCGCCATCGAAATGATGGCGACCGCCGCTTCCCGTCACGATTTGGATAGGATCGGCATGGTACCCAGGTCATCACCAAGACAGGCAGATGTAATGATCGTCGCAGGAACTGTAACTATGAAAATGGCACTACGAGTAAAAAGATTGTATGAGCAGATGGCAGATCCTAAATACGTAGTTTCCATGGGGAGTTGCGCCACCAGCGGTGGTCCCTATTGGCAGTATGGCTACCATGTTTTAAAAGGTGTAGATTTGGTTGTACCGGTAGATGTATATGTCCCCGGATGTCCCCCAAGACCCGAGGCACTCATCGAAGGGCTGTTAAGACTGCAGGAGAAAATTCTTCAGGAACGGCCTGTACAGGATACCATTTCAAAAAATATTAAAAATCTTTTTTCCCATAAGAAAAAACTAAAATCTATAGTTACATCTGCCTGATTTTCTCATCACCTCCTATATTATATGAAAAAGAAAGAACATAAAACAGTAACAGACCTCGGCTGGTGGAAACAGTTGAATAAGCGATCTGAGAAAGAATTGGAATGGTGGTACTGGTATGAAAAAGAAGGACGGGGGGAAGGCGCTGATTTAAAAGAAATCAGGAAACGTCAAAAGACTCGGCATTCTGACGAATTATAGCTTATATTTTCTTTCCCCTATAGATTAGAATCAAAAAAAGTTATCACTTTCTGCCACGCATCTGAAGCGGCTTCTTCATTATAAACATCTTCCCTTGAATCATTGAAAAAGGCGTGACCCACCTCAGGATAATAAGTGAAGTCCGTTTCCTTCCCATGTTCTTTCAGTTTTGATTCCAATCCTTTCGCAGTTTCCATTGTAACAAATTCGTCATTCTCCGCAAAGATGCCAAGCACCGGTGCGCGTAAATTTTTCATATCCAACTGAACGTTAGGATGAATCCCATAAAAATCAACACATGCACCAATAGATGGATTGGCGCAGGCAGCGAAAAGGGAAAGCTGCCCACCCATGCAGAATCCCACAGTTCCGATTGCGTCACTTGATACAGCAACATGGTCCAGCAAAAAATTAACGGCGCCATTTAAGTCTTTCTGGGTTTGATCAATATTCAGCGCCATCATCAACCTGCCTGCATCATCTGGATGAGTTGTTGAATCTCCGTGATAAATATCTGGCGCCAAAGCAGCAAATCCGGCTATAGCAAACCTATCCGCCAAATCTTTGATATGGCCTACCAAACCCCACCACTCCTGAAGAACAATAATACCAGGCCCGCCTCCTGTATCAGGAATGCTAAAATATCCTTCACATGTATGTCCATTGGTTTTAAAAGTAATTGTTTTGCCGTTCATTTTTCCTCCTTTTTGTGATTATATAATTTAACAATTGAAACTGTTTTATGAAACTGGTAGTTGGTATTGGATGTTAGGTGATAGACGTTGGCTTTGTGGTTTCCATTCTCCATTCCTATATTCCTCCACCTACCAATTATCATTAACTTTATGTTGCTTTCCAGTTAAAATTTTCACTAATCTTAGTGCCACTTTCAGAAAAATGATAAACAAAATTATCACAGATAAAATTATTGATGTATTTACATCAAATTTCCAAACAGTGGAAACCCTCACAACAGGCATTGAGGTCGAGAATATTATTTATGACAAATCGATGGAACGGATTCCTGTAAATCGTTGTGAAAAATTCTCCAGTGAAGAAATCAAATCAGCACTGATTGATTTAAATAAGGTTACAGGCATTGCTCCCAACATATCAATTGAACCGGGGGGTCAAATGGAATATGCATCACAACCCTTCCGGGATCTCCATGAGATTAACCGGGAATGGAAAGCATATTTCAGGAACCTTGTCCAAATCTGTGGAGAAAATGAACTGTTTCCCCTTGATTTGACTGTCGAGCCTATTTATCAACCAGATGAAATTGGACTCATTGATTTAAAAAAATACCAGCTCATGCATGATCGTTTTAATCAAACTGGATCGTTAGGTCACTGGATGATGAAAAACAGTTCAAGTGTTCAAATCAATCTAGATTACACTTCACTGGAAGAAGCTGAAAAGATCGCATTTGCAGCAGATTGTATTCAGCCATTCCTTTCAGTCATTTTTGCCAATGCACCTTTTGAAACCGGGGTACCAACAAAATTAAAAAATCTACGGACTATTATCTGGAACAATACAGATAATACACGATGTGGAAGTCTATTTGATCATCAGATGAAAGGGCCGGAGAATATGGCAGAACGTTATGCGGAATATATTGCCAAAACACCTGTCATCTTTGCCTTGGATAAATTAGGGCATCCCTTATTTTATGATGGTTTAACTTCTGAATTATTCACAGAATTGTTGGATAATGACCAATTAAATAATGAACATATTATGTCAATTCTTCGGCAGATTTTCACTCATGTCAGGTTTAAGAATGTAGTTGAAATACGCACCTGTGACCACCCTCCATTTGGATATGAACTTGCGCCAGCTGCATTCCTAAATGGATTACTGAGAGATAATATCATTTTTGAAAAACTGCTGGAACTGGTTTCCGGTTGGTCATTTCACGATAGGATGGATGCTATGGAAAAATCATTGGAGCTTGATCTCGATAAAAAAATATTTGATTCAAAAACGTTTTGCTACTGGTGCGAAAAATTATTAGAAATGTCCCTGGAAGGGTTAGAAAACAGACGCAGACAATTGAACATAAAATCAGAGAAAAAATACCTGGAAACTTTTGCAGATGCCTTTATCTCTAAGGGCCCTTTTTCTCTTCAAATCCAAAAATCCTACAATGACTCGGGTAAAACATTAAAAGAATTTTTACTGTCGAGGTGGATGAAACAAAAAGAAGAATTGTTTTCTTAATCCTAGGCTTGATGAAGTGAAAAAGTTGCCGGAAATTTGCAGCCAAACTTTAATGATAAACAACGATAATTAGGAACAATTACATGGCAAGTAAACCACTCATCGGATTAACTCCCGGATATTTTCCGAAGGAAAATGCATACTGGCACATGTTGAAAGAGGCATACAGTAATGCTGTTTGGAAAGCAGGTGGTATTCCTATGCTTTTAACATATCCTGAATCAGAAGAAAAAATATCAGAAATAACAAATCATATTCAGGGTCTACTCATGAGCGGAGGACCAGATTTACCCATTAACATTTACGGTGGGAAAGAATACGACATGAGGGGTGAAGGCCCCATGCATAACAAACGCACCACATTCGATGAGGAAATCTTCAATATTTGTATAAACAAAAAAATCCCTGTATTAGGAATTTGCGCAAGTCTGCAGCATATTAATGTGTTGTATGGTGGTACATTGTATGAAGACCTTGAAACTCACCTTCCAAAATCCATTGATCACGGCTACTATAAGGGTCCCATCGCTTACCATCCTGTAAATGTTACAGAAAACAGTTTGCTGCATAAAATTTTCGGTGAAGATACAGTCAGGGTTTCTAGTACTCATCATCAGGGAATAAAAATATTGGGTGATGGCATTGTTGCTACAGCGATCACTTCAGACGGTTTAATTGAGGGAATTGAATCAGTTAATGGGGAAGCAAATTTTATTGCTGTGCAATGGCATCCCGAGATTATGCAGGATGATCCAATTCAGATGAAATTATTTGAATGGCTTGTGAAGTCTGCTGAAAATATCGAATAACTTTTTACCAATCATACCCAATCAATCTTCAATAATAACACTATACCCGCCGCGTCTTTCATCGCCCGCCCCCTTTTCATGTGTCACCGAATTAGCGCCGCCAAAAAAGACGTTCTGCCTCTCCCAGCGGTTGATTTGATATTCTTGCTCAAAGGATGAAAGTACATCTTCACCTAATCCCGGTTCTGCATGGAGAACATCACCTTCAATATGAACCCTCGGGTGTTTTGTGGCCAACTCTATATCCATCTCTTCGCATAAAACGTGGATAATAAGCTGAACAATCACTGAACGGATTCTATTGCTTCCGGCGCTTCCTGTGAGTAAAACAGGGCGTTTTTCCTTAACAACAATGGTAGGCGACATCATGGAAGCAAGTCTTGTCCGCGGTGGATTCATGTGAAATCCTTCAGGATTTAAATCCTCTTCACCTAACATATTGTTTGGCATAAAGCCCACATGAGATAATACACTTCCGCACCCCTCTCCATTTGTGGTTGTTACTGATGCAGCGTTACCATTCTTATCAAGGATACTGATATGTGTTGTAGCGCCTCTGGAATGAGACTTTGGACTTCGTTTTGCAAATGTTTCCACATACTTCTTGAAAAATGCTTGTTTCGAAAGATATTTCACCCCTTTATCCAAACTACCAGCAAGTGTTTCCATTCTCAGGATGTTTGTTATATCCAGAGCTTGAACTATTTCTGCCAGTGTTATACCCTTTTTGCATCTGCTTAACAGTGATAAAGTTGCATCGATTAGAATTCCACTTAAAGCAGGGGGAGGGTTAAGATAAACCGAGTAGTCGTAAAACTTAGTTTCCAGTGGTTCCCGTTCCACTACACTATAATTTTTAAGGTCTTCCATAGTTAGTAAACCGCCTTCCCGGCTCCACTCCACTAAGAGTTTTGCAACTTCACCTTTATACATAAGGTCTTGACCTTCGTGTGCGAGAGCATCCAGAAAATCTGAAAATTCAGGCATAATAATCGTTTCGCCTTCTCCCAATAGCTTTCCTTCCGGCGCATAAATTTTTCTTGAATTCTCTTCATGCATCATGATGGGTTCGAGAATTGTCAGCATGTATGCCTGAACATCAGACAGTACAACTCCTTCCTTGGCTTCTCGGATGGCTGGTTTCAGTACTTCCATTAATGAAAGACATCCGAGTGATTTTTGGACGTGCAAAAGTCCTGCTACTGTCCCCGGTACAGCAACCGCGCCTTTACCAATGTGAAACTCCTGAGTCGAATCACCAAAATCAATATCTATACTGAAAAAATCAATATTCACCCTTTCCAACTCTCCTGATGGCATATCCACAAAGAAATCGAAAAGGATGGGGGTTCCACTTTCCGGGTCTGCCATAAAGTGACCTCCCCCGCCGGCACTTGTAAGAGCCGGTTCTGAAACCATTGCCGTAAACATGGCACCTACAGCCGCATCAAATGCGTTGCCCCCAACCCAGAGAAGTTCGTGGGCAGTTTCTACTGTTGTCTTGTCTCCTGCTGCTATAATGTGTTTATTCATTTCTTTATAGATGGGATGAAATAATAGTTTTTAAATCTTCTAACCTTCAAAGAATAAATATTTGTAACATTGGACAATGTTGTTGCTCAATCTTATATTAAAATTAATAAGTTTATGAATTCAAAACTATTACACAATCTTTCATGGATGCCCTTAGTCATTATTGGCATCTCAGCCGTTGTGTTGGGTGTCCGGTGGATGGTTGTGCAGGAACCTTGGCTATTGGATAAAGCCGCCAATGAAAATACCCTTGGATTAACATTTAATGAACTTTTTTCTGCAGACATAAACAAAAATCTTCCTGACTATCTTCTTATTATTTATCGGTTCTTTGGATTTTGGGTTACTGGTATCGGGCTCTTGATTACTGCTTACATTCTTGTCACTTTTATGGGAACGCCTAAAGCACGAAATGGACTTTTAGCTGTGCTGGGTCCCTTTATTTCAGGGATGCTCTATTTGGGCCATACAAAAATTCCCATCTCACCTTTTATACCGCTGATATATGGTCTTCTGGTTTTGTATTGCGTAAGTCTGGTGGCATCAGTAAAGTTAAACAAGTTGGAGAGGTAGATTACTTTTTACCTTTAATCTTTTTATATAACCACTTCACAGGATCATAATATCTATCCACTACCCGTTCTTTCAACGGTATAATCCCATTGTCAGTGATTTGAATATGTTCGGGGCAAACTTCCGTACAGCATTTTGTAATGTTGCACATTCCGGAGCCAAACATATCTTTAATCATAGGGATTCTGTCTTCATTATCAAGGGGGTGCATTTCCAGTCCTGCGAGGCGTATCATAAAACGAGGACCGGAAAATTTATCCTTCTTTTCATGATCTCTTAGTACATGGCACACATCTTGACACAGATAACATTCGATGCATTTCCTGAATTCCTGAATCCTGACCACATCTTCCTCCATCATGTGATAGTTGCCTTTTTCATCCTTCAGGGATGGGTCTGGTTTGAATGGTGGAATTTTCTTATTCTGTTCATAATTCCACGATACATCTGAAACAAGGTCTTTTAGTACAGGAAACGTTTTAATTGGCCGAATGAAAATTGTCTCTTCCTCATCGTATTCATTCAATCGGTTCATGCAGGAAAGTTTCGGTTTACCGTTAATTTCCATACTGCACGAACCGCATTTCCCTGCTTTGCAATTCCACCGGACAGCAAGGTCGTTCGCTTTTTTTGCCTGAATTCTGTGAATGGCGTCAAGAACCACCATTCCTTCATCCACTTCAACCTGATAATCCACCATTTCACCTGATGATTTGTATCCGCGGAATATCTTAAATTTTCTTAAAGCCATTTATTTTTACGCTTTTTCAGTTACTTCTTTTTCCAATCCTTCAATAGTCAAATTAGCAACTCTTTCAAGTTCCTTGTCTGGCGAATGTCTTTCAATTCTTTGTGCTTTCATTTGTTCATCTTCACTTTTTTTGATCACCACATTATAATTCAGCCAATCATCTTTTTCACCGGAAAAATCCAGTCTTGTATGAGCCCCGCGGCTTTCTTCCCGCATGAGAGCTGCTATTGCAACTGCTTCCGATGTTATCATAAGATTTCGGAGAGCAAGCGCCTCATGCCAGCCGGGATTAAACTGGCTTGATCCTGATGCTTTAATGTTTTTACATGCAGATTTTAATTCATTAAGTTTATTAATACCCTTTGTCAGATCTTCTTCTGTTCGAACAATACCTACATTTTCCTGCATAATTTCCTGAAGGTGTTCATGGAGCAGATATGGATTCTCTCCTGTTTCACGGTTCAGAATATCAGTCGCATTTCTGATGATTTTTTCTGCTCGTGTTTTATCCATCACCAATTCACCTGTTATTGATTTCACATAATTAACAGCACCCTCTCCGGCCAATTTCCCAAATACCAGAAGGTCAGAAAGAGAATTTCCACCTAACCGGTTTGCTCCATGCATTCCTGCCGAACATTCGCCGGCGGCAAAAAGTCCCGGTATGCCTGACATCTGTGTATCTGCATTTACTCTAATACCGCCCATGAAATAATGAAGTGTAGGACCAACTTCCATTCGATCCTTAGTAATGTCAAGTTCTGCTAAAACGTTGAACTGGTGGTACATTGAGGGTAGTTTCTTTTTAATATCTTCAGAATCGCGCCTGGAAGCAATATCCAGATAGGCACCCCCGTGTTTTGATCCTCTACCGGCACGTACTTCATCACGGATGGCTCTTGCCACAACATCGCGTGTGAGGAGTTCGGGCGGACGGCGTGCATCCCTGTCACCTGAAAGCCAGCGGTTTACTTCTTCTTCTGAATCAGCTGTTTCTGCTGAAAATCTCTCTGGTATATAATCAAACATGAACCTTTTACCCTCACTATTTACCAAAATACCACCTTCTCCACGAACTCCTTCGGTGACCAAAATTCCCCGCACAGAAGGTGGCCACACCATTCCCGTTGGATGAAACTGAGTGAATTCCATATCCATTAGTTCTGCACCTGCTTCGTATGCCATTCCATATCCATCGCCTGTGTATTCCCACGAGTTAGAGGTAATCTTCCATGCTTTTCCGCCGCCGCCCGTTGCAACAATTACTGCCTTTGCTTTGAAAATGATGAACCTGCCGGTCTCCCGCCACATGGCAACCATGCCAGAAATTCTATCGCCATCTTTCAGAAAATCAAGACCTGTACATTCCATGTAAACATCAATCCCCTGGTGAATACCATGATCCTGTAGCGTTCGAATGATTTCCAACCCAGTTCTGTCTCCCACATGCGCTAGACGGGGGTACCTGTGACCGCCAAAATTCCGCTGATTAATAAGGCCTGTTTTTGTCCTGTCAAACACTGCGCCCCACTCTTCCAGTTCCCTTACTCTTTCGGGCGCCTGCTTGGCATGCAGCTCTGCCATCCGCCAGACATTGAGGAATTTTCCTCCACGCATTGTATCGCGGAAATGGACTTTCCAGTGATCTCGGTTATCCACATTACCCAAGGCGGCAGCTACACCACCCTCTGCCATGACGGTGTGGGCTTTACCCAGCAAAGACTTGCAGACCAATCCGGTGCTGAGGCCATTCATAGAACATTCAATAGCAGCGCGCAAACCCGCGCCTCCTGCACCAAGTACAATAACATCATGTTCAACCGTTTGTATGTCTTTTACATCAATCATCAAAAACCCCAAGTGCTGTAATCAACCCACTTACCAGTAGAAACCATTCTTACATAAATATCGGCAAATACAACCCATATCATGCTCAGCCAGGCCCAAAGCATGTGCCTGCTGTTTAACCATGAGACACCTTTCCACAGTTTGTATCGGGTTGTTGGTTTCCCGTTGGGGCAGGAAAAACAGTCTTTGTCACCCCCAACAAGGTGGCGTAAAGCATGGCAGCCAAATGTATAACCTGCAAGTAAAATGGGGTTGGTCATGAGAACTATAGAACCAACACCAACACCGAATTTACCCCCCCTGAAAAATGCCATTATCCCATCATATGTTAAAACTGCTACAAACACCAATGCAATGTAAAGCGTGTATCTGTGCAGATTCTGAAACACAAGAAGAGCAGTTTCACCTTTATATTTTTTCTGGTGAACACCGCCAACAGCACAAGCCGGGGGAGTTAGAAAATATGCTCTATAATAAAACTTTCGATAGTAATAACAAGTCATTCTAAATGAAAGAGGCCCTGCAAGAATTAAAATGGCAGGGGTGGCAGGAATCAATTTTGGTATCCAGCTTGGCCAGGAACCAAACCATGCGTGGTCCATTGGTGCTACTCCCGTAACTCCTTCCTTTATAAATAGAAGTGGGGAATAAAACGGCGAAAGATAACCGCCAAAACCTTCCTGTCCTGCACTCCACCAGTAATACTGTCCCTGAAGCATTGCCCAAGTTGTGTAAAGGACAAAGGCAAAAAATCCCAGCCCGGTCCAAAGAGGCTCAACCCACCACTTATCTGTGCGAAATGTTTGTGCGAAAGATGATTTTGTCATTGTAAGTCAGCAGTGAAATTATAGACATCAATCTATTTACGGAAAGATAAAATATTAACCTGTTATTCTCACTCATTGATTGTTTTAAAATTGACATTTGTGTAATAAAAAACCTGACCCATGAAACAAGTCAGGTTAGGTTAACAATAGGATTGGGAAAATCTACCCCTTCAGTCTAAAGTTCACTGGGATTGATATCCAGACCCCAACAGCTCTATCTCTTTGTTTCGCGGGATTGAATTTTGTCTTTTTTATTGCAGCCATTGCAGCTTCATCAAGACCTGTGTTTGGAATGCCTTTAAGCACAACGGTATCAGTCACATTTCCTTTCTTATTCACAAATGCTTGAATAACTACAGTCCCTTCAATACCCGCTTCCTGGGCAATTTCGGGATAGACAATATTTCTTTGAATGGCAGTATATCCACCTATCGGCACGGGCGGGTCATCATAAGGTATAAACTTGGATTGTGGTCCTTGGTCAGGTGGCGGGGGCGCATCCCACTCCTTAAAAATATCCAATTCTGTTTCTTCTATGGTTACATCATCGGCAAGGTCTTCATCCTCTGACTCAATGGGAATTGAGGGTCTGGCAGGGGGTGGTGGAAGTTCAAACTGCTGAGTCTGGGGGATTTCAATTTGCTCTATATCAATATGAACTGCTTTTTCAATAAACTTTTTTACTCCAAATCGGGGGAATGCTCTCAATAATACAATCATGAGAAGTATGCTGACAAGGATAGAAACCCGGACGAAAATAGGATATCTAAGCTTCAGCGAAATGGATGGATCTTTTCTGATAATCACAATTAATCCACTTTAGTTTTTGAGGAATAATTTACTTTCAGTGCATCTGCATGTCTTAATTCAGTATGCATATCATTGATTAATTCCATATTCGCCAGTTGGTCAGATTTCAATGATACTGTTAGCTGCGGATCTGCCTTTCGCTTTTTATACATGACATGACGGACATTATCAATGGGAACAATTTTATCATCTATAGAAATAAGTCCGTCTTTAGACACAAAGATATAGGATACATGTCTCTTGGTCTCGAGTCTCTCTATTTTCTTCGCTTCCGGAAGAAAAACATTCAATCCTTCGTATTCCCTTAAAACTGTGGTTACCATAAAAAAGATAAGAAGCATAAAAATAATGTCCGGCATTGACGCCGTTGGGATTTCACTGCTTACTTTTGTTTTCGCATTAAATTTCATTAGTTGTCCGGCTCGGCAATGGAAATTCTTGTTGCGTTGGATTGTTTCAGCTGATCAAGAACAAATATATACGATTGATATTTGGTCTTAGCATGAGTCTTTACGGAAATAATTAATTTATCATTCGCTACCAGTTTTTTCTGAATTACACCTTTAATATCCCTTAATTTCACCGGTTCTTTATCTATCATCACTTTTCCATGCGCGTTGATTAGCAAGTTTGAAATATTCTTTTTGGGGATTTCTTTGGTTTCTCCGGGGGGTGGCAAAACCAGGCTCAACCCTTTGTCCATGTCAATGGTTGTTGTGACTAGAAAAAAGATTAACAGCAGAAAAGCAATATCTGCCATTGAAGAAGTTGGTATTTCTCCCGGTCTGATTCTCCGCTTCATAGTTTGTTTATGGTTAGTTACTTCTTTTTAGATTTCAGAGAGCCCTTTTGTTCCAGCTCTACCAATTCATCCAACAGAAGAACTGAATATTCTTCCATATCAATGATGAGTTTGTCAACCCTTGAAATCAGATAGTTTTGTATTATCTGGATTATTATAGCAACCACCAATCCAAACAAGGTTGTCAAAAGAGCAACAGAAATCCCGCCGGCAACGACAGCGGGAGAGATATCATTTGCTGCTTTAATATCATCAAATGCTCGAATCATACCTGCAACTGTTCCTGTGAAACCAAGCATGGGTGCAATGGTAATTACTGTACTCAACCATACCATATTCTTTTCAAGAAAAGACATTTCAATTGTACCGGCACTTTCGATTGCCTTTTCGACCGCCTCAATCCCACGATGAATCCGGGCAAGGCCTGCATGAAATATTTCTGCTACGGGACCTCTGGTTTTACTGCATATGTCCATTGCGGAATCATACCCCTCATCGTGGAGTGCGGTACGAACTTTTGTTAGAAATGCTTTTGTATCAACAGACGCTTTATATAAGGTATACAGCCGCTCTAATCCAAACCCAAGCCCGAAAAGAAGCAATGCAAGTATCGGCCACATAAAAGCGCCACCATCTAGAAAATATTGAACCATTTTTTATATCCTCCTAAAAATTTAAGACAGCAAAAATAAACATTCTTCAAAGAAATGTCAATGCACCTTTCTGAAATTTTGTACATCTAATTTATCCATATCAGTTAAGAAATTTCTCAGCTTCGGGGAGGTAAATAATGGCTTCCCGTATAACATTATCTCCAGCTACTTTAACTTGATATTTGGCTTCTTTGTCCCAAATGAGTCCTGCTATTTCTGCTTTTAGAATATTCTTAATATATTCATTGTCTTGATTAATTTCCTCATTGTCAATTTCTAACCCTTGATTTTTCACGTATTCCAGAAATTGGAAGTATGCATCAGATGGTATTTCATAGGAAAATATAAATTCATTCCTCGATATCTTTGTATCTCTTAATGATACCGCATAATCTGATGCCCAGTTGAATGCAAGGCGTTTTGGATCTCTCAGTACCTTAAAAGTAGGATCAGAATATTCTGCATACGAAATATGGATATCGGGTGTTATTCCACCGCCGCCATAAACTGCTCTCCCGCTTTTAGACCAATAAACGGGCCTTTCTGATTTCAGCGAATCGAGGATTTCTTCTCTGTCTTTTTTCCCTATACCCCTATAATACTCTCTTTTCCCATTTTCATAAGGGCGTTGGATAAGCCGGCCGCTTGGTGTATAATATCTAGCAATGGTAACTCTTACAGCAGAGCCGTCGCTCAATGACCACTGCCTTTGCACCAACCCCTTGCCAAAGCTGGTCTCTCCCACGATCAGTCCCCTGTCCAAGTCCTGAACAGCGCCTGAAACAATTTCGCTTGCACTGGCAGACCATCTATCCAGTAAAATAATCAGAGGAAAATTGCCGTAGCCAACATTCGAGTGCGCTTGAAACACCTGGTGAGAACTTCTAATCCTCCCCTTCGTGTAAACAAGGGTGTCTTGGGTGGTTATAAACTGATCGGCAACTGCTACTGCTTGTTCAAGGTATCCACCGCTGTTCGTCCGCAAATCAAATAGGAGTTGGGACATCCCCTGAGATTTGAGTTTATTAAGGGCATTATCAATTTCATCTGATGTGGTAGCAGAAAAACGGCTTAATCGAATATAGCCGGTTGTCTCATTTATCATAAACGAGGAAGTAACACTGAAGATTGGTATAACACCGCGGACAATATTCACTTCAAAAGAATCCTTTACTCCACGTCTTCTCACGGTAACATTAACTGAAGTTCCTCTGGGACCTCTCAGTTTTTTGAATACTTCCTCTTTTGTTATTTTGTAAGCACTTTCTCCTTCAATTTCAATAAACTGATCGCCGGAACGGATGCCCACTTTTTCGGAAGGAGACCCCGGCACGGGAGCGATAACTGTAATGTATCCTCCCAATATATCAAACTCGATACCAATTCCGTCGAACTTTCCTTTAAAGGGTTCATTCACTTCCTGAAATTTCTTTTTTGGAATGTAACTGGAATGTGGATCCAGTTTCTCAAGGAGACCCCTAAATGCGCCATCCATCACTTCATCCCATTCCACCGGCTCCACATAATTTTTGTTAATCAGCGATATCATTTCATTCATCACTTTAATTTTTTCATAAATATTGGTTGCTTGCGGGTATACATTAGCTAAAGCAACAGCGAAGCATAAAGTGACAACTGTAATAATGATACCAATTTTAACGGGACGACGAAATATTTTATGCATGATTATATCTTATTCTAAAACCAGATAAAAGATTCAATTTTTTCGTTTTCCGTGGAAGTGAAAAATGTTATAAACCAAAATAGAGCATAGCTCTGATTGCAACACCGTTAAAACTTGTGGAGGGTGAATCGGTGAGTGAATTCAAGTTATTGAGGACCCATTTCCCCTGTTTAATTTCACCAAGATTAAATCCTGCGGTTAATCGAATGCCCACGCGATCCAATACCTGAAGTTTTAGCGCAATATAGGGTTGAAGAGAAATAAATGTCCCTGAAAGTGATGTCATAGAGCCGATTGTCGGCGTTACATTGAAAGTACCATTACCCTGAAAATATGTAATATCATCTATATCAACAATATCTGTATCTCCAGCTAATTCACCCACTGGAAATAAATTACTATCCAGTGAATCAAGCTGATATTCAAATTGATCGGACCATCCTGTGCTTCCGAGTCCATGTGAAATATTCAGATTTGCTCTTCCAAAACCAATGAGAGTTCCCGGAGAAATCTCCAGACCCCTGAAAATTGGAAAAACATATTCTACCATGGCGCCACCAATCCACATGGAAAATTTCGCCCGGATATCAGGCGCTTCACTTCCGGTATATTCAATCAAAACTCCTTCGTCGCTGTCATATACAGCATCCCCATCTGAATCTGCAAAAAGATAAATACCAGCTTTCCCGCTAATTTGGGATGAACCGACGCCGGCATATCCGCCAAGACGCCATTTACCTGTAATCTGGGAAAATCCCTCACCTCCACTGATAACAAAGGGTAAAGAAAATTCGCTTGTGGGCAATCCAAGACCTGCGAATTTTTCGGGATTGGTTTCATCTGCCGTTTTACCCAGCATCTCAAAACCGGACAATTTCCCGATATCAATTAACAAAAACATCTGACTAAAACCCACGCCTCCACCATAGGTATTTTGAGCAGGATAATAATCATCCTGAGCAGATGCCATGGTTATTAATACGAATGTTAATAAATAATTTTTTAAATACTTCATACGTAATTCTTTAACTGGAATGTAAATGGCTCGTCAATTTTATTCCTGCTTCCCTTAAGTTTCAAGGGATAATTCAGATTAAAGTAAAAGATACTGCAAAACAATCATTTTTCCTTGATTTTACAACAACCACAAAATATATTCATATAGACAGACTTCTTTCTAATGGAACTTAAAAGAGTGAAGAATTTTCTAATTAATATGAAAAATATTTTTTATCCTTTGTTGATGACCTTCGGGGATTACTTACCTACCGGGATAATTTTATTTCTTTTCGTACCCATTACCTTATTAAATGCTCAAAACAGACAAATTATTTCTCTCAGTGAAACTTATGATTTTGATGGTGATGGATTAAGCGAATTCCTCAGTATTGAAAAAACAAACGACACCAAACCAATTCCTGATAAGGTGGCATTTATTGAAATTGATGATTTTGGGAATCACAAAGAACAGTGGAGTTATCGTTTCAATCCGGGAATCAAAGATGCAAAAATTATGGACGTAAATAATGATGGGAATCCGGAGATTGCTGTTTTATCCTTCACAATATCGCCTGCTGGAACCGGAATACAATCTCCGTGGCTTTACCTTTTTGAATGGTCAAACCTCAGATTTGCAGACTCCCCTTCACTTTTGTGGAGAGCAAGTGCATCAGAGTATCCTTCGAATCCTTTTAATTTCACTTCATTGGATTTTGATAATGATGGTTTTAATGAAATTGCTGTGGCATTAGGAAGTTTTTCGAGGAAAATTCTTCTTATTGAGATAAAAGATCCGATGGATCTTTCAAGCATTACAATTGATGATGAAATAGTTTCCCCGGATTTATCCACCGGATTTGGTAAGATTCACCTGTTCAGCGAAGATCATGATGGAGATGGAGACAGTGATCTTATTGCAGTTAATGTTGAGTTTGAAAAAACGACTATTCATATTTTTGAGAACGATCGGGGCAATTTCTCTTCCAGTCAACAACATTCAATTTCAAATGATGCATTATTTACGTCAGATAGAAGTCAGACTTTGACACAAATTCCCCGCCTGATCTCAAGCGGGGCATCCTTTATTGATTTAAACAACGATGGGAAAAAAGAATTGGTTCTGCCATTTCAAAACGGTAATACATCTGCGTTTGAAATTGGTTCAAAAGACATTCGACCAGCTAAATTGAGTCAACAGGAAGAACACTGGCTTAATGTTTCTGATAAATCTCTTGGAAAGGATGATGTAAATGAAATTTTATTAGCCAGAGCCGAGTTGGGAATTACTTCACAAACATCCGGCGGTCTAAAACATGATATCGTAAAAGGTCCGGATTTAGATACCAATGAAATGAAAACTTTTAACGAGCAATTTCCTTCCGACATTTCAAAACAAGAAACTGTTATTCAAGCGCCTTCAGTTCCGTCCCCAAAAATAGAACCGCAAGATAAAGAACACTTAATACAAACAGATACAGTTAAAAATAATCTAAAGACCGATAAGATTGTTGAAATTCTCAATATCAGCAAAACAAAAGGCAGCGAATCATCAGGTGGTCAGGTTACAAAAGATGGGGGAAAACAAAGTTCAGCCACGGGTAATGCGGAAACACACGCCGAAGACTTAATTTCAGAACCAACAGAAAATATAATCAAAAAGATTGAAGCATCTCCAACTCCTGTTCTAATTAACCCAACATTGAAAGGAGAAGGGACAAAAATTTCCCCAAAAGATGTGCCTAACATTATGTTAGATTCTCAAAAAACAGATGTCTCTTCAAAGACACAAAATGAAACCTCAGCTTCGATTATACCGAAAAAAGAAATCATAAAAATTGAGACCTTAAAACCAATCAAAACTGGCTCAATACAATCTACATTAACGGGGGAGATGGAACCATCAAGTATGATAGAGAAAGATATTAATGAGATATCCGGTGATCATTCTGCTGATGTGATATCTCTGCAAAAAACTGAAAACATTGAATCAAAACCATTGATTGAAGCATCAAATCAGTCAAAATCTAAAGGACAAGAGCTGAAAAGTTCAGAACAGACAAATATAAAAAATGCCAAGAAAATTGATAAAAATAAAATTGACCAAACAAAAAAAAATATAGGCGGTAGTGATGAAAAGCTACCTGTCCAACAATTCACTGAATTACCTACACAACAAAGTGAAACTGGTATTGCGGAAAAACCTGTTCAGTTGCTCGAAGAAGAGGACTCTATCACCTCTTCACCCAATCAGAAAGCAGCTCAAACATTGGCACGCGATCCTTCAAAAAAAACCATTAAATTGACCCTACTGCCGGAAAAATTTGCTAAACCATCCGATATGCAGAAAATAACTGAAGGTGTTGATACTGGTTCCAGTATACAAAAGGAATTCCAGACTGATACTGCTTCTGAAAAAAATAAAACTGTTGACTTCAATAAATCTTCAGAAAGCAGTAAATTAAAGGAAATGAATGCGGGGAATACACAGCCGGTAACAGCCAGTGCCTCTCCTAAACCGCCTATTGAAGATACGTTTCCAGATTCAGGCACAGCAAGCCGAGTCCAAGAATATCCATCAATTGCAGAAGCGGATTTGAATCAATCTCAATCCCAGAAAATTAAAAACACCGTTGTGGTAATGGCAAACCAGGTTAAAATGGAAGTGCCACCAATAGACAAAGTTGAATTACCCATATCTACAAAAACAAAAGAAACAGATCAGTTCTTGGGAAAAAATAAGACTCAAACTAACAATGCTGAATATACTCAGTCACAAAATTTACCAATACTCAGTTCCTTAAATGCTTCAGACATTAATCTTGTACCCATTCATGAAGAGGAGGGCAATTTGGCTGAAGTGGACAACAACATTCCATCTACTTACTCAAGCAGTATTTCTGCCTTAAATGCACGAAAAGGAGAACTAAAAGCGATTGAAAAAACCGGTACTGATTTTGCAGAAGCAGATTATTCAACATATGAAGCTGATCCAAAAAAGATGCTGAAACTGGAATTAAAATCTATCGACATTAATCAAGTTAAGGGTAACAAGGGGTTTTTGTTTGGTGATCTGCCAAAAGATGCTTTCATTTTAGATACACTTTATGCCGGAAAAACATTCAATCTTCCATTAGAAATGGATGATGGAAAAACACTTCATTCTTTTCAGCCATTATCAATGCCCATTGGCGCTTCATTCAACCCATCTGCCCGTTCAATTACCTGGTCACCCATGGAAAAGCAGGGTGGATACCACAGACTGTCTTATTTGGTTGAATATGAATTAAAGGACAAAGCACAAATAAAAGAAAAAAGAGGAGAAGGAGTTGAAATTGTTTCAAAATTAGAAAGCGAAGAAATTGATTTATATCTTTATGTGCGGGAAAACAACAAATCACCAACCTCGGAAATATCACCTTGATAGGTTCATTTAAAAAAACCATCACTGCAGTCTGTTATAAATCATTTTTCCTGGTATTTTTAATCCCATCCATTCTGTTTTCGGGTGATTTAAAAATCACTGGAATGTGGGGAGTATTTGATGTTGACCAGGATAATCTAGTGGAATTTCTGACCATTGAAGAAGGAAGGCGGAATAATACCAATATTACACTGACTGGTCTTTATGAAATAAATGAGTTAGGATTCCCACAGCCCGTGTGGTCTTATGAAACACCGGGGAATGTTATTGGAACAATAAAAAGTGCGAGATTAATGGATATGGATGGCGATGGTGATTCAGAAATAAGTTTGGTCATAAACCGTGAAACAGAAGCGGGATTAGAGACTGGGTTTATTTATCTCTTTGACTGGATTCAAGGCGCCTTTTCTCAGCAACCGGATCTAATACTATCTTTATCTGATCTGGAAAATCCCGAGATAATCAATTCCATTGATATCATTGATTTGGAAGGTGATGGTCGTGAAGATCTTCTTGTATCATCTCAAGGTTTTAATAAAAGAACTGTTACCATTTTATCTTTAACAGGAGAAAAAGGTGCGAGACAATTTAGAGAAATCTGGTCTCACGAGCTTGAAGATTTCACAACAAGCGGCGGAAAACTTTTCGCATCCGGATTAGACTATAACCGTGATGGGATGTCAGACCTTGTGGCATTCAGTCCCGAAAGAAATGTTCTGAGAATTCAGATTTTCATTAACCAAAACGGTCGGTTGATATTAGGTCCATCTCATCTGCGGCGAATACCTGGAATGTCAGTACCCATTTCCAATTCAACCGTTAAACTGGATTGGGCAGGTGATAATCAGGATGAACTGCTTATTCCCTTCCAATCAGGTCACGTCGTTTCAATTGGAATAGTAAAGGAAGCTGTGTTCGTCAGGGAATTGGGAATAAATACGGGGCCTCTGTCTGATTTGAAACAATCGGATTTTAATCAGGATGGATTTGGTGACCTGTTATTTGTGAGCGGTCAGCAGGGTATTATTACACTGGTCTATGGTGGCGCAGCAGGTGGCAGCCCACTGCAGCAACCTTATTCAATTGGAAATACTGAAACAGGTGCCCAGATTTTCACAGCCATACCCGAGATTATTGATGGCATTTACCTTGGCACAGTAATTGCTGGGGGTTGGACAGGCAATGAAAGTGAAGTTTTTTATTTTGAACTTGGTCATGTTCCGGAATACCAGGAAGAAATACCTATGGACACATATATCGCCGAAAGTAAAAAAGAAACGGTCATTGAAGAGCCACCCTCGGCATATCCCGCAGAAGGCCAGCTACTGCCGCTGGGAATTTTACCAACCTACATTCTGCCTGTACATCAGACTTTTGCTTATACAATTCCCGAAGAAGATGACAGAGAATTTTTCAGTTTCCGCTGGCTGGGCTCTCCTCCAAGGGGTATGTATTTTCATTATGAAACACGATCAATAGAATGGGTGCCGGATGAAAGTCAGTTAGGAGCTTACGAGTTGAGCTTTCTTGCAAAAATGAAGGTTGGGGAAACCATCGAAGTCATTGCAGCCGAAGTTGACACGACAGTTACTTATCAGGTAGTGCCAGAGCTTGCAACTTCGGAACAGAAATTCTGGATTTATGTGAATGACCCGCCGCAGATTATTTCTTCACCCGGTGAAACTGAATTCGTTGCGGGAAGTCCGTTCAGCTATCAATTCGAATCTGTCGATAAAAATAAAGATGCTTTTCTAAGATATACTGTAGAAAAAGGACCTGAAGGAATGACAGTGAATAAGGATGGTCTCCTCACATGGCAGACAAATGATTCCCACATCAATATCTATGGTGTAAGGGTTGTTGTTTCAGACGGTTTCGACAGGGGTGTTCAAACATTTAAACTGTATTCCAGAGGACAGGTAGTCATCACTTCTCAGACTGAGATTGAAGCAACAGTAGATGAAAAATATGAATATCAGCTTGAAGTTAGAATACCTGAAGACAAGCAGAAAGAATTGAAATACACCCTTATGAACCCTCCTTATGGCATGATGGTTGATAACATTGGTAAAATCACATGGATACCACAAAGCACACAGGTCGATACGCAAAAATATTTTATTGCTGTGAACCATGGTATTGCGGCAGATACTCAGGAAGTTGCCATTTTTGTCAACCACCCGCCTGTCTTGAAATCAATCCCCGATCCCATGACCTATATCGCGCTGAGAGATACATTTGAATTTCAATTGGTTGTTAAGGATCCTAACGAATTTGATATTATAAGGTATGCCCCCTTGGAAATGCCTCCCGGAATGAGAATAGATCCATCTACTGGACTCCTCGTTTGGGTTCCCTTAGAGGAAAATCTTGATTTTTCAACAGCTGTTATTGAAATCACCGATGGACGAACTGTCATTGAAAAATCGTTCAAATTTTATGTCAATGCAAATATTCATATCGTTTCTGAGCCCATGACTTTAGCTTCCGTTGGAAAAACATATACCTATAAAATTTCAACAGAGGATATGAATCCCGGCGCATTAATGCCTTTTTCTAACATTACAGAAATTGAAGATGTTGATGAAACAAAGGTTTATTCTATTATCATAGAAGATGATGTATATCTGGATAATATTCAGCGGTATATCGGTGAATTCAAAAATAAGAAATCCATTTTAATTGAACTGCCGGACAGAACCATTTCTGAGAAATCAGATGAAGGGTCCGTTTCGAGGGCCAATTTAAAAAAGTTCATCAAAAATATCTTTTATGAAGATGACAGATTGATCGTAGTTACCAAAAGATTCGGTGGTAGATGGGTAAGGATTAAAGATGTCCTGTGGCACTTTTTTGAAGGAAACAAGGGCAAACCACCAAAGGTAGTTGTAGAGCAAGTGCCAATAAAAAGATATACACTCATTGATTTCCCTGACGGCATGTTTGTTGATGAATTATCAGGTACCATCACCTGGGCACCTTCACAAAGACAATATGACCAGCATAAAATAACATTTTTGGTTTCAGACGGATTTACAAGAGATGAACAAAGTTATGAAATTTATGTAAACCATCCGCCCACCATCGTTTCAACATCTCCAAGGAAAGCGCGGGTGGATAAACTTTACAAATATCAGGTTGTCGTTGAAGATAAAAACAGAAATAAAGATATAAGCTACGAACTGGTAAAAGCGCCCAAGGGAATGCAGATTAACCGGCTGGGGAAAATAACCTGGCGCCCTACATCAACGCAGATTAACAGTAATCTGATGGCAGTAAAAGTATCAGATGGATACAATAATGATATCCAGGAATCAAAAATATTTGTCAACATTCCCCCCTCTGTTACTACAGAACCGAAGCCAGTTGCACTTTCAAATTTTGAATACCGATATAGATTTATAACTGAAGACCTAAATGGAGATAAAGTTAAATACCGTGCAATAAAACTGCCGAAGTATGCGTCTTTTGACAGTAAAACGGGTTTACTCCAGTGGAAACCGCGTATTAATCAAAAGGGCGTTCACGATATTGTTCTGTCTGCGGTAGATGAGCGTGGCGCTGCTACCTCGCACGAATTCAGGGTACACGTTTTTGAGGATCCCGCTTCTCAGCAGTTTGTCTCCACAAGCTGGCCGATTCTTCTGGCGTTTGTTGGTATTCTATTTTCGGTAGGTGTTTCTGCGATTCAATAAAACCTGATCAGGCAGTAGCGTATTCAAATTGTTGTTACCGTTCTCCCGCTAACAACCGGTCCAATTCTGCTTTCATTTCACTCAAACCCTTTGCACTCACAAGTGTCTTTCTGGCATCTGCCGCGCCCGGAAATCCCTTTAAATACCAGCCGAAATGTTTCCGCATTAGATTAATGCCCGTTCTTTCGCCCCGGTACTTGATGAGCAATTCCAAATGACGCAGGCAGGTTTCGATCCGTACTCTGAGAATGGAAGTAATTAGTGGCTGTTTTCCGTTAAGCAATCTCAAGGCATTTCTGAAAAACCATGGATTGCCTAATGCGCCTCTCGCCACCATCACAGCATCACAACCGGTTTCTTCAAACATTCGGATAACATCTACCGGCATGTGGACATCCCCGTTACCAATGACCGGAATAGAAACCTCTTCTTTCAGTTTTCGAATAAGACCCCAATCGGCGCTGCCTGTGTAAGATTGGACAGTCGTTCTGGGGTGAAGAGCAATGGCTTTTACTCCCATTTGTTCTAATCTTTTTCCTGCTTCCGGAACCACAATATTATCTTTGCTCCACCCTGCGCGCATCTTTACTGTAACAGGCAAATGTGGTACCGCTTCCACAACCGCAAGTGTAATTTCATCCATGACACAAAGGTCTTTCAACGCCGCAGAACCGGCGCCTTTTTTGGTCACTTTAGGCACCGGGCAACCATAATTGATATCAATTAAATCTGGTTTGAATTTTTCATCCACATATTTTGCCGCTTCAGCCATGACGTCTGCAGAATTACCAAATATCTGAATCCCGATAGGACGTTCCTCCTCCTCAAAACGAATGAGATCAAGCGTTTTTGCGTTCTCACGTATAATACCATCAGCAGAAACAAATTCGGTATAGACCATTCCAGCGCCCTGTTCCCTGCAGAGAATGCGGAACGGGTAATCCGTCACGCCTGCCATAGGAGCAAGAAAGACCGGATTGCTGATGTTCAAATTGCCAATTTTCATAATACCGGAAATTACGACCCTAAAAGAGAAATTTCACAAACAGAATAATTTTTATAGTAAAAACTTGTACCATTGAACTCAAATTAGTATTTTTGAACAAAATATTAGGAGATATAAAAAATGAAACACCTTTTAACAATTTTTACATTCTTCTCATTTATTTCAATAAATCTGGCGCAGGAACATCCATCCGAGCACCCCAAAGAACATCCTGTTGAGCATCCCGCTGAACACCCAGCGGAACATCCTGTTAAACTTTCCACTGTTGCTGTTACGAAAGATAATTTAGCCGACGCAGTTACGCGGTTTGTAAAGGAGGAATCAAAAAAGACCGAGGGAGTATTTCAGGTGAATGATGAAGAGAAGGAGGAGGTTCTGTCATTGGCTTTGCAAAAAATTCACAAAGACCGTCTTGCCAATCTTGGGGATAACACCTACTTTGTCTGTGCCGATTTTGAAACACCCAAAGGAAAAGTTTACGACATTGATATTTTTATGGAAGGCGCCTCTGCCGATTCACTGAAACCGGTTGAAATTTCAGTCCACAAGGAAGAAGGCGTGGAGCGGTACACCTGGATGGAGGTTGAAGGCATCTGGCATAAGGTGGCGGTTGAGGAAGAATCTGACGGTAAACAATAAATAACTTTGTGAGGTATAAAATTTTTTATACTGAAAAATTTACCCAGGGAATATTGGGAACTGTTATTTTCATCTCATTCACCCATGCTCTGACACTGGGTGACCTGAACAACGACGGAATAACAGATGTTTTAGACATCGTTCGCACTGTTAATATCATATTAGAGATTCCTCCCGATCCTACCGAATATGAACACTGGGCGGGTGATATGAATGGAGATGATGAAATCAATATAGTGGATGTCAATATAATGGTTGAAGTTGTTTTAGGGATTAAACAGTGGTATTCATTGGGGCTGGAGGACAAAATCATACTGGAATTACGCCTGTATCCGCCTTACCTGTATGCCTGCGCAGGACCTGATGGTTTGTGGCGGCTGAATGTGGAGACCGGAGAGCCGGAATGGGAATACCTTGGAATGTCATTAGAGGATATGGGCTCTACTGAGGGTTCAGGTGTTAAAGATATGGTAGTGAACTATGATGATTCTCAGATGATGCTGGTTATATTTAGAGGTGATAATGCAAATCCCATATATAAAACAGTGGATAGTGGTGAGACCTGGTTTGGTCTTGAAGATGATGGCACACCTCATTTGTTCATGCAAACGCAAACAAGGATTTATACGGGAGATAATGGATTGAGCTATTCAGAGGATTTTGGTGATACGTGGGAATATATCTCAGCAGTTGGTTTTGAAATTTATTCATTGTCGTACCACCCATTAGGCGAGAATATCATATGGGTCGGGGGTATTGATGCTTGGGGGATGTCTGGGTTGAAATAATCTACAGATTTTGGCTTTTCCTGGGAAAACTTTGATCTCTATGAAGCAGGCATACCTGACATTTTTCATCCAATTCTCGGTATAGTCTCAGATCCTTTCGATCCTGAAATGGTGTACGTTGCCTTATCGTCCCTCATCATTAAGACTATAGATGGTGGTGATAATTGGAATTATCCATTATTAACGTATGAGTATGGTTTTGCCCTTTTAGAGGAAGATGAGACCCAGTCAGGGCATCTCTATACAGCGGTAAATAGCACAGTATTGGAAACGGAGGACGGGGGTTTAAGCTGGTCTGATTTACAGTTCCCCAACAATTCATTCATAGGAGCAATACTCTATGAGGAAGAAAATAGTGCTCTATATATTGGCACAGGATTTCTTTACTATTCTGAACCGACAGGTGTTTTTGTCTACAAGTAGTTACCAAAAGAGAACAGAGTTTAAGGGTATTATGAAATCTGTAAATAGAAACAGAATCAATATATTGATTACTGGACTTCCCCTAAAAAAGTTTACAGTAAAACTTGAACCCTTTTATTCCTTTTGGTACTTTCAACAAACATATCAGGAGAAACAGACATGAAACACCTTATAATCATTTTCACTTTTTTCTCTCTAATCTCATTCAATACAGCTCAGGAACATCCTAAGGAACACCCCACTGAGCACCCCAAAGAACACCCCGCTGAACATCCGGCGGAACATCCTGTTAAACTTTCCACCGTAGCTGTTACCAAGGACAATCTTGCAGATGCAGTTAAACAGTTTGTTAAGGATGAATCAAAAAAAACTAAAGGTGCATTCCAGATGAATGATGAAGAAAAAGAGGAAGTTTTATCTTTGACACTGCAAAAAATTCACAAAGACCGTCTGGCCAATCTTGGGGACAATACCTATTTTGTCTGCGCAGATTTTGAAACAGCCAAAGGCACGGTTTACGATATTGATATTTTTATGACAGGCGCCTCTGCCGACTCATTAAAACCGGTTGAAATTTCAGTCCACAAGGAAGAAGGCGTAGAGCGGTACACCTGGATGGAGGTTGAAGGCATCTGGCAATAGGTGGCGGTTGAAGAGAAATCTGACAGTAAGAAGTAAAAAAGCTTAGTAAAGTATAGTATTATTTTACCTTTTATCAACAAGGTTTTTCTCGAACCTAGTTAATTTCTTTTATTGTAAATATAGAAAAAGTATATGTGCTAAATGATTAATCTCATCAAGCCTCACAAAACTTTTATCACTGTGTGTTTGTTCCTAGTTCTAATTGGGGTAATAAATTCTCAATCTTGGTCAAATAATGGACCCTTCGGTGGTTTCATAACAGCTTTAGTACATAACCTGGTTGATACAACTACTATTTATGCCGGTACCTTTGGTAAAGGTTTGTACAAAAGCACAGATAATGGTGAAAATTGGTTCTTGATTAATAATGAGTTTCCTTTAACAAATAACTCCGAAATTGCTAGTCATTTTTTACCAAGTTGGTGGTATGGAGATTATTTCCCGGTAACACTTATTAGAATTGATGCTTCAAATACAACTCATATCTTGGCCGGCACTATTGGTTCTGGTATTATTCAATCTTATAATGGTGGTGAAAATTGGGTTACCACAAATGTAGGACTCCCTGATAGCGCCATTGTTTCTAACTTGTGGCTTCATCCAGAAAATTCATCTATTATATATTGCGGTCTTGATTCACCAAATGGTGGTTTATATCGTAGTTTAAATGGTGGGGTAACTTGGGAACTAGTAGAGGGCGTCCCCCACGGTTCCACATTTCAAATTACAACAATTACTAATGAACTGTACAATAGTGAAACAATGTATGTAGGAATTTGGAGTGCCGGGGACCCTCCATGGGGACTATTACGGAGTATAGATGGCGGCTACCAATGGGAAACTGTTTCTGATGGCATGCCAATATTTGATTTACAGATTAACCCAATAGATAACCAGAATTTCTGGGGAATCGCTTACACTGGCTGGGAAGATTGGGTGTTGACATATTCAAATGATCAAGGTAATGAGTGGACTCATTACCCAACATCATTTGACCCTTGGCTTTGGATTACGGGTTTATATGCAGACGCTGACTGGAATCTTTATGCGGTACAAGGTGCTCTTGATGAGGATAATACGGTTTATAAATCACCTGATTATGGTGAAAGTTGGCAGGAACTTCCAATCGCACTTTCCTCACCTGCCAATGGAATAAAGCCTGGGTATGGTCCAAATATTGCATCCAACCCGCTGAATACAGAGACAGTTTACTTCGGTACTTATTCCGGTGTTTTTAAATCCAATGATGGTGGTAATTCCGTTGAAATAAAAGAAAACGGTATGGTCAATAGCTACATCTACGATATTAAAGTAAACCCCCAGAATCCAGATATAATATTTGCCGGTGGTTTTCAGGGTTTATGGAAAAGTGTGGATGGAGGTGAAAACTGGATTCGTATAAACACTTCGGAAGTTATGAACATAGCTATCAATCCCATAAACACCGATACCGTGTATTGGGGTGGTAGTGAACTTATGAGAAGTTATGATGGTGGTGAGACGTGGCAGGATATACGCGGGAATATTATGGGCACTATTACAGCAATAGATATTAACCCAGTGGACCCAAACATATTATTTGTGGGTTCCTATTTTTATGGTGCCTCATTATATAAAAGTGAAAACTACGGCAATGATTGGGTGTTTTCGTTTGCACCTTTGGGTCAATTCATATTAGACATAGAAACAGATAAAAATAATCCACAAACCATATATATCGGGGGTGGTTATTTTTATAAGACGACTAATGGCGGCATTCAATGGTATAATACTCCTAATGTAGGTGGAGTTAATTCAATAATAATTGACCCTATATTTTCAAATACCATTTACGTAGGAATAATTGGTGATATTAAGGTTTCCTACAATGGAGCAGAAGATTTCCAATCTTTAGGGGAAGATATACCATCTGAAGGTCGCTATTTCGTTTCTATGGACCCATTAAACAATTCCCATATCCTACTCGCTACCAGGGATGAAGGTATATTTCACAGTCTGGATTCGGGTAATTCATGGAATGAAATCCAGGGACCCTATAACCCACGTACAACTGGTGTTGATTATGTACCTTCCATGAATAAAATCTATGTTGCCACCCATGGCGGTGGCGTATGGGTAAGAGATAGCCTTTTACTCAATATAGACAGTACGATTGAATCTAATATTCAACCAGACATAATTGAGTTATTCCCCGCCTATCCCAACCCATTTAATGATGAAACAGTCATTTCCTTCATTACTCATGAGCTTATGGAATTAGATATCGGGATTTACAATATTAAAGGGCAACTGTTAAGGAATTTATCTAATCAACCCTTTTTGAGCGGGTATCATCAGTTAAAGTGGAATGGTACAAATGATACAGGTGCAACAGTTACAAGTGGTATTTATCTAATGAGAATCAATAACAAAAAATATTCAATTACAAAAAAACTTGTTTTCTTAAAATAAGGTGCTGATAGATAATTTGATTGGAATCAATTCAATAACAAAATAAACCCAAAAAAAGGAGGACTAAAATGAATAAGAAGTTAATGGTTTTAATACTTGCATGCATTATTAGTTCAATAAATGCTCAAACAATGGTTTTGAACAACTTCCAATATGAATACCTCAATGGACAATGGTATCAAATTCAAGATGGGCGACAATTCCCAGTAAATAACTCAATAATATCGGTTCGATTCTTAGAAAGTGTGACGCAATCCAAGATTAACGACCTGTTAAATTTCTTAGAATTGGAATTTGTACGAGTGAATATAGTAAGAGTATATGATCTCAAAATTCCAGATAATTCTGATCCATTACTAATCTTAGGGGAAATCATCAATACGGGCTTGGTTGAGTTTGCAGTGCCAAATCATTATGGTTTTTATACACAAGAATTTCCTAATGATCAAGAATTTATTAATAATAATCAATGGTATCACTATAATGAAAACGATGTAGATATTGATACCCCAGAAGCATGGGGAATTGAAACAGGGGCGTCTGATGTAATTATTGCCATATTAGATAGTGGTACAGAAATAACACATGAAGACCTTGAAAATAATATATGGATTAATCAATCAGAAATACCGATTGAAATTTTTTCATTAGTTGATATTAATAATGATGGATATGTAACAAGTTCCGAAATTATTTATTTTCTTGGTAATAGTGATTTTAACGATGATGGATTTACTAATTTGACCGATGCATTACATACCGATTCACCATTCACAAATAATGTTGATGATGATGATTGGGATGAAGACCCAGGAACTTATGTAGATGATATTGTAGGTTGGGATTTCCCAAATGATAATAATGATGTTAATGGGGAACACCATCATGGTACTTTTGTTGCAGGTATTCCTGGTGGTGTAACAAATAATGGGTTAGGTATAGCGGGTGTAGCAGGTGGATGGGGGTTATCAAACCCGGGCATAAAACTTATGATTTGTGCCGTGGGTGATTCAGGCCCTGACGATGCAATAGTAGATGATGCTCTTCTTTATGCAGCTGCTGTGGGTGCTGATGTAATTACAATGAGTTTGGGATTTAGTGAGAGTAATGATGATATTATATTAGCTATTAATGAAGCCAATAATAATTACGGTTGTTTCATTGATTGCTCTGCAGGGAATACAAGTTGTGGAGATGTTATTTTCCCAGCTAATGCTCAGTATGTAATGAGTGTTGGCAGTACTACCGAGGAAGATTATCGTAGAGAATACTCCTCCTGTGGGGATTCTCTTGATGTTGTCGCACCGGGTTCAAATATTATAAAGTGTCTTACCATAGACATGGTTTACAGTTTTGGGAGTTAAAGAA
>CEQE01138012.1_pt1 | contig 73510 bp, 79 predicted proteins | sample 356201 | NCBI WGS metagenome assembly CEQE01 (sample SAMEA2619970, study PRJEB7988) | marine metagenome | biome: marine biome (ENVO:00000447); feature: mesopelagic zone (ENVO:00000213) & marine oxygen minimum zone (ENVO:01000065); material: "saline water (ENVO:00002010), including plankton...
CTGCGAAGAGTGGCTGGAGGTCAGTTCCTGCTCCAACTGCACCGATTTTCAGGCCCGCCGCTCCAACATCAGATATCGGGCCGGGGATGGCGGTCGCCCCCGCCTGCCCCACACTCTGAACGGCTCCGGCCTGGCCTTGCCCAGGGTCATGATCGCCATCATGGAGAACTACCAGCGACCAGATGGCTCAGTAGTGATTCCCGAGGTTCTACGCCCATACACCGGGTTTGACGTTATTCCCGCAGTGGAAGCTAACAACTAGCAGCACTTTGGAGGCATGAAAATGGCCGGAAAGATAAGTTGGGGTATTTCCATTCCGCAGGTTTTCTTCGATGGGCCCATAGACATGCCGCTGATCGAGCGGTGGTCGAAGCGAGCCGAGTCGCTGGGATTTGAGAGTCTTTGGACTCAGGAAGCCATCACTGGCGTAGTCCCCATCCTAGAGCCGGTGACCCTGTTGTCATACCTGGCAGCTATCACCGAGAAAGTCCGGTTGGGCACTTCGGTGATCGTGGCGCCGCTGCGGAACCCAATCCAGTTGGCCAAAAGCCTCGGGAGCCTGGACCACATGAGCAAGGGCCGATTGACCGTTGGCCTGGGCCTGGGCGGCAACCCCAACGACATCCCGCCATTCGGCATCTCCGCTGACAAGCGGGTGCGCCGTTTCACCGAGATCATCGACGTGATGAAAGCGCTATGGACTCAGCCCGAGGCCCATTTTCAGGGCGAATTCTGGCAACTTGACGACCTCAAAATGGAGCCCAAGCCTCTGCAAAAGCCCTACCCTCCTATCTGGCTGGGCGCCCGACACATCAATGCCCTCAAGCGCGCTGTCAGGCACGGGGACGGTTGGATGGGTGCCGGCTCGTCCGACACCGCAAGCTTCGTTACGGCCGTTGACCAGACCAAGATGTACTTGGAAGAGGCGGACAAAGACCCCGGGTCGTTCACCATCTCCAAGCGGGTCTACGTGGCCGTGGACAACGACGAAGACCGGGCCGAAGGCCGCCTGAAAGAATGGTTCGGTAAGCGCTACAGCAACGCCGACATGGCCTCTCAGGTATCGGTCTGGGGCTCCACAGCCAAAGTCACGGAAGAACTGGCCAAGGTCACCGGCGCGGGAGCTGAGATGGTCCTACTGAACCCCGCCTTCGACGACATGGAACATTTAGACGCGCTGGCGGAAGAAGTAATTCCTAACTTTTAGCCTGGAGGGAAACTATGTCGGGAATATGGCCCGGTGAGACGCAGTGCGTGGTGCTACTGGGATTCGACGTTGACGGTGTGTCGTCTTGGTTGAACCGCGACCCATCATTCGCAGACCACCCCAGCCTCATGTCCATGGCCGAGTACGGCCCTTCGGTGGCCACGCCGCGTATCCTGGACATGCTGGATGCCCACTCCATCCCCGCCAGCTTCTACGTGCCCGGCTATGTTGCGGAAACCCATGAAAACATGGTCCGGGAGATCTATGACCGCGGATTTGAGATAGCCCATCACGGCTACATGCACGAGCCGCCGTCTTCGCTCACCAGAGAGCAAGAAATAGAGGTAATCGAGTCGGGCATCCGCATCCTCAGCGGCATCACTGGCGAGATACCCCTGGGCTATCGCTCACCCAGTTGGGAACTAAGTGAGCACTCCCTCGAGATACTGACCGACCACGGCTTCATCTACGATAGCAGCCTGATGGGGGATGACGCTCCATATGTCGTCGACTCCCCGTCCAACGGCAAAACCATCGTCGAACTGCCCATCCATTGGCTGCTGGACGACGCCCCCAACTTCGTCTACGCCCCTGTGGCCAACCGGCTGGGCCCCATGCGCAACCCGGAGGAGGTCTACGGCACCTGGGCTGCCGAGTTCGAAGGCCTCTATCGCTATGGTCGGGCATTCACCCTGACCATGCACCCCCAGTACATCGGCCGCCCCGGCCGGCTGTTGATGTTGGAACGGTTGATAGAGCACATCAAATCGTTCCCCAACGTGGCGTTCATGCGGGCCATTGACGTGGCAAAGATGTGGTAAAAAGCTGACAGCCATCGGCTTTCAGCCGTCAGCTCTTGCAATATCTTGCCAATACTGTGCATCGCATCTACTATGTCTGCACCTTCGCCTTTACCAGAGCAATAGGAGCTAGAGATGCCTAAGGTACATGACCGCGGCGGTTGGCCCAACGACGACGCTATCGATCCTGACGAGCATGAGATGGAGGAATGGGAACGCCAAGTTGACGCTTTGAACGGCGTTCTCGGCGACAAGGGCCTCAAAAACACCGACCAGTTGCGGCGGGCCATCGAGAGCCTGGACCTGAAGACCTACGAGTCGTTGGCCTACTACGAGAAGTGGACCGCGGCGATGGAGATGCTCCTGGTTGAGCAGGGCGTGATGACCAAAGAAGAGATCGACGCCAAGATGGCCTCCCTCGCCCAGGACAAGAAGTAGCCATGGCCGCCAACGTTACTGAGAAATTCCAGGCCGGCGACCAGGTGCGCATCAGAGTGGGGGTACCACTGACACATTTCCGGACCCCAGAATACATCCAGGGCAAGCTGGGTAGAGTCCAGTTATCATGGGGCGCTTTCCCAAACCCCGAAGGTCTGGCCTATGGTAAGGACGGTCTCCCGGCTCAGCCCCTGTATCTGATCGAATTCGCCCAAACTGACCTCTGGCGAGATTACAAAGGCGCAGCCAGCGACACGCTGATGATAGATGTTTACGAGAACTGGCTGGAAACGATTTAACCCCAAGCCTAGTCACCATCGAGACAGGAGAGATTCCCATGGTAACTAACGGACACGAAGACGGACACAACCACGGAGACAACGCCGAGTATTATTCCCTGCGGGCGCAGGCGATGCAGGCGCTGTTGATAGAGAAGGGCGTCTGCACGCTCGCCGACATCCTGACCATGGCCGACAAGATCGATTCCCGCTCGCCGGAGGATGGCGCCAAGATCCTGGCCCATGCCTGGGTCGACCCCGAATACAAGAAGCGCCTCTTGGCCGACGCCGAGCCCGCCTTCTTGGAGCTGGGCTACGACCTCCCCGAGACTTCGCCCAAGATCACAGTCATCGAGAACACGGACGATGTCCACAGCATGGCGGTGTGCACGCTGTGTTCCTGCTTCCCCAGGGCCATCATCGGTCGGCCGCCTGCCTGGTACAAAGGCTTGGCCTACCGTTCTAGGGTGGTCGTTGATCCCCGGGGCGTGCTGGAAGAATTCGGAACGGAACTTGATGAATCGGTCCAGGTGCGAGTCATCGACAGCAGCGCCGACTACCGCTACCTGATCCTTCCCAAGCGGCCCGCCGGCACCGAGGGCATGATCGAGGAAGAACTGGCCAAACTGATCACCCAGGAGAGCATGATCGGCGTCGGCCTAGCGCTGTCGCCCGAGTCTGTTAAAACCATCTAACTCACCATATTGTCGTAAAAACAAGGCCCCTTCGGAGAGTATCCGAAGGGGCCTTGTTATTTTCAAGTGTAGAGGCGGGTTAAAAACCCGCCCTGTTAGTCGCAACCAACTTTAATGCCGCCAAGAAATTCCCAGCCCCACCACGTTATTCCTGCGAAAGCAGGAGTCCACGGAACCTCCACACTGGAATTAATCACGAAGCAACCGTTTTGATTTTTGCCAAATACATGGATTCCGGCCTTCGCAGGAATGACGGAAGGGGGCGACCGGGTTAGTCGGGCCGGTCCAGCATCTGCTGAGGTATGTCGCCCAGGAGCGCTTCCACGCCGGGCATGGCAGCAACGTTGCCCAATGCTAGGTGCAACGGCGTGATGGAGATGCAGCTATTCTTGATGGCAGCGATGTCGCTGTCGGGAGCGGGGGTCTCGGGGCTGGGCTTGTTCCGGGATATCCAGTACCGTTTCTCCGGCCCAACGTTCTCGGCCCGGACGTTCTCGCCCCATGACCGTCCTCCCAGATGCGTCACCCGGACGCCGGCCACCTGGGCCATCTCTATCTTCGGGATGTTCACGTTCAGAAACAGGGTGTCGCCGGTGTATTTTTCGAATTTCCCGGCCAGCGGCTTTAAGATCTTCTCGGCGATGTCGTACTTGGTATTGGTCACAGCGGCCACTGAGATGGCAATGGTGTTGATGCCTCGGATGAAGCCCTGAACCGCGGCTCCGACTGTCCCAGAGACCATGACGTCCCAGCCGACGTTCGAGCCGGCGTTGATACCAGAGACCACCAGGTCCACGTCCTTGACCAGGGTTTCCAAGCCTAGGATGCAGCTATCACCAGGGGTGCCCTCGACCGAGAAGGCACTCACCGGATGCAGCCCCTTCCCTTCGGACTGAAACTCTGGCACCACCGTCCATTCGCCGGCTTTCACCGGGGCATGGAGGGTCAGGCTGGCGCCCACGCCGCTCTGTTGCCGGTCGGGCGCGACCACGACGACCTCGCCAACCTGCCGCAGGGCCCGGGCCGCGGCCCAGATGCCGGGGGCGGTGATTCCGTCGTCGTTCACCACCAGTATCTTCATGTTTCTCCTGCGTTTTTCGTGCGTGCGGAGCCCAATCATAGATATTGGGCAACGAGGAATATCTTATCAGGCGGGATATTTAAACACAAAAACTGCTGTTGAAACTAACACCGGTTCGGTGTGACCTCGAGTAAAACGAGGGGTCTCTTTGCTCTGGCCAAACAGGTCGAAGCTGAGCAAAGCGACTCCTCGTCGGTCTTTGGCGCTCCTCGGAATGACAGTGGCAGAAGGAGAGGCGCTACACACAGCGACTAAACGCCCTGTCGGTCAGGGGCCGCCACTGCACGCTGGGCCTCGTCGGCGATGACTTGCTTGGACCACTCTTCAGTGGGCAAGTCTAGGCGCTCATCGTGGCGGTCGATTAGCTCTTGCACGCCGCCGGTGCGCCGAACACTGCCCGCGTTGGCTTCAAGGCAAAATGGGATGGTCGACTCCAATCGGCGGTCCTATTCTTCGGATACCCGGTTGGAAGATTTCCCTTGGCGACAAAACCCAATCTTTCACGGCTTGGATTCCCTGCCGGTGGTTTTCAACGCTGTTACGACCTAAAACCCTGGCGAGGGAAGAGACTCGGGACTAGCAGGACTCTGTCGAGCCGATGGGCGTAAATAAATAGGGGCACAGCATGCCGTGCCCCTACGTGTGTGCGACTAGTTCGGGGTCTAGTTGTGGTGAGCCAGGCCAGTGGCGTGGAAGATGGCGTGCTTAAGCTCGATGGCCGCCATGGCCCGGCGGTATTCGCCCGATGCGAAGACATCGCCAAGGATATCCGAGCCTAGATCGCCGTCGATCAGCGCGGTTGCGGCGGCAATGTTGTCCGCGGTCAACTCAATCCCGTTCAGCGCAGCCTCCACCGACGGGCCCCGGGTGGGCTTCGGCGTGAGGCCGCCCACCGCTACCCTGGCACCAGTGCAGACACCGTTGTCCACGGTGACTACAACCCCGGCGCCTACCACCGCGAAGGAAGTGGCAGGGTGGGCCATCTTGGCGTACTCGGCGTGTTGGTTGGCCGCCAGGACCGGCATCTCGATGGCGGTGAGAATCTCGTTCTCCCCCAAAACGGTCTCGAAGGGTCCCGTAAAGAACTCGTCGGCCGATACGTTCCGAGAGCCTCGGCGGGTGATCCCGCCCTGGCCCTGGATGGTGAACACGGCGTCCATGACTGTCAAGACTGTTGGCAAGTCTGAAGCGGGGTCGGCGTGGGCGATGTTGCCGCCGATGGTCCCCCGGTTCCTGACCTGAGGGTCGCCGATCCCGTAGGCGGTCTCCCACAGTATTCCGGAGGCGTCCTTGACGACATGTGACTCAGCGATATCCGCGTGGGTGGTCAGAGCGCCGATGCGCAGGGTGCCGTTTTCCACGGATATGCCGCGCATCTCCTCAATGCCGCCGATGTCGATGACCATTGGCGGCCGGGCCAGGCGCAGCTTCATCATCGGAAGCAGGCTATGGCCGCCGGCCAGTATCTTGGCCCCATCGTTACTGCCCAGAAGCTGGATGGCCTCTGAGACTGAGTTGGCTTTCGTATATTCGAATTCTGTTGCAAACATCGTTTAGCTCCCCTGTCCCTGGCGAATCACCCGCCAGACTTTCTCCGGAGTTAGTGGCATGTCTAGGTGGGTCACGCCCAGTGGCCGCAAGGCGTCTAATACAGCGTTGTAGATGGCCACTGTGGAGGCGATGGCCCCCGTTTCACCGATGCCCTTCACGCCCAACGGATTGTGGGGTGACGGGGTTTCGGTATGTAGGGTCTCGATCTGTGGCAGCAAGTGGGCTTTGGGCAAGGCATAATCGGTCATTGAACCGGTCAAGAGTTGGCCGCTATCGTCATAGACCGCTCCTTCCCATAGAGTCTGCCCCACGCCCTGCACCACACCACCGTGTACCTGGCCCTCGACGATCATCGGGTTGATCTGGGGGCCGCAGTCGTCTCCCGCCACGTAGCGCCTAAGCACGATGTGACCATTGTCCTTGTCAACGTCCACAACGGCCACATGCGTGCCGAAGGGGTAAACGAAGTTGGGCGGGTCATAGAACGCCGAGGCTTCCAGTCCCGGCTCCATGCCTTCCGGCAGGTTCCAGGCAACGTTGGCCATGGTGGCCATCTCTGCGATGCCCTTGCTCTGGTCCGGCGAGCCCTTGACGGAGAAGTTTCCGTCTGCGTATTCAACGTCCGTTTCGTTAGCTTCCAACAGGTGGGCTGCGAGCAGACGGGCCTTCTCTTTCACTTTGCGAGCCGCGAGCACCATGGCCGCGGCTCCTACCGCCGTGGTCCGGCTGCCGTAGGTGCCCCAGCCCATCGGAGTGTTGCTCGTATCACCGTGAACAATGGTCACATCGTCAACGTCAACGCCCAGTTCATCGGAGATTATCTGGGCGAAGGTGGTCTCCTCTCCCTGTCCGTGGGGCGAGGTGCCGGAGTACACGTTCACTTTGCCAGTGGGATGGAACCGGACGATGGCGCTCTCCCACAAGCCGCCGCCAAACCCAACAGCGCCGGCCACCTGTGAGGGGCCAAGGCCGCAGATCTCGGAGTAGGTTATAACGCCGATGCCCATGTAACTGCCTTGTTTCCGCATCCGAGCCTGTTCTTGGCGAAGGGCCGGATAATCAACATGAGCCAATACTTTGTCCATGAGCGTTTCATAGTCGCCGCTGTCATAGGTTATGCCGCTGGCAACGTCGTGGCCGTCTTCGAACTTGGGGATCAGGTTCTTGCGCCTCAGCTCCACGGGGTCGGTGTCCAGTTCGACTGCCAGCAGGTCGACCAGCCGTTCCACCAGGAAGGTGGCCTCGGGGCGGCCGGCGCCGCGGTAGGCGTCCACCGGAGTGGCGTTGTTGAACACCCCATATATGTCGGCCCTAGTTGCGCCAACGTCGTAGGGGCCGCTGTACATCAAGCCGTGAAGAATAGTCGGGACTCCCGGGCCGGCAGTGGACAAATAGGCGCCCATCCCGGCGTAGATGACTGACCGCACGCCCATGATCTTGCCTTCGCGGGTGGCCGCCATCTCAACATGTTCTACGTGGTCGCGGCCGTGAATGGTCGCCTGGTAGCCCTCAGACCGGGTCGCGGTCCATTTCACGGGGCGGCCCAACTGCATGGAACAAAACGACGTGATCATCTCATCGGCGTACAAAGGAATTTTGCTGCCGAACCCGCCACCGACCTCGGTTGCGATGACCCGTATCTTGTGTTCGCCAACTCCGATAACCAGCGATGTCAGGAACCGGGCGATATGGGGGTTCTGGCTGGTGCTCCAAAGGGTCAGTTCGCCCATCGCTCCGGACCAGTTGGCCACCGCCGAGCGGGGCTCCATGGCATTGGGGATCAACCTTTGTTGGAGGATGGTATCTTTCACGATGACATCGGCGCCGGCGAAAGCCGCATCTGCATCTCCGCCCTCTGCCACCCAATGAAACGCTTGGTTGTTGGGGGCGTCGGCGTGTATCTGAGGAGCGCCTGGCTGCATGGCTTCATAGGGGCTGATCACCGCCGGAAGTGGTTCGTAATTCACGTTGATCAACTCCAGGGCGTCTTCCGCCTGGTAGCGGTTCTCAGCGACCACTACGGCCACTGCATCGCCCTGGTAGCGGACAACATCTTTAGCGATGGCCGGATGCTCAACCGCTTTCATGTCGGTATCCGGTGGCATCCAAGCGCAGGGAATGGGGTTCAACACGCCTTCTGTGTCGGCGCCTGTGTACGCCGCCACCACTCCCGGCGCTGCTTTGGCCGCGGCGGTGTCGATGCTGTTTATCTTGGCATGGGCGTGGGGGCTCCGCAGCATGGCCGCATAGAGCATCCCAGGCAGTTGTACGTCATCGGTATAGGTCGCGCCGCCGGTGATCAGACGCGGGTCCTCGCGGCGGCGGATGCCTGAGCCAAATATCCTTGTCGTCATGAACTAACTCCTCTTGGCTTCGGCGGCCGCCAGAGTCGCCTTTACGATATTCTGATAGCCGGTGCAGCGGCAGATGTTGCCTTTGAGTCCTTCTCGCACCTCGTCTTCCGAGGGAGAGGGGTTCTTTCCGAGCAACTCGTCCACCGTGATGATCATGCCGGCGGTGCAGAAGCCGCACTGGAGACCATGGTTGTCCCAGAACGCTTCCTGTACTGGGTCCAATCCGCCCTCTGGGGCAATGCCCTCGATGGTGGTGATGTCGCTGCCGTTGGCCTGGACCGCCAGACAGGTGCAGGATTTCACCGTTTTGCCCTCCATCTTCACCACACAGGCGCCACATTGGCTGGTGTCGCATCCGATCTTGGTCCCGGTCAACCCCAAGTCGTCTCTGATGAAGTGGACCAATAGCGTGCGTGGTTCCACCTCTTTTTCGTGAGCTTTTCCATTCACCGTTACCTGAATATTCAAGAGAACTCCCTTGCGTGGTGGATAGTGGCTTGCCAGGCGTGATTTAGCCTCAGGGGGCCGAAGTGCCCAGAGTATATACTTGGTCAGATACGCCGTCAACGGGCATGAAACGATACTAACAGTTGCGCAAATTCCACCCTGGCACTATGCTTTCGTGAGTACCTAGACTTGATACCCCTCAGGCTTACCGTAAAGTAAGGAACCCGATTAAGGAATACGATGTTCCCACAGAGCGTTTTTCCCGATACCGCTGAAATAGACTCCCAAGGCCAATTGGTCCTGGGAGGTTGCAAAGCCATCGACTTGGCCGACGAGTACGGCACCCCTGTATACGTGCTGGACGAAGCCACTCTGCGCGCCCGCTGCCGCAGCTTCATAGGTGAGTTCCGCAAGCTATACCCCGCCACCAACGTCAGTTATGCCTGCAAGGCCTACATCAACCCAGCCCTGGCCAAGATGTTCCAGGAGGAGGGCATGGGGTTTGACGTGGTCTCCGGCGGCGAGTTGGCTACAGCCATCAGTGCTGATATACCCATGGAGGAGGTCTATTTTCACGGGAATAACAAAACGCCTCAGGAGTTGGCGGAGGCGCTGGAGCACTCCATTGGCTGGGTAGTGGTGGACAGCTTCCATGAGATAGAGCTTCTGGACCGGTTGGCCGGAGAGGCCGGCAAGACCCAAGACATCCTGATCAGGGTCTCCCCCGGTGTCGACCCGCACACTCATGTGTACACGACCACTGGAACCTTGGATTCAAAATTCGGTTTCTCGATTCAGACCGGGCACGCCGCCGAAGCCATCCGCATGGGCTTAGCCGCCAAGAACCTGAACTTGCGCGGGCTGCACTTCCACCTGGGCTCACCCATCTTCGAGTTGGAGCCGTACCGCGTGGCCATTGATCTGGTCTTGCGATTCGCCGCCGAGTTCCGGGAAGAGGGCCTTGAGATGCAGCGGTTCAGCCCCGGTGGTGGTTTCGCGATCGGATACATCAACAGTGACGAACCACCTCCTGTGTCCGCTTACGCCGAGGCCATCGTCTCCACCGTCACTGATACCTGTAAAGACCTAGGCATGGAGCGACCGTCCCTAGTCATCGAGCCCGGCCGGGCCATCATCGGACCCGCAGGCGTGGCCCTCTACCGCATTGGGGCGATCAAAGACGTGCCGGGCATCCGCAAGTTCGTCAGCGTTGACGGCGGCATGGGCGACAACATCCGGCCGGCCCTATACCAGGCGGAATATGAAGTGGTCGCCGCCACTAAAGCCAACCTTGATCCAACCGAAAAAGTTACTGTTGCAGGCAAGTATTGCGAGTCGGGAGACCTCCTGGCATCCGATATAATGCTGCCAAAGCTGGAATCTGGAGACCTCCTCGCCATCCCCGCAGCAGGAGCTTACTGCCCCTCCATGGCTAGCAACTACAACATGAATCCCCGTCCGCCCATGGTCCTGGTGAAGGACGGGAAGAGCCGCCTGATCCGCAGGAGAGAGAGCTACCAAGACATGATGCACTGCGACGTCTAGCCATGCCGGCAGTCATCACAACCAGTAATTAACAACACCGTCTCATCGTCTAATATACGAGTGGGATACAGGTTTTTATGTGGACCATCTTCGGTCAAGACCATCTGCTCAATAGGCTTGAGCCCAGCCTGAAGCACCGCAGGCAGTCACATGCCTATCTGCTGTGCGGCCCACCGCACGTGGGTAAGATGGCCCTTGCCATTAATCTATCTCAGGCCGTAAATTGTTTAGAAGGGCCTGGTGTGCCCTGTGGTTCGTGCACCCAATGCGCCAGGATCGCAGCCGGACACCACGCCGACATATCGACCCTTGCTCCCGGTCAGGGAGAAGAGGGCCGGTCCCCCAAAACAGTAATCGGCATAGATGCCATCAAAGAAGTTATCCACCGGGTGAGCTTGAACCCATTTGAGGGACAATTCAGCGTTGTGATCATAGACGGCGCCGAATCTATGAGTGACGAGGCAGCCAACGCATTGTTAAAAACTCTGGAAGAACCGCCACCGAATACCATGTTCTTACTGCTAACGGCGGATCAGGAAGCGATCTTGCCCACTGTTCGCTCGCGCTGCCAAAGCATGAATCTGATACCAATTCCGAAGAATCAAATGGTAGAACGGCTGAAAGAAAGTCACCAAGCAACGCCGGAAATGGCGGACCAGTTGTTCCGACTGTCCCGGGGTTGTCTGGGATGGGCCATCGGCGCTTTGGAAGACCACCAAGTGCTGGAACAGCGGCAGGCCGACTTAGAAAAGTTGCAAGAGACCCTGGATGCAGGGTTGGAAACACGATTTACCTACGCCAACGAAGTCGCTTCCCTATTTGGCAGCGACCGCGACGCAGCCAAGGATTTATTGGCACTCTGGCTTCGTTGGTGGCGCGACCTCCTCTTGATCAAAGAGGGGGCCGAAGAATTCTTGCATAATTCGGACCACGCGGAGTCCTTAAAAAGCCAGGCTTCAGGCTTGAGTACGACTGAGATCGTGCAGTTCACCAATCGCCTGATGCAGACCTTGTCCAATCTAGATAGCAACGTCAGTCCCAGACTGGCGATGGAAGTTTTGATGCTGAATCTACCGATCGAAGCAGGTCAAGTATGACCCGCGTAGTGGGCGTCCGCTGGCGGGATGCCGACCCGGTGAGTTACGCCTCCGCCGGCAATTTTACGCTACCCTTGAATAGCCACGTTGTCGTGCAGTTGGAGAAATCCCAGGAGTTGGCCCGAGTCTGCCGTGAAGCCACCGAGCTGGTGGCCTGCCAGCCGGACTCAGAGCCGTCCGTCCGCGTGGTACGCAAGGCCACCGCTGGCGACCTGGGCCGACTGCAACAGAACCGCGAATCGGAGCAGAATACCTTCAAGATAGCCCGCGCCAAAGCCCGGGAACTGAATATCCCCATGAAGATAGTGGACGCCCACTACGCCTTCGACCGTTCCCGCATGGTGGTGACATTCGGCGCAGAGGGACGGGTGGACTTCCGCCCGCTGATCCGCGCCTTGAGTTCAGCCACCGGGGGCCGTGTGGAATTGCGGCAAGTGGGCGACCGGGACGTCGCCAAGCTGGCCGGGGGCATGGGCCGCTGCGGTAGCGATTTATGTTGCATACGATGGATGGACAAGTTTGAGTCCATATCCGTGCGCATGGCTAAAGAACAATCATTGCCCATCAGCGCGGAGGGTCTGGCCGGCGCCTGCGGCAGGCTGCGTTGCTGCCTACGCTTCGAGTATGAGCAATACCGACAGATCAACCGGGCGCTGCCCAAGGTCGGGGAATTGGTCGGGACTCCCAGCGGTTCCGCCACGGTCATCGTGGGGCACCGGCTTAAGGAAACCATATCGGTGCGCTACAGAGATGACCGGATCCTAGAGTTGCCCTTGGCCGAAGTCACCAGGAACCAGCCCTCCAAAAACTAGCGCTTTAGTCCCTGATGGACCAGGGGATGTATATCTCCCATTCGTCCAGGATCACCCGGCTCTGAAGTATCAGGTATGGGTTGGGGTCCGGAGCGCGGGGTACCCTGCCCAACCGCATCTTAGCCTCGGCCGGAGTGCGTCCCGCTTTGTGGAGATTGCACCTGTTGCAGGCCGTGACCACGTTCTCCCAGGTGTGTGCGCCTTGCTGCCGGCGAGGGATAACATGATCCAGGGTTAGGTCATGGACTTTCTTGCCGCAATACTGGCAGGTGAACTTGTCCCGTAGGAAAACTTCCTTCTTGGAGAGCTTCCGGGGCAGAAATGGCCGCTTGACCATGTAGGCCAACCGGATGACTGAGGGCGCGTCGATGTCTTGGGAAACGGTGTGGAGACACCCTTGGTGGTTCTCCAGGAGCTCGGCCTTACCTTTGGTGACGAGGACGATGGCGCGGCGGACGGTGCAGACGTTCACCGGGACGTAATTGAGGTTCAGGACTAGGACCGGCGCACGAATCAATGCGGCGACATCCACTGCCTCCGCAAGTCCATTTCCGGAAGCGCCGTTACCAGAAAACAGTTCTTTTTCTGCTTGGTCTACCATGTCGGTCGGCTAATGGTCCTCCCGCACGTATACAAACGCGCTAGGGGAAGTTCCCACCCGGACGTCGCCGGGGCCACCACACATGCGCACGAGGCCCTTTCGAAACCTTTAAAGGGTCATCTGCGCTCGGAACCTATTCGCAATCATGGTAGCACATAGGCCGAGATAGGATGCGTGATCCTGGTAATTGCTAGGGGGTTAGCTGGTCCAGCTCATCGTCCCAATCGCCGGGTATGAGCTTCACGCCACGGATCACAACGTCAAAGTTGTCGGCCAAGAACGCGCCCAAGGCAGATTCGTCGATGGTCTCGTCGTAGTCCCGGACCGGGAATCTTTGGACGTTGGTCAGGATGCCAGATAGCAGCACGAAACCGATCAACAGGCCCACGGCCATGCCCGCCAAACTGTTTGCAAAGCCGAATAGGGGGATTATCCCGAGGGACCTGCGTGCCATGAAACTGAGGATTCCACCCGCTATGAAAAGGACTCCGAAGACCAAGAGGAATCCAGCCACCGTCTGGGCATTCTCATTGTCGGTAACGACTCTGAACAGTTCGCCTACCGAGTCGCCGATGCGGCTGGAGAGCGCCAATCCAACGATCAGGGAGACAAAGGGGACCAAAATCAGCAAGATTCCGGCGGAATAACCCCAGAGCGCGGTCACTCCCCAAACTACCAGGATGACGATATCGACCCAGTTCATGGCTCCTCTCCACACGACACGAAATAGCAATCAAACCGAGTGTAGCATGGGGGAATTGGGTGCGCCTAGGGGTTAGCGGGTGGTTGCGACTGCGTTTCGAAGACCGATCAGGCCGACCAGCGCCATGGCCCCCAGAACATACGAGCCGATAACGTCGCTGGGCCAGTGCACTCCGAGGTAGACCCGGGAGGCGCCCATGCCTATAACCATGAACACGAGGCTGGATTGGATCGCACGCCTTAACAACAGCGGCTTAACCCACAGCCCAACCAGGTAAACCAGCGCGCCTCCCAGAACCATCGCCAAGAGCGCGTGGCCGCTAGGGAAGCTGAGACCGGACTGCAGTGGTTCAACGATCTGGTATTCGGGCCGGGGCCGGTCAACGATAAGCTTAAGGCCGTTGCCGATGCCGATGACGGCCAAGCTGGCGAAGATCATGGCGGTGTCGGCGTAACGCCTGGCGAACACCAGGCACCCCATCAGTACGGCGGCGGCAGGCATGAATACCCAGAGCGATCCAATGTTGGCGAACCAGATGGCGGTGGCGTCCAACAAGCCGCTTCGAAACGCCTGGAACCGCATTAAAGCGCCTTCATCGCCGGGGAACGTCGGAAATGCCCAAGCGAGGATGGACAGAGTCAGTGCGGCCAGCGTTCCCAGAGCAAGGAGAAGGAGTTTCCAGGGAACGCCAAATAGGGGACGGTTGAACTCTGTTGCTTGCATCATAGATATTACGCCAGCCGGTAATGGTTTAGGTTCCATTCCTAGCTACCGTATGTGAAATGTAATTCTAAGACTAGCCACGTGGGCAAGCGCCCGATAATTGGGACAGGATACTACATTTCAGCCGAGCCTGACGATTCCATGCCAACCGCGATCTAGCAGGTTTGACGGCTCACGAGGCCGTCGGCTGAGACAGCCCTCAACCAAAACCGGTCTCAGCGTACCATCGATACAGGGGAACGATAATCATCAAGAGGATTCCAGGCAGTAGGTAGGCGGCAGCTACGTCGCTGGGCCAGTGGTCTCCTTCGTGGATACGGGTGGCCCCACGGCTACCACTAAAAGCCCAGGCAGCATGAAGATCGGGACAGAGAACCCTCGTTGCAATCGGTGATGGAACGGCAAGAGCGCCAAAAACCCAAATAGGACCGTGCCGCCGAAAACTTGGCCTCGGGTAACTGCTGGCCGTTGCACCCGATATCGGACGGGTCCTTTCGACCAATTCACCCAGGGTAAAGTCGTCTACGGAGGAGGCAACAGCAGCAATGGCCCCCACAAACACCAATGCCCAGGCAGTTTTCCGCTGCCGAGTTATGAAGAGACCCCCGAGTCCTATGGCGCCATAGACCAAACCAACCTTGAGACTGGTGATCGCGCTGATCAAACTTAAGAATCCCGACAGCCCCGGCAGATCCCAGCCCCTGATCGAGTTCATCACCGTCATGTCCTGTTGGAGTTGAGGGTCGGCATTGATTGCGACAATCAACAGAGTTGCCAACGTTGCGAAGACGACGGCCACCGATAGTCAAAAGGTCGTCAAATGCCGGATGTTGATGCCTATCTCACCTCGCATAACCCGCCCCTTTGACAGCTCTACAGCAATCGTCGTTCAAGTTGATTGGTAATAATTACCGGGTTAGCCGGAAGGCGGTCCAGCCCAGGCAGCGGTGTATAATGCCCGTGCGTGGCATCTATGCCGCCAGAAGACCCCAAACACCCAAAACGTGAGCAAAGGCAGAGGAATTATTTGGTCCGCGGAGTAAGCGTAATAGCCATCGACGGCCCGGTAGCAGCGGGGAAGACGGCGGTGGGCCGGAAGTTGGCCCGTGCACTGGGGTTCGGTTATCTGGACACCGGCATCATGTACCGCGCCATCACCTGGCTGGCCCTGAAGAACGGCATTCCCGTTGACGACACAAACTCCCTGGGTGAACTCGCCCGCGCCAACCCACTGGAGATGGCCGGGGACCCCGATTCCATCTCGGGCGACCGGGTATCCGTGGCCGGCCACACACTTGGCCCCGAACTTAGAGACTCCTCCGTGGATGGCAATGTTTCCGCAGTTTCCATGGCCTCGCCGGTGCGAAAAGAACTGGTGGCCCAGCAGCGGCAGACCGCCGACAAGGGCAAGATCGTGATGGTCGGCCGCGACATCGGGACTGTGGTCCTACCCGATGCCGACCTCAAGGTGTTCCTCACCGCTTCTCTTGAGAAACGGGCCCAGAGACGCTGGCAAGAGATGCGTGACCGCGGAGAAGAGATTGAACTGTTCACGGTCTTGAGCGAGACCCTGGCCCGCGACAAGAAAGACCGCAACCGCGAAGATTCCCCCCTCAAACCCGCCGAAGACGCCTGGGAACTGAACACCGACGGCCTGGACATCCAACAGGTGGTGCAGAAGATCATCAACCGGGCCGGAAGCACCGGTGACCCCAAATGAGCCGCTTCGAAGATGCCACGTTGATCTACCGCATCTTTAATCAGTTGGGCCGGTTCTGTTTCCGTGCCTTTGGCCGGATGCAGATCGTCGGGTTCGAATGCGTGCCTCAGCATGGCCCGCTGATCATTGTCAGCAACCACCTGTCCTTGAACGACCCTCCCCTATTGGTGGCCGCCATACCCAGGCCTTTGTACTTCATCGGCAAGAAAGAGCTGTTCAGCAGCTCGGTCTCCCGCCTCCTGATGCGGGCGTTCCACGTGTCATCGTTCGACCGGTCGGCCGCTGGGATTGACGCCATGCGCGTCCTGATGCAAAATCTGGAACGCGACAGAGCCGTGGTGGTCTTCCCTGAAGGCACCCGAAGCCCGGGCCACGCCATGCAAAAAGGGATGCTGGGAGTGGTCTACCTGGCACTGAAATCTCAAGCGCCCATCCTGCCGGTTGCGCTCACCGGCACTGAGAAATTCCCGTTGTGGCGAATTCCCTTCCCCTTCCGGCGGATGACGGCCAACATAGGCCCACCGTTCACCCTGCCGGTGATCGAGGGCAGGCCCAGCAAGGCGGTGATGTCCAGCATGCTGGACATGGTGATGGGGCGCATCGCAGACCAACTGCCACCGGAGTACCGAGGGGTTTATGGCGGCAACACGATTGGAGAATCGGCAGAGCAGACAGCTTAATAGCCCAACAACGGGCCACGGTACTGGCCGCAGCTAAAACGTGAACTCGGAGAGACTAATGCAGCAAGCATCCAAATTCGGTATCTACCTCAACGCCAATGACAACCAGGTGGTCCGCATAAATTCGCCATACTGGCTACCTGAAGAACCCGACTGGGTTTTACTGACCAACGAGGTCAACGCCACCTTGCTCAACATCCGTGAGATGGCCCAAGAGAAAGGACTTTCCAAGGATTCCGGGGCCATCACCTGGGGCACCATCCCTCTCAAGGACTAGTCCGACAATATGAATAGAGGCCCGGTGGAAGACCTGCAAGTAAGGCAACGGCTGGAGGCATTGGAAGAGAATCTCTCTCCTTATGCCAGCCGTTCCAGCCGGTCTCTGGGCCGCGAGCGGGCTGAGACTCCGTCACCTCTACGCACCGAGTACCAGCGGGACCGGGACCGGATCATCCACACCAACGCCTTCCGCCGTCTGAAGCACAAGACACAGGTCTTCTTAGCCCCCTCCGGCGACCACTTCGTCACCCGGCTGACACACACCCTTGAGGTTGCCCAAGTCGGCCGCACCATCGCTAGGGCTCTGAACCTGAATGAAGACCTGGTGGAAGCCATGTCTTATGGTCACGACCTTGGCCACACACCCTTCGGACACCTGGGTGAAGAGACCCTCGATTCAGTCTTTGCAGAGGGCTTTGCCCACAGCGCCCAGAGCCTGCGGATCGTAGAGAGATTGTCCCATGATGGTGAAGGACTAAACCTGACCTGGGAAGTCCGCCAGGGAATCATCTCCCACTCCAAACCCCAGGGCGATTTCCTGGATATCGAACTCGACGCTTCACTGACTTTGGAAGCCCAGATTCTGCGGCTGGCCGACTCTGTGGCCTACCTGAACCACGACATCGCCGACGCCATCCGGGCCGGCATGCTGAAGGTGGACAACCTACCGGAACAAGCCAACCGGGTCTTGGGAAGGACCCATTCACAGAGGCTAGACTCGCTGGTTACGAGCATCGTCCAAGAGTCGTGGCCTTCTTCAGGGTTGGCCGATGGCGTGGCCGAAGAGAAGCCGGAGATCGGCATGGACCGTGAAGCCCGCGAAGCCATGATGGAACTTAGGAACTACATGTTCCAGAACGTCTACCTGCCCCTGGGCAACACTAGGCAATCGGAAGTGGGCCGGGACGTGGTGAAGTTGCTCTACCGGTACTTTGTAGAGAACGCCGAGGAGATTCCCCCACCCTATTTCAGTCCTGGCGCTGACCCAGACCGCGCCTCAGTCGACTACGTGTCCGGCATGACCGACCACTACGCCATTCGCCAAGCGGAGAAGTTGCAACCCGGCGTGACCCAGGGAGTTTTTCAGAATGTTCCGCTGAGGGACTAGCCTTCGGCCTAGGTGTAGCGTTCGGGGTTCGCCGCCAATTTTTTGAGAAATACGTCAACGGATTGTCCTAAGTCGTATTCCGGCTTCCAATTCCATTCCTCCTGAGACTTGGTGTCATCCACTCTTTTGTTAAAGTCGTCAAGAATCGGATGAAGTATTGGGTCTGGCTCGAATGTAATCTGAGCGCCGCGTATCTTGGCCCGGACGACGTCGGCCAGCTCCCCGGCACTGGGAGTGGGTGTGATTCCGTTTAGCACATAGTTGGTCGTCTTAATGTTTTCCACCGGGGCCTGCCCCAATTCGACGAGGGACCCGGCGGACTCAGTGAAGTGCATGATTGGTATCTTGGTCTCAGGCGTCACCCATATGGTGAATGGGTTTCCCTTGGCAGATTGTTCCATAACGCCGGGGATTGTACTGGGCGACCCGAGGAGTGGTCATTCCGGGTCCTATTATGCTGGGGTACCGGATCACTCGGAAGTCGATCCCATATTTCCTCTTGTCGAAGCGGCCCATATTTTCCGTGAACGCTTTAGTGGCGCCGTAAAATAACAGCGAGCGTTGCGTTGTGTTGTCATCAATGAAATCTTCGGTCATATCTGCGCCATAGACCGCAAGAGAGCTCGTGAACGGCACTTGGCGAACATCGAATAACCTTGGTGCCTCTAAAACGTGAAAGGTTCCGAGAGCATTGGCCTAAATCGGGGCGGCCGGGTCTGCTTCAGAAGGAGCGGTCAGCATCCCGCCCATGTGGTAGATAACGTCCGGCCACGTTGTCCCGACGACATCCAGCACATTGCTGAAATTGCCCAGGTCTCCTGCGATTCCCTCGACACTGTCGCCCAGGTCGGCCGACCGCGACGTATTAGGAATACTACTGAAGACAATCGGTTTCTCTCCTTTCTTCAGCAGCAGCCTCACGACCTCCGCGCCCATCAGACCGACTCCCCCAGTGATCAAACTCGTCAAGAGGCCTTCCCTTTGAACAAATAGGCCCCATCTCTGGGGCTTCTTTTAATCTATTGCTAGGTTGCTCGTCTGAAGAAAACGAGGCGAGCCTCACTCCCGAGGCACCTGGCTGGGCGCGGGGTTGACCAGCTCGATGCCGATGGTTACGGGGAAGACTCGGACCAGTTCTTCCACGGTCCACTTGCTATCTTTCTGGATGGTTTTGACCGGCTCGGGTTCGTTGAGCAGGGTTACCAGGCCTTCGGTCACGTGGAAGACGTGGCCGTTGACGTGGGCTGCCTCGTCGGAAGCCAGCCAAGTCACCATGGGCGCGATGTCGTCGGCCTGGCCTCTCAGTGTCAGGGCTGCGCCGGTGCTGATGCCGCGGGCGGCCCGCAGCTCCCGGGCGTCGTCGGGGATGCTGCCAATCATCCTGGTGGCGGCGCTGGGGGAGATGGCATTAGCGGTTACACCATAACGTCCCAAGTCCCTGGCAACCACCCTGGTGAACCCGGCGATGCCGTCCTTGGCCGCGCCGTAGTTGGCCTGTCCGGAGTTACCGTACAGCCCCGTGGTGGAGCTGAAGGTGATGATCCGGCCGGAGCGTTGCTGGCGGAAGAGAACGCTAGCGTTCTTCACGATGGAGAAAGTCCCCTTCATGTGAACGGCGATAACGTCGTCCCACTCTTGTTCGGACATGTTGAAGATCATCCGGTCCCGGAGAATACCAGCCACGGTGACCACGATGTCCAGCTTCCCGTAGTTGTCCAGGGCGGTCTGGATGATCTTGTCGCCGCCGGCCATGGTCGCGACTGATTCCAGGCAGGCCACGGCTTCTCCGCCGTCGGCCTTGATCTCGTCTACCACCGTTTGGGCAAAAGACGAGTCGGCGCCGGTGCCGTCCACGTTGACTCCGGGGTCAACCACAACTACTTTGGCACCCTGGGCGGCCATCAGTTTGGCGACTCCCCGACCAATGCCTCGGCCTGAGCCGGTTACGATCGCCACTTTGCCTTCTAGCAGGTTTGCCATCAGATTCTCTCCATCTGGTTACTTTTCATTATTTTTTAATCGGGGCCAGGCCTTTAGACCCGCTCCCACAGCAATATGTTTGTCAGGTCAGACGTGCGCCCCTTGATGGGCTGAGTGCTAAGGCGTAATCTTTCGCCTTCAAACTCGAAGTTCCTGGTCTGGATATCGCCGATCCAATTGGGGAAAAGCGATCCCACCACCTGATGGGTTACTTGGCTGCTGGCCTCGTCTACCTGGTACGAGCCGTAGTAGGCGATGTATCCCTCGAACGCTGTTTTTATCTCTTCGGTGGTCCCTTTCAGCAGGTTTCCCGACTGGAACGCTGGTCTGCCGCTGCCGACTATCTGGCCCGAGAAGCTGCCGTGTCCGTCGTAGATCAACTGGCCCTCGGGTTTCTCGCCGTAGGGATAGCTGATGCGGCCGTCGGACCAACTGCCGTAGCATTCCAACAAACGCCAGGTGCCGGCGAACTTATCTTTGGCCAAGCCTAGTTCGGCTCCCGGGCCGGGGCTGGGTTGAAGATATCCTTGGTCAGCACATCGCGGGCCATCTGGGACAGCTTGTCCATATCCCAGGTGCCGCTCGGCTCGTAGATGGCCTTTTTCGGCCTGGGCTGGGACACCAACGAGATGGTGTCACCATAGACCAAGAAAATCTGTCCGTTGACGTTATCGGCAAAATCGCTGGCCAGGTAGGCCACGAAAGGCGCGATATGGTCGGGGTCCAGGTTGGCCAGGTCTTCTTCGCCGGCAATCGGAGCCACGCCACTGCGGGCCCGAATCTCCGAAGCGCTCCCTGGGATGTCGGCGATCATGCGGGTACTGGCGCGGGGCGCTATAGAGTTCACAGTCACGCCGTAGCGGCCCATGTCCTTGGCCACCACTTTGGTGAACCCGGCGATGCCCGACTTGGCTGCGCCGTAGTTGGCCTGGCCCGAGTTGCCCATGAGGCCTGATTCGGAACTGAAGGTGATGATGCGGCCGGAACGCTGCTGGCGGAAGAGGATGCTGGCGTTCTTCACCACGGTGAAGGTACCCTTGAGGTGAACGGCGATGACGTCGTCCCATTCCGCTTCCGACATGTTGAAGATCATGCGGTCCCGGAGGATACCGGCGCAGGTTACAACGATGTCCAGCTTGCCGAAGTTATCCACGGCCGCCTGGACGATCTTCTCGCCGCCTTCCATCTCAGTGACCGACTCCATGCAGGCGACGGCGTTTCCGCCATCCGCCTTGATCTCGTCCACCACCAGTTGGGCCACCGACTGGTCTTCGCCACTGCCGTCCACGTTGACACCAGGGTCAACGATCACCACGCTGGCGCCTTCGGCAGCCATGAATTTGGCGATGCCTCTGCCAACGCCACGGCCGGAGCCGGTGATGATGGCCACTTTTCCATTTAACATTTCCGCCATTTAATGCCTCCCCGGGTTGTAAGTTCTAATCAATGGTTGAGGTTTAGGTGCCTAACGAGCTGGAAGAGCCACCGTTGCAGAGCCGGGGGTGGTCTTCTCTCCTTTCTCGTTCTCCAACCATATGTCGCAGTCGATTAGGTTGGCGCCTTTGTCTTGGTACTTCTTAGTGACCACGCCCTTGGCGGTGACCGGTGTGCCGGGGATATCCATGCCCCGGTACTGGCAGGCCAGGCGCTTCAGATCGCCGTCGGCGCCCATCCACTTGGTGACCAAATGGCCCAGGAACGCGTTCTTCAGCGCGCCGTGGAGTATCACATCGTCCAGGTCGTTGTTCCTGGCGAAGCCCTGGTCGTAGTGGATCTGGTAGTAGTCGCCGGACGCGCCAGCGTACTTCACCAACTGCTGGGTGGTGGGGTTCTTCACCACGGCAGGCAACTCCGTACCTTCTTTTACGTCGTCCCAAAAGACTTGATCGGCCATGCTAGGCTCCAATCGCCGTTATCCGGCGTTTTAATATCTGGGCTTTAGTAACGAATAGAAGTGCTGGTCTGGATGGCGGCTACTTGGTCAAACTGGTTGCGGTAGGTCACCACGATGGAGGTGATGATCATCAGCCCCATGCGTCCATTGCGCTCATTGATGTCGGCGATCTCCGAGATGGCTGTGATGCGGTCGCCAGCCCGGACGGGGTGAAAGTACTCCCAGTCGCTACCGCCGTCCAGAAGCCGTCCGAAGGGCATATCAAAGGGATATTCGGGACGGTCTACGCCCACGGAGCGGAGGAAGGTGGGGGGCGCAATCAGCCCGCCGTACCGGCCCTCGCGGGCGGCCATCTCATCGTTGTAAACCGGGTTGTCGTCTTCGATGGCCTCGGCAAACTTGATGATGGCGCCTTTCTCGATATCTATGGTGCGGGGCGCACTCTTCTGGCCAATGGCCTTCTTGATCATTTCGTCGGTTAAGAATGACGCGGGAGTAGTCACGAAATCCCTCCTGTTCCAGTGCAGAGAAAGTCTATCTGTCGCCCTGTTGAGTGTCAAATATCTCGGGCTTCCGGGGCCTGCGTCTGGGCGATGGAAGATCATTGGACACGCCAGCCACGCCGATATATAGTTGGACGAAACCCCCACCGGCCACTACCCAGGCACGGTTTCCTGCCTGGAACGAACGTTGGTCCGGAGCCGGATACCGAGCAATTTCCCAGGAGTCTTCAGCATGGAATACGGCTTTTACCTCCCCAACAGCGGCGCCGGTGTTCAGCCCGATGCGCTGGCCAGCATCGCCAAACAGGGCGACCGGCTGAGCTTCTACTGCATGGTCATGCCCGACCACATCCTTCAGCCCAACAAGGTCAACTCCACCTACCCCTACAGCCTGACCGGCGACATCCTGGAGGCTGGACAGTCTGGGGACGGCGAATGGCCGGAGCAGATAACGACCCTGGCCTGGCTGGCCGGGATCACCGAGAGGATCCGCCTGGTCACCAGCGTGATGATCATCCCCTACCGCAACCCCATCCTCACCGCCAAGATGCTGTCGACACTGGACATGCTCTCCAAGGGACGATTGATTCTGGGCGCAGGTGTCGGCTGGATGGAAGAAGAGTTTGAACTGCTGGACACTCCTCCCTTCGCCGAGCGCGGGGCGGTGACCAACGAATACCTGGAAGCGTTCATCGAGCTTTGGACGAAGGACGACCCCAAGTTCGAGGGCAAGTACGTGAACTTCTCGGACATCACCTTCCTGCCCAAGCCGGTGCAGAAACCCTATCCGCCCATCTGGATCGGCGGACAGAGCAAACCAGCCATCAGGCGTGCCGCCCGGCTGGGCAACTGCTGGCATCCCGTGGGCGCGATCCCGGCTGCTCCGCTGGAGCCCGAAGAGTTAGCTGAGAACTTGGTATTCCTGCACCAGTACGCGGAAAGAGCCGGCCGGGACCCGTCCGAGATTCAAGTTTCGGTGAAGGCGCCCCTGTACGATTCCGGGAGTTCCGGCGGGACCCGTCGTAGGTTCAGTGGTTCGGCCGACGAGGTCCGCCAGGACGTCCAGATCTATGCCGACGTGGGAGTAACCCACCTGATCTTCGACTTCCGGACGGCCGACCCCCACCAGACTGAGGACCGCATGGCCCAATTCGCTGAAGAAGTCATGGCCGTCACCTAGGCAGGCCACCTCGTAAGTTAATTATTTTCAGCCAGGAGGCGCTCCCATGGAGCCTTTGAACGAACGGTACGATAAGGGCCAGGACATGCGGTCATTGATGGCGCGGGGCGACCCCAGCCATTACACCTTACCCGGCATCGACCAACTGGCCCCGGACCTGAAGCGGATAATCAACGAAGCCTTGTTCGGCCAGATCTGGGCCCGGCCCGGACTGGACCCCAAACACCGCTGCATGGTCACCATCTCAGCGCTGACGGCGGAGGGACAATTGCCGCTGTTACGCCGCCACATCGAGCGCGGTCTCAACCTGGGTTTGACTCCGGCGCAGGTGGTGGAAGTGTTCGTCCAGCTCACCTTCTACGTGGGCGTCCCGGCGGTTGAAGCCGCCATGCGCACCACCAAGGATATCTTCGAGGAACGCGGCATTGAATTCACGCCGACGGAGGTCTATGACACCAGCCTCTCGGCCGACGCCCTGTATGAGACCGGCAAAAAGAGCTTCCAAGAGAACATCGGCGACTCGACTCTATACCCGGTAGAGGACACCGATTCCATTGAGGCCGAGCTGGGGCGGCTGATCGACGAATACCTTTGGGGCGCCATCTACACCCGGCCCGATCTTGACCAGAAGAGCCGCGCCATCTGCGCCCTTTCGGCCATGACCGTCATGGGCCAGTACGACCGGCAGATACGCCGCCGCATCGAAGGAGCGCTAAAGGTAGGCGTGACCCCCCAGGAGATCATGGAGGTGTTCTTCCACCTGATCCTCTACGGCGGTTACATCAACTCACGGACCGCCATCCGTGTGGCGCGCTCGGTATTCACGGAACAGGACCTCAGCGCCTGATAATATCCATTAAGATTTGGGTGGAGCAACGATATGAAACTACGTCTCGATGACGGCATAGAGCTCTTTTACACCATCGACGACTTCACCGACCCCTGGACCGAGCCGGAGACGGTCCTAATGCACCACGGCATGGCCAAGAGCCACAAGATGTGGTTCGGCTGGGTGCCCATCATCGCCCGGCACTACCGTGTCATCCGCTTCGACATGCGTGGCATGGGGCTGTCCGACGTGTCCGGCCCAGAGCACGAGTGGACGCTAGACAGCTTCACTCGCGACCTAAGAGAGTTCGTCGACAAGATGGAGCTGGACAAGTTCCACCTGATCGGCGAGACGGTGGGCGGGTCCATCTCAATGAACTTCTCAATCACCAACCAGGAGCGGCTGAAGTCCCTGACGGTCTGCACCTCTCCCACCAGTTTCGACTCGCACCACAAAGAAAGCGCGGAACTCATCGAGCGCGAGGGGATCAACGTCTGGGTTGAAGATTCCATCGGACGCCGCTTGGACCCGCAGATAGTCGATCCGGCCTACATCCGCTGGTACGCCGAGCAGATGAAGGCAACCCCGGCACACGTGGTGGCCGGCTTCCAGCGTAATGCCACCGGGGACATCGGCCGGGCATTAAAGGACGTTCAAACCCCCATGTTGATGCTGGCGGCTGCCAATCTCCGGGAGGAAGTCCTGGGCGATTTTCGGGGCGCGGCGGACCTGTTTCCCAATGGCCGCAAGGTGATTTTCCCCGGTGTTTACGGCTTCGTCCAACACATCATACCGGTGCCGTGCGCCAGAGTGTGGCTCGACTTCGCCCAAGGCCTGAAAGAGAAATAGCGCCTTGCCCGATGAAGCAACACCGGACGACCAGCCTCATCCTTTAGACGAAGCCAGTCGGCCAAAAAGAGACCGGATCTTGGACCGATGGGGGGTCCTGGGGGACCTACTCCGCGAGGAAGGTAGCCCTTATCTGCTAGACCCCAAATTCCGGCTCAAATTCCGGCAGTATCTCTTCCAAGCGGCGCTGGCCACAATAGCCATGGCCCTGATTCTGTTGTTTGTGGACTCGCTGTCCACAGCCGCCATCTCCGCGGGCTTGGGCTCCAGCGTAATCGGCATGTTCATCAATCCCACCGGCGCGACCGCCAGAATCCGGGCTGTCGTTGGCGGGCACACCATGGCGCTGTTGCTAGGCTCCGTGTTCTCTTTGATTCTCTTCGCAGGTGGTATTGAGTCCTTCATCGCCGACCACAGCCGCTTCCATGCGCTGATTATGGCGGTCTCCGTGGGAATGCTGATCCTGGTCATGGCCATAACAGACACAGAGCACCCACCAGCCGCCGGTATTGTCATCGGCATGGCCAGCCGGGAGTGGACCCCAGAGGCGTTCGGGGCCATTCTTGGAGCCGCGGCACTGCTGGGCGCCATCAAGCTGGTGCTAAAGCGGAATCTTCAAGACCTTCTTTAATGAGCTTAGGGATTCCAAACTGAAAATCATTTTCTGGGGGCACTAACCATGGACCTATCACTGGCAGGAAAGATCGCCATCGTCACCGGTGGCAGCAAGGGAATCGGCCGGGCCGCGGCATTGGCGTTGGCCCATGAGGGAGCGGATGTGGCCATTTGCGCCCGCGGCATGGAGGACCTAGAAGACGCCGCCGCTGAGATCCGCGCCGCCACCGGACGGAAGGCGCTGGCGGTCCAGGCTGACATGGGCAACCCCAAGGACATCAAGAACCTGGTCGCGGCCACCGTGGCCGAGCTGGGCGGGGTCGATATCCTAATCAATAACGCGGTGAACTCCAAGGCTGCGCCCTTCATGGAGTTGGCCGACGAAGACTGGTTGAACCACATCAACGTTAAGGTCATGGGCTACGTCCGCTGCTCGCGAGAGGTGATTCCCCACATGCAGGCGCGGGGTGGCGGGAGAATCATCAATATTGGCGGCATGGCTGCCCGTCAGGCGAACACACTGGCCAATAGCAACGGCGTAACCAATTCATCGGTCTCCAACATGGCCAAGAACCTCTCTGACGCGTTCGCATCTGACGGCATTTTGGTTAACTGCATCCATCCGGGCACAACGAGAACAGAAAGACAGACCCGAAGCCTGGTCGCTCGAGCGGAACACGCCAGTATCTCAGTTGAAGAGGCCGAACGCCGCGCCGTGTCCGATATACCCATCGGCCGCATGGTGGAATCCCAAGACATCGCAGACCTGATCGTGTTCTTGGCGTCAGACCGGGCTGGAGCCATCACCGGTCAGACCATCGCCGTGGAAGGAGGCGCTGGGCGGGGTATGAATTTCTGATCTAGCTTCGCCTTTATATGCTACATCTGTTATCGTCGATACAGCATATAAACAATAGATTCGAGTGCGACTTGACCTATCTGGGGTGGAAGACTGGAGGAAATCCAATCGCCACCCCGGTTTTGTGCCGCCCATTCGGCTTTGATTAAAGATACGTGTACCGGGCAATGCACCCAAGTGCAAAAGGACAATATCGATGTTTAACCTGGCCAAGGGGCTTGGAACTCTGCCTTGGGCACTCAGCCTACGGACCCTTCTTCTCTTGGCGCCGTTGCTGCTCATATTGGTGGCGGCGTGCTCATCGGAGTCTGACGATCCGATCATATCCAGTGAGCAGGAATCCGGCGGGCCCGAATACTCAGCCATCATCATCACCACCGATATGTCGGTGGGCGAGTCCCGCGTCCTGTTTGGCGTGATCGACCGCCAAGGCATGCCAGTACCCGGGACCTCGTCAGAAGTGGGCGTTTATTTCCTGGTCCCCGGTGAAGATGCCAGGGTACTGAAAGAATCGGTGACCGCCAACTTCGTGAACTGGCCGACCGCCGTGGGGGGAGTCTTTGCCGCCAACCTTGACCTTGATATCGGCGGACTATACGAAATAGACGTTAATCTAACCTCAGTCGACGGGACACAGGTCTTCGCCCAAGCCAGTTTCATCCTCCAAGATCATCCCAGTACGCCGGCCATCGGCTCCCCGGCTCCGGCCAGCGTGACCCATACTGCCGCCGAAGCAGAGGACATCTCCCACATCACCAGCTCCCTCGCGCCGGACTTGGACCTGTATCAGTTGTCCATCCACGAGGCGCTACTGCAAAACAAGCCGTTGGTAGTGGTTTTCGCCACTCCAGCCTACTGCGTGAGCGCCACCTGCGGGCCCCAGGTGGGAGAGGTGACCAAAGTCAAAGAGAGTCTGGGAGACCGGGCGAACTTCATCCACATCGAGGTCTTCGAAAACCCTCATTTAATCGAAGGTGAGAGACCCACCACCGATCTGGTCGCTGCAGTACAAGAGTGGGGGCTGCCCACGGAACCGTGGACGTTCGTGATTGACAGCCAGGGCCTGGTGCGGGGGAAATTCGAGCAGTTCACCACGGCAGCGGAGATAGAGGCGAAACTCCTAGAGGTCTTCTGACCCTTCATAAAAACGGGGGCTTTAAGAACGGAGATCAGGGAAACGGCTAAGAACCAGGGGCTGGGAGATCGCGGACTTCGGTGGCGATGAGGCGGCCACCCTTTGCCTCGTACTTGACTACCACGCCGTCGCCGAGTACCTGGTGTTGCCTTAGATGGGCCGCGTTGATCCCCACGTTGCCTTCCGTAGTGAACTCCCAGACTCTGCCAGACCTGTCCCGAACCCGGAGCAGCTCGATCTCAACAATGTTGCGGTCGACGGCCTCAACCACTGTCCCGGTGACGGTTTTTCCTCCGTCGCCGCCACACGCCACGGCAATCAGCAATAGCACCGCGGCCAATGCTAGAACCTTCAACCCGGTCCGTCTCGTAACCATGATCACCCGAACTTGAACACTTTGACGGCTGCCAGCGCCGTGGCCGCCGCCCAGCCGCCCAGGGCCGCCAGATAGGGCCAGGTGTCCCAGATGGGCTTTCCGTCTATCGCGATGTCCCGCAGCGCCGCTAGCATGGGGGTGAGGGGCAGCGCCAACGACAACTGGGGGAGCACCCAGGGAAGGGCTGCAGTCGAGAAGAAAGTCCCGGCCAAGAACATCATTGGCAGGGCCACTGCGTTGCCCATCCCCGAGGCGGCCGCCGGCGATTTTGCCCAGGCGGATAAGACGAACCCAATGTTCAAGAACACGATGCTGCCCAGGGACGTAACAGCCAATACCCATATGATGTTGCCGTGAACATGCCCGCCGAACACGAATACGCCCAGAGCCAGGATGATTCCCGCCTGCACCAAGGCCAACAGCACGTGGGCGGTGATCTCGGCGGCAAAGAACTTCCAGATGGATAGCGGAGTCACCAGAAGGCGTTTCAATATGGACTGGTTCCGGAAGGTGCTGATCCGGACGGCGATGGAGATGATGGAGTTGGTCATGACCCCCAGCCCCAGCAAACCCAACAAGACGTTATCGAAGTAATCGACCTCGGGAACTTGGATCACGTCGGCAATGAGTAGTTGCGACGGAATCACGGGGGCGCCGTCCGAGGAAATGTCTGACACCAAGTTACGGACCGCACCTTCCACCAGTTGGTTCCGGTCCGGGCTGCGGGTGCTATAGAGGAACGTTACGGGCGCCGGGCCCTCTACTTGGACCTGTCCCGCTGGGTCGTCGAACAGCTCTGGGATGACTATTAAGTATCCCAGATTGCCGTCCTCCACCCTTCGGCGCGCCTCATCTGGATTGAACTCCCCAAACTCGAGGTCTAGAAACCCTATCTCCTCCAGTCGTTCCCGGAATAGTTCGGCCCTGGGGCCGCCAGACTGGTCGACTACGGCCACGTCGGCCACACCAACGCCGTTGAAATCGAACAGGCCGAAGACCACGACCAGCATCAGGGGGAAGAACAATGCCCAGAAGATCGCCTGGCGGTTGCGCGCCATCATCTTCAGATTAGCCAAGATCAACGCAACCAAATTCAGTCTCTCAGTTTCAGATTGACCAGGATCAACGCAACCAAATCTACTCTCTCAGTTCGTTGCCGGTGAGCTCAAGAAAAACGTCTTCCAGGGTAACCGGGGTGATCTGCAGGTTTTCCAGGCCCAGGCCGGCCTTGGCGATCTCGTCCAGCATGGCCCGGAGCGCCGAAGCAGAATTGGCGAGGCGCAGAAGGTAGGTGTTCTCCGTCACGGGGCCATCTTCGTCCTGTTCCCCCGATTGGACCACGTCAACCGCGCCGTTTAGGGCCTCGATCTGGGCCAAAGTCATCGGCTGGTCCATGGTCAGCTTGACCGTGTAGCTGGCTTCCAGTCGATTGATCAGGTTTCTGGGGGTGTCCAGCGCCAGTATCTGGCCGTGGTCCATAATCGCCAGGCGGCTGCAGAGAATCTCAGCTTCGTCCATGTAGTGGGTTGTGAGAACTACGGTCACGCCGCGCTGATTTACCTCGCGAATGAGGCCCCAGAGATTACGGCGGGCCTGGGGGTCAAGGCCGGTGGTAGGTTCGTCCAAAATCACCAGTTCAGGGTGATTGACCAGGCTGGCCGCAACGGCGAACCGTTGCTGTTGGCCGCCGGAGAGTTCCCTGATGCGGCTGGTGGACAAGTCGGCCAGCCCAACTTGCTCAAGCAAGGTTGCGGGTTCAATTCTGGAAGGATAGAAGCTGCCCAGTAGGGACAAGACCTCTGTGAGGTTTAGATAGTCGTAATAGGCGGAGGCTTGGAGTTGAACCCCGATACGGGCCTTCACCTTGGCGGCGTCAGACTGTACATCCAGTCCCAAAACGCTGACCCGGCCCAACGTTGGCTTCTGGAGACTCTCGATGATCTCCAGTGTGGTAGTCTTACCGGCCCCATTGGGGCCCAGAATTCCAAAAACCTCACCCCGTTCGACGGCAAAAGTAACTCCGTCAACCGCGGTAAATGAACCGAATCGTTTAACTAGGTTTTCAACTTGGACAGCAGGCTCCATGATAGCGCAGCAAATGATAACACAGTCCGGGCTTAATTCAGACCGCCCCAACTCAAAACCAGGCCTGCGGGCTGTGCGTGGCCAGGCACAGAATTTATTGACATCAAATAGGGGCTATGTTACGGTTCGGTGCGTCTTGGCGGGACGACCCGGCGTCCTTATTTTGACAGTCCCGACAAACGATCTTCTGGCCCGCTGAAAACGCCCGACGGCGCCGACGCCAACAACCAGGAACCCAATGACACCCAGCAACCAACCACGGCATCTTCTCGTCAGTCCCAACGGAATTCCGAACATTTCCCACCCTCCGGCCGAGTTTCTCTCGTGGACCTAGAACGCAGTGGGAGTTTTCACAACTGGTTCCGGGGTCTATCCGCATTCACAGTACTGGCAACATTCGCTCTGGTTATCCTCGGCGGAGTGGTTCGGGTCACCGAGTCGGGTCTCGGCTGCCCCGACTGGCCGGGCTGCGACGGGGGCATCTTCCCGCCACTGGAGACCAAGGCGCTCATCGAATATACCCACCGGATCACCGCGTCGTTCGTGATCGGACCTTTGATCCTGTTCCTGTTCATAGCCGCCTTGGTGCGGTACCGGCAGGAACACTGGATCTTGTTCCCGGCCACCATCGCCTTCGGACTGGTCATCGCCCAGGCCGCATTGGGCGGTGCCACGGTGTTGAGCGAGCTGCCCGGCTCGACAGTCATGGCCCATCTCGCGGTGGGCGAGACCTTGGTCGCGGTGCTGGTTTTACTGGCAGTGGTGGCCTACCGAGGACCTTTGTCGTTACGGAGGCCAGACTGGGCAGTTGGCAAGGCCCGCCGGCTCCCTATATTGATTGTGATTGCCGGAGTCGCGCTGTTCCTGCTCCTGTTATCCGGGTCATACGTGACCATCACCGAGGCCTTTGGAGCTTGTTCGGAATGGCCCACGTGTTTGTCAGATAACGCCTTCCCTGGAGAACGACTGCAAGTCATTCATATGTTTCACCGGTATGTCGCCGGGGCCGTGGGCCTGTTCGTTCTATATAGCCTGCACCTAGGATTCCGAGGAAGGACGCAACCGGTGGAGATACGAATCTTATCTATGGTGGCCGTGGCGTTGTTCGTGGCCCAGGTCTTGGCTGGCGCTGGAGTAATCTGGGGCGATTTCGGTGAAGAAGTGCGAGCGCTACACCTAGCCATCGCGACCTCAGTTTGGATCGCCGTCTCGGCTTTGGCCGCCATGACATTCTCCAGCCCCGGTGCCCGTTGGAGCGGCGGAATCAATGGATGAGGGAGTGAAGCCCGGTCAGACAGTGATTGAGAAACCGGGTGGCACCATGGGCCTGGTCAACGATTACGTGACTCTGACCAAGCCGCCGATCATCGTCTTGTTGGTCATCACTGCCATCGGGGGCATGTTTCTGGCAGCGGAAGGAATCCCGTCCCTACAGACCCTGGCTCTGGTCAGTGTCGGCGGAGCGATGGGGGCCGGCGGGGCCAACGCCATCAACCACTTCTTAGACCAGGATATCGACGCCATCATGTCCCGTACGGTGCAACGTCCGGTAGCCAGCCACCGGGTCCAACCGATGAGCGCCTTGGTCTTCGGCATCGCCCTGAACGTCGGCGCTTTCTTTGTTCTGACTTACTGGGTGAACTTGTTGTCGGCGTCGCTTACCCTGGCGGCTACGCTGTTCTACGTATTGGTGTACACCGGTTGGCTCAAACGCAACACGCCGCAGAACATCGTCATCGGCGGCGCGGCCGGGGCGATTCCCCCCATGGTCGGTTGGGCCGCGGTCACTGGAAGCGTGGACCTGCCGGCGCTGTACCTGTTCTCCATCGTCTTTTTCTGGACTCCGCCTCATTTCTGGGCTTTGGCCCTAATGATCCAAGACGACTACCAAGAAGCAGGCGTCCCGATGCTGCCCGTGGTGGTGGGAGAGGAGCGGACCGCCCAAAACATCTTCATTTACAGTTTGGCGTTGGTGGCGCTGACCCTGCTGTTCGGCGCATCGGACGCTGTCGGCCTGGTTTACTTGGCTTCGGCCGCGGTCCTAGGCGCTGGGTTTATCTACCTGGCCTGGAAACTAAAACTGGATCACTCCATCGGCAAGGCCAAGCACCTCTACCTCTACTCTTTGTTGTACCTGTCGCTGTTATTCGCGGTCATGTTGGCAGACGGCGTCTATCGGTTCTAAGCCTGGTCCCAGCCCGGATTTAGGCAAGGAACACAACCGGCGCGACCCATGCTCAGATGCGTTGACAGCCAGTTGGGCGTATGGTAAGTTCCCCCATGGTTAGTGAAATTTGGCACACACACGCTCAAGCGACGGTCTAAATTAGGGGAAAATGGCCTCTAAACGCAGCCTGCTGAGGGCGGGGTTGCCAAGCTAAATAAATCTCCTGGGAGACAAAAATGGGGCTGTTGCCCTTTCGGCGGGAAGGATCTCCATCCAAGCCTTCCGCCTCGAACTCAAGCGAACCCGCGGGACGCCGCTGTAGTCTGAGGAACCGTTCGGTGCTCTTCGGCCTATTGATGGCCCTTTTCTTGTTTGTGGTCGGCTGTTCCAAAGACGGCCAGTCCACGTGGGAGGCATTTGGCCCCGTCGCCCAAAAGCAATTGGACCTATTCAACGTCCTCTTGTGGGTGATGGTTGCAGTCTTCTTTTTGGTTGAAGGCGTGCTGCTGTACGCGATACTCCGCTACCGACGACGTCCCGGCGATCCGAAACCGCCGCAGATTCACGGCAACACTAGATTAGAGATAACGCTGACCATTATTCCCACGATCCTCGTCTTGGGTCTGGGAATCTGGTCCATATTTACCCTCTTTGACATCGAAGAGCCCCCCAAAGACGGGCCTGCGCCGTTGCAGGTGAACGTAACCGGCCACCAGTGGTGGTTTGAGTTCGAATACCCCGATGTTAATGGCAAGCACATCATCACCGCCAACGAGATGCGGATCCCGGTAGACCGCCCCATCCAGATACAGTTGGAAAGCGACGATGTTATTCACAGCTTCTGGGTGCCGAAACTCGCGGGCAAGCTGGACCTGGTGCCAACCCACATTAACAACATGTGGTTCCAGGCTGACTCGAACAAGATCGACGAAGACCTGCCAGTTACGCTGTTCGGTCAATGCGCCGAGCTGTGCGGTCTGGCCCACGCGTTAATGCAGTTCCGTGTCACCGTGATGGAACAAGGTGACTTCGATTCCTGGGCCGCTGCCTACGGGCCGCCACCCACCAACACAGATAAGGCCAAACAAGGCGCACAGATCTTTGCAGCCAACTGCACACTGTGCCACACGATAGACGGCCCCGATGACCCCGCCCTCTCAGCCACCCGGCTGACTGGTTTCTTGACCGGCGGCGACATCACTCCCGTGCCCGCGCCAAACCTGACCGACCTCCGGAGCCGTCAGACCCTTGCAGCGGGGATAGTAGACCTGTCTGAGACCACCCTGCGAGAGTGGTTGCACGACCCTGAAGACGTTAAGCCCGGCAACTATATGTCGGAACGTGCGGTCTTGTACCAGGACGGGCCCGCAAACCTAAGCGATGAAGAGATAGATACCTTGATTGGGTATCTGTTGGACCTGAAGTAAAATTAACCAATAGTATCGGAGACCGAGTCTCATCCACCAAAAGTGGTGGGCCCGGACAAAGCGAGCGATGTCAGCGATAACAGGCGTCATAGCACGACCAACAAGCTACGTGGGCATTTGGGGTTGGATGACTACGGTCGACCACAAACGCATCGCTGTGCTTTATGGCGTCACTGCTTTCATCTTTTTCTTGGTCGGAGGGATTGAAGCCGGTGTCATCCGCATGCAGTTGGCCTCGGCCGACAACGAACTGATCACCGCCGGCCGATTCAACCAGATGTTCACCATGCACGCCACCACGATGGTGTTCATGGTCATAATGCCGCTGTCGGTCAGCTTCTTTAACTTTGTCGTCCCGTTGGCCATCGGCGCACGGGATGTTGCTTTCCCCAGGCTCAATGCTTTGAGTTTCTGGATCTTCCTGTTCGGCGCCCTCCTTATGCACATGGCGTTCGTCGTCGACCAGGTGCCCGACGCCGGTTGGTTCTCCTACGCGAATCTCACTGAAAAGCCCTTCAGCGTCAACAGAGGTCTGGACTTCTGGGCCATCGGCCTTCTGGTCATGGGTGCCGCTTCAGTCGCAGGTGGCCTCAACTTCGTAGTGACTATCATCAACCTGCGTGCGCCTGGCATGTCCATGATGCGCATGCCGGTGTTCGTCTGGATGACCCTGATAACTTCCATCCTATTGGTCTTAGCCTTCCCGGTGATCACCGTAGGCCTGATCGAATTAGTGATGGACCGCAACTTCGGGACCCACTTCTTCATACCCACAGGGGGCGGCGACCCGGTTCTCTGGCAGCACTTGTTCTGGGTCTTTGGCCATCCTGAAGTGTACATTTTGATCCTGCCTCCAATGGGTATCGTGTCGGAGGTCTTGCCGACCTTCTCACGAAAGCCATTGTTCGGCTATCCCTTCGTGGTTTTCTCTGGAATAGTCATCGGAATCATGGGTTGGGCTGTGTGGAGCCACCATATGTTCACCGTTGGGCTCGGCCCGGTGGCGAACTCGGTCTTCACCATCACCACCATGTTGATCGCGGTGCCAACCGGCATCAAGATATTCAACTGGATAGGCACACTCTGGAAGGGCTCCATCGAGTTCACAACTTCGATGATGTTTGCCCTCGGGTTCGTGGCGCTATTCATCGTCGGAGGTCTGAGCGGAGTGTCACACGCCGTGTCACCGTCCGACTTCCAGCAACAAGACACCTATTACATCGTCGCCCACATCCACTATGTGCTGTTCGGCGGCTCGATCTTCGGCATCTTCGCCGGCACCTATTATTGGTACCCCAAGATCACGGGCAAGATGCTCGATGAAACGCTTGGTAAATTGAGTTTCTGGTTGCTGTTCATTGGCATGAACCTGACGTTCTTCCCGTTGCACTTCCTAGGCTTGAACGGCATGCCGCGCCGGATCTACACCTACTCGGCAGAGTTCGGCTGGGAAAACATGAACCAGATCGCCAGCGTCGGATACCTCGTGCTGGCAGTTGGAATCATCGTGTTCGTAGTAAACATGTGGCAGACCCGCCGGTCACGGTTCGTCAGCCACGACCCCTGGGATGCACCCGGACTAGAGTGGAGCATCGCCTCACCTCCCCCGCCGTATAACTTCGCGGTGGTTCCCACCGTCGAAGGATTAGACCAATACTGGATCATGAAAGAACGGGCAGAAGCCGCAGGTACTCTCAACACGGAGCCCGAAGCTCTGGTCGATCCGGACACGATCCATATGCCCAGCCCGTCGTACTGGCCGATCTTCACAGCCGTGGGCGTAACCCTGGTCGGCGGCGGCCTGCTTTCCCACTTCGCCCTCAGCTTTGTGGGCGGGGCCATAGCGATGATGGGTGTCATCGGCTGGGGCAACGAACCTGCGACCGCGCCCAGCGACGACCACTAGGAGACAGATATCTTGGCCCACGCAGCAGAACATGAAATCACCACCACCGGTTTAACCCACCGGAAGTTACTCATGTGGGTGTTTTTGGGGTCGGACTGTCTTTTCTTCGGCTCCCTGATCGCCACCTACATGGTTTACCGCGGCCAAAGTTTGGTCGGCCCATATCCGGTGGACATCATCAACGTGCCGGTCACCACCATCAGCACCTTCGTATTGCTTATGAGCAGTTTCGCCATGGTGCAAGCGCTGGCGGCGACCAACGCGGACAACAAGAAAGCCATAGTCACCTGGCTGATGGCCACGGCAGTGCTGGGGGCGATTTTCATCGGCTTCCAGATAGTTGAATTCAATACCTTCAAAAACGAAGGTCTAACTCTGGGTGGCAACCTATTCGGCGCATCGTTCTTTACCCTGACCGGATTCCACGGCGCGCACGTAACCCTCGGTATCATCTGGCTCGTAGCCATGGCCATACTGGCGCAAAAAGGACGCGTAGGCCCCAAAAACGCGCTGGATATCGAACTTCTCGGCCTATACTGGCACTTTGTCGACATCGTCTGGATCGTCATTTTCACGTTGCTATATCTCATCGCGGGGTTCGATACAGGCCCGGCCGCAATAACCGGCGGTTGATAAACATACTGTGCCTAGCTCCGGCGCCTAGCCCGATGAGGAGTCCCTTAGAATAAATATGGCCCACGAAACTGAACATACATCACACCACCCTTCGTTCAACCAATATGTGTTGATCGCGATTATCCTGTTCGCCATCACCATAGTCGAGTTTCTGTTGATCTGGGACAGAGCCAATATTGTCGACCACTTGGGTCCTTCCAAGATTCCTCTGTTGGTCTTCTTGTCCGCGATCAAGTTCGCCATCGTCATTATGTTCTACATGCACCTGAAGTTCGACAACCGACTTCTGGGCTCGATATTCGTCTCTGGGCTGGTGCTAGCGTTTATCGTAGGAATAGCAATCATATCGATCTTCGTGGGCTTCGAGGGAAATCAGCGGTCATTCGCCGCACAAAACGCCGTCCCCTATGTCGAGCATGAAGCTGAGGAAGCATCAACCACTTCATCAGAAACCACTGAGCCGACAGAGACCGAAACGCCACCGGTAGCCGCCGGTCCGGTCACCTTCCAGATCAGCGCCAAAGGCGAGGAACTGGCGTTTGACCTAAATAGCATCACCGCAGATTCTGGGGCCGAAGTGACCATTACTTTCAACAACCCGGCCTCCTTCAACCAACACAATCTGGTGATTGTCGCAGCGGGCGACAAAGACCTTGTTGCCGTCGACGGCATCCCGGCCGGAGCTGATAACGACTACGTAGACCCGGGAGATGCTAGGGTGATCGCCAAAACGAAACTGCTGGCCGCAGGGGCATCAGACGAAATAACCTTCACCGCCCCGGCCTCAGGTGCCTATGAGTTCGTTTGCACCTTCCCTGGGCATAACTTCACCATGTTCGGTGACTTTACCGTCAACTAGACGGACGTTTCTGAGAATGAAAAAGACCCCTCTGGATCACCCGAGGGGTCTTTTTTTCTGCGCTTTAGGTTGGTTTATCCGGAGTAAGCCCGCTTGAATCCCTGCCGGACTGGCCCAATGATTCGCTCGCCCATGCGCTGGGCGGCCATTTTGAGGCCTTGCTCGGCGAACGACAAATCACGGGAAGTTATCTCAGATTTGGATGCAGCCGCCAATTTTGAGGCATATTCTTCTAGAAAACGGTCCACATGTGCTTCATCCTCCGCCATCCCCCGGAAAACGCGGTACATGGGCAGCGTGCGGACAAAGTTGTGCACCTCCTCCCGGTCGAAGCGTGGGTGGCGGTCCAACATAAGTGAGATGCCAAAATCGATCAACCGGCAGGAGCCGTCAGCCTGCACTAGAAGATGCGAGCGACCTCTGGGGTCGGAGAACGTCACATCGTTGTAGTAGATATCCGCCTGGTGCAGCCGTTGCATCATGTCTCCCAGCGTCGACCCAATCCCCGCCAAGGAGCCGTCCGCCAGTTGATCACCCGGCAGTTCCGTGAAGAACGTGCCGTGGATGAACTCCTCCGTGAGGTATCCAGGCAATGATTCCAGTTGCGCAGGCCCAACTCCGATCTCTCCGACGATGCGGGCAATCTCATCTTCGCGGCTGTTTTGCAATGGCTTGATCACGATAGACCGGTCGGAAAATCCAAGTATAGTCACCATCCCTCTGGTCCGGCCGGAAAATTCCAGCGTGAGGAGATCTAGCCCCGAACGCAACCGTTGAAACACCTCGGGGAAGAACGCATAGCGGGAGAGGGCTTTGACCATTGGATCTTTGGTAAGCCGCATAAACAGGGGAAGTTCCAGGTCTGACAGCTTCCAGAAGGGCGGCATGTGGTCAGGAACGGGCTGCCCGGCAGCCGGCCGCATGGCTTCGATCACTTCTTCCGGGGGTTTGGGCGGCGGCGGGGCAATGGCGCGCCTGATCACCGCAACCTCATCCTTTGTGTAATCCAGAGGCATCAGTCTTCCAAGAAATGCCCGCCGTCGGCATCCACCTGCAAGGCTCGCTCCCGGACCACGGCGTCGGCATTCAACATCCCGTAGATATGGGGGTAAATCTCCCCTGAGCGGCTTGGCTCGTGTTTGATGGGCGATGTTAGCTTGTCCAGATCCACGTCCAACACCAAAAGCTGGGCCTCGCCCGGGTAGAGACGCCCCGCAACCTTGATGAGCTGGGAAATATCTTGGGAGCAGTGGATGAACCCCTCCTCCGCCAGACTGGGCGCCGCGTACTCGCCGGCTGGTCGGGCGGCCTCCCAAGCGTCTTTGTAAGTCAGATGAAAGATCAAGGCCATGTATTTAACTCCAGATGGGTTCGGGGTTCCTACCGCCGCAAATTGTACCCCAGAGCGGCGGGTGTTAGGATGATAGCCGCAACCGAACAGGGAGGACTTCCACGATGCGCGCCGAGATCAACGAAGGAACGGGCCTGCAATACATCACAGTGGTGCCCGACGAATACACTCCAGACTCAACCTATCCCCTAGTGATAATGCTCCACGGGTTCGGTGCCAACATGCAGGACCTGGCCGGCCTGGCCCCCGCCATCAACGACACGGGCTACGTTTACGCCTGCCCCAACGCGCCGATACCCTTTCAACTCGGTCCCGGCCAGACCGGGTTCGGCTGGATGACGCCCCGGGGCGGCGGCACGCCCGATGAAACGGCCAACTCCGTGAAGCTCCTCACCGACTTCTTCGACACCGTTTTCCAGCAGTTCAACGTCTCACCCGGACAGGCCCTTCTGCTGGGATTCTCCCAGGGCGGCGGAATGACCTACCGCTGCGGGCTAGGACGCGCCGAGTATTTCGCCGGGTTGGTCGCGTTAAGCGCAACACTTCCAGACGAAGAAGAACTGACGCCCTTGCTCCCCCAAGAACGCGACCAACTTATCTTCATCGGCCACGGCAGTTTCGACCAGATGGTCTCCGATAACACCGCCCAATCGGCCAAATCGTTCCTGGAAAGCAACGGTTACAGCCCCGATTTCCACATCTACAACATGGCGCACGAGATCAGCGAAGAGGAATTGTCGGATCTGGTTCCCTGGATAGCCAAGGCACTACCGCCCAAAGAATAACCTCTTTAAAAAAACCTGGCGCGGCTTAGCCGTCATCCTCCCACGACATTATCTTGTCAATGGTGATATTGAGCAGGACCATACGTTCTTGGCCCAGAAGTTCCTTGGCGAACTCAACGCCCTTGTCCGGGCCGTCGTAGAGCACGCACATCCGCTCCACCACGTCGTCCAGGCCCTCCGATGTCACTTCCGCCCGTCCTTCCAGTGAAATGTAAGACAGCGGCCGCTCCGGCGTGGCGATAGACAGGGCTACTGTCGGGTTGCTTTTGATATTCCGGACTTTCACGGTATCGCCACCGGCCATGACCCAGACCCTCCCTTTCTCTCCGTGTTTGCCGTCCCATAAGAACCACACCGGCGCAACGTGGGGCGTGCCCGCCGAGCGCAGGGTGACCAGATGAGCGAGCCTAGGCTGGGTCAGGAATTTTTCCCTTTCTTCTTTATTGAGTCTGGTCATCGTTTTTCTCCGTATAGTCTCAGGCGCAGGATTCGCCTAATATAACAAATACATGAAATTACGGTTACTAGCTCTCTCCACAACTTTCCTCCTGGCCGTTGCCTGCGGCGGCAGCGCCACGCCCAACGCTCCAGCCCCGCTGGTGACTTTGCCAGCGGACGAAGGCCCCCACGACTCGGGTATCGAGTGGTGGTACTTCAATGGGCTGCTCACCGACGACCGGGATCAAGAATACAGCTACCACTACGTGACTTTCCAGAGCGAGCGGTCAGGCGGCGCCGTGCCAAGCCTCCTGCAGGCCAGTCTGGGCGACCACACAACCGGCAAGCACCTCACCGGAGAGCAGATCCTCTTGGACTCGCTGGACCCGGACGCCACTGGCATCGACATCGCTGTGAACGGATGGAAGATGCAGGGCGACGGGCAGTCCTACAACCTCGAATTCGTTCTAGCGAGCTATTCTCTGGACCTGGAAGCTGTTTCTGTCAGGCCGCCAGTTCTGCACCATGGCGTGGGGTTAGTTAGCCTAGGGCCAGCGGGCGACACTTTTTACTACTCGCGGACCCGTCTGGAAGTGACTGGGAATATCATGATCGACGGTGAACAACGCCCCATAACCGGCGTCACCTGGATGGACCACCAGTGGGGCGACGAGATCAGCCAACGTGTCGGTTGGGACTGGGCCAGCGTGCAGTTGGACGACGGCAGCGATCTGATGGCCGTGATGGTCTGGGACCCGTCAGGTCGCACTCCGTTCGCCAAATATGGCACTCTGGTATCTCCAAACGGCTCGGTGTTGAATCTGGCACAAGACGATGTCTCTATCAGCTCTTCGGCCACCTGGACCAGCCCAGCCACCGGCATCGAGTACCCCAGCGGATGGACGCTGACCGTCTCTTCCCTGGACCTCAGCCTGGAACTAGAACCGGTGTTGGTGGACTCGGAATTCGCCGGAAGCCGCTACACCCCGGCAGCCTACTGGGAAGGGGAAGTTCGGGCTACGGGAACACGCCAGGGCAAAGTCGTTAGCGGCAGAGGATTCGTGGAACTGGTGGGTTACGACCCAAGCCAATCAGACGGCTATACAACCCCTTAAAAGCGGATCAGCCCCCGGATGACATCAGCAACACGAGCCTGCTCCGCCGGAATGTCCGGCGGTTGCACGGGGATGGGCAGGGCGCTTAGTTCGGCCAGTACCGGGCCGGACAGCAGGGCGGCTTCTTCTTCGGAGAGTTCCCATTTGCGGGCGATGTCGGATGCGCCATATAGAACCGCCTGGCGAAAGCCGTAGTCGGCGATGGCGCGGCTGGCTATGTCGATAAGTTTGTCCATAGCTATTGAGCTCCTGCCCAGGCGCCGCCATCGATGATGTAGGTGCTGCCACTCACGTAAGAAGCCTCATCGGACGCCAGCCACAACACTAGGTTGGCAATCTCGTCGGCGGTGCCCACCCGGCCCATCGGGTGGCCCTCGTTTCGCCCGGCAAACGCCTCGGCGCTGGCCGTGCTTCCCCGCATCTGGGGTGTGTCCACGCCGCCTGGAGCGATGCAGTTGATGCGCACTCCTTGGGAGGTGTACTGGCTGGCCGCGACGGTGGTGAGGTGAATAACCCCGGCCTTGCTCACGGCATAGGGTACAGAGTAGCCAACGCCGCGGACGCCGGACATGGACGATATATTGACGATGGACCCGCCTCCGTTGACGGTCATGGCGGGGATAGCGTGCTTGCAGCAGAGGAACACGCCCTTGACGTTGGTCTCCATGGTCAAGTCCCAGAGCACCTCATCTACTTCGACTAAGGGCGGGGTGCGGATCAATATGGCGGCGCCATTGATCAGGATGTCCAACCGGCCAAACTGGGTAACTGCCGCGTCGACCATCCGTTCCACCTGAAATGAATCGGAGATGTTCACGTCCACCATGGCGGCGTTTTCAGGCGTGGCGCCCATCAAAGTCAGCGTCTCTTCGGCCCCGGCGATGTTCCGATCGGCGACCACGACTTTAGCGCCCTCCTGCCCAAAACGCTGGCAGATGGCACGGCCAATGCCTGAGGCCCCGCCAGTGACAATGGCAACTTTGTCTTCTAACCGACCGGTCAAATTCATGCTCCCTGGATGTACGTAGTTGGAGCAGATTGTAGCACAGGCCTGCTCACACTAAGGCTGGAGGAGAAATCGGTCGCAGGGGCAGCGGTGTATCACGGCGTTGGCGACGCAGACCTGCCGCAGCCGGTACATCTCAGCCGACCCAGGTTCTTCTCGAAGCTGGAGGAACGATGCATGGCTTGGGTACCAGACAGCCAGAATCTCATCGACCCCATCGTGCTCGCAGCCAACAGGTTGGCCCGCCACCGGCGTGCGCCAGAGGACCTTGCCGCCCACCCGGCCGACCGAATCCTCTAGCTGGGCCATGTACGTCTGGTATTCATCGCCATTTGGATAGCCGGCAGCAACCGTATAGCGATTGAGGTTTAGCATCATGACCGAAGCATCCTGGCCGCCTTCGGCGGTCGCTGTAATCGCGTCGATCTCCAATGGCACTCTCGTGATGTGGTTGTCCATGATTGACTCGTCTCCTTCGGCAGTGGACATTATACTCACCGCTCCCCTTGCCTCAATCCCGGGCAGCGGTTATGATGCTCTGCGCGCCTGAGCACACCTAGAATTCCCCCATTGGAGCGTCTTTCATCGTGGCCCCATGGTGACTTCAGATAATCTCCGGACCAGCCTTTATGACACCCATGTTTCCCTGGGCGGGCGCATGGTGGAATTTGGCGGTTGGGACATGCCGGTGCAGTATCCGGAGGGCATCCTGGCCGAAGTGAAGGCCGTCCGCACCGCCACCGGGGTTTTCGATGTCTCACACATGGGCCGTCTGTATCTTTCAGGCCCCAAGGCTACCGAGTTCCTCGACTGGATGCTTACGGGCTCAGTCTCGGGCCTCCGGGTGGGCCGGGCCCGCTACTGCGTGATCTGCAACGAGAAGGGCGGCGTGATCGACGACACCATCTTCTACCGCCTCGAGGATGACCGCTACCTGCTGATCCCCAACGCTGGCAACCGCCCCGCCGTGGTCGCCTGGTTCCAACGTTGGATAGACGAAAAGTTCTCTCCAGGCTGCACCATGGAGGATGTCACCGCCAACACCGGCTTGATTGCCTTTCAGGGCCCCGGCACCATCGACGCCATCGATCAGATAGCAGATACACCGCTTTCGGAGATGCGGCCCTTCTCTTGGGCTGAGAGCGTCATCCTGGGCGCTCCCATATTCGTGGGCCGGACCGGCTACACCGGCGAAGACGGGTTCGAGATGCTGGTCCGGGGCACCGACGTGGTCAAGGTCTGGGCTGCCCTCACCGGTTCCGGAGCGTCGCCCTGCGGCCTGGGCGCCAGGGATGTCTTGCGTCTGGAAGCGGGCCTGCCATTGCATGGACATGAGATAGATGAAGAAACCTCGCCCATAGAGGCCGGGTTGGGCCGTTTTGTCCGGTTCGATAAAGAGTACGTGGCCTCGGCGATCCTGAAGGACCAGCAGGAAAATGGTGTCCTACGGAAGCTAGTTGGGTTCACCCTGCCGGGACGCAGAGCACCTCGCGCCGGGTACAGCCTGCTGCACCAGGGCGAGACCATCGGCACTGTGACCAGCGGAAGCTACTCGCCCACCCTTGACACCAGCATTGGCATGGGCTACGTTTTGGAGCGTTATGTCGAGCAGGGCACGAAGCTTGATTTGGATATCCGGGGCCGCACCGTCCCGGTGACCGTGACCGCGCTCCCCTTCTACACTCGCCCCAGGAGGACCTAACAATCGTGAGTAGTCCCGACGACCGCAAGTACACCAAAGAGCACGAATGGGTCATGCTGGAGGACGCGGCAGCCAAGAGCGCCGTGGCCGGAATCACCGACTACGCACAGGACCAACTGGGAGACATCGTCTATTTCGAACTGCCCAAGGTCGGTGACGACATCACACACCTTGGCAAGATGGGTGAAGTTGAGTCGGTGAAGGCCGTTTCCGACCTTTTCTCCCCCATCGACGGCGTTGTTACCGAGATCAACGAGAAGCTGTTGGACCACCCCGAATTGGTCAACTCCAACCCCTTCGGCGACGGCTGGCTGATCAAAGCCACCATCAACGACCCCGCGGAAATCGACGGACTGATGTCTGCGGCTGACTACGACGCGTTCACCGCTGGCATATAATGACTGCCACCCGGCCCAACACGACTAGCACCGACGGCGGGCACTTTCAATCCCACTACATCCCCAACACCACCGGTGAGCAGGCAGAGATGCTGGCGGCCCTTAGCATCGACTCCATCGACCGGCTCTTTGCCGATATCCCGGACCAGTTCCGCAACCCCACTCTTGACCTACCCGCGCCTCTGTCAGAACTGGAGATCCAGCGAGAACTAGGCGCCATGGCCGCCAAGAACCGACCTCTGGGTAGTGGCCCTTCTTTCCTGGGCGCAGGCTCCTACGACCACTTTGTCCCCTCAATAATCAAACCGTTGATAACCCGCGGCGAGTTCATCACCGCCTACACCCCCTATCAGGCCGAGGCCAGTCAGGGGACTCTCCAGGTGATCTATGAGTTCCAAACCCTGATCTGTAACCTCTACGGCATGGAGGTGGCCAATGCCGGCATGTATGACGGCGCCACCAGTCTGGCCGAGGCTGCCCTGATGGCCTGTCGGGTAACCAAACGAGAGAAAGTGGCGCTGGCCAACAGTATCTCTCCAGCCTACTCCGCGGTGATCCGCACCTACTGCCAGTCTCAAGACATCGTCGTTGAGATCGTTGATCCTTCCAACCCCGTTCTCGACTCGGAGACCGCCTGTTTGGTGCTGCAATACCCCAATTATCTCGGGTACATCGAAGACCTCCAGTCGTTGGTTGACACCGTCCACGCACAGGGTGCGCTGGCAGTAGTCTCCACCGATCCCACAGCCATGGGCATGTTCCAGACTCCTGGCCATTACGGCGCTGACATCGTCACCGGCGATGGACAGCCCCTGGGCATCCCGACCAGCTACGGTGGGCCCTACGTGGGCCTCTTCGCTGCCAAACAAGAATACATCCGCCAGATGCCCAGCCGTCTCTCGGGCCGCACGTTGGACAAGAACGGCAAAACGGGCTACGTGCTCACCCTCCAGACCCGGGAGCAGCACATCCGCCGGGAGCGGGCCACGTCAAACATCTGCACCAACGAGGCCCTCTACGCCCTAGCCGCGACCATCTATCTAGCGGCAATGGGGAAACGGGGGCTGCGCCAGGTAGCCGAATTGTGCTACCACAAGGCCCATTACGCCGCCGCGCAGATCGCCGGGCTTCCCCGTTTTTCACTGCCGATAGATAAACCGTTCTTCGAAGAGTTCGTCGTCCAGTGCCCGACTTCCCCGACCGAGATCAACAAGAAGTTGATGGAGCGAAATATCCTGGGCGGTCTGGACATCAGTGAGCAGGTGCCCAATGCCATGCTGCTCTGCGTCACCGAGATGAACTCTCAGGAAGATATCGACGCCTTGGTTACGGCGCTCTCGGAGATCAAGTAATGCAACAAGGCGGAAATAGGCAAACAGAAAAACTACTACTGGAACGGAGCGTTCCTGGCCGCGTGGGCACAGTGCTGCCCGGCCTGGATGTCCCTGCCCAGCCGTTGCCCGACCAAGCCCTACTGCGGAACGAACTGCCGCTGCCCGAAGTTTCGGAGCCCGAGGTAGTTCAATATTTCACCGGGCTGAGCCTGAAAAACTTCTCCATCGACACCCACTTCTATCCTTTGGGCAGTTGCACCATGAAGTACAACCCCAAGATTAATGACGAAGTGTCGTTCCAACCGGGATTCGCGGGCATCCACCCGATGCAGCCCGCCGAGCAGTCTCAGGGCGCGTTGGAACTCCTGCACAAGCTACAGGGGTTCTTGGGCGAGATCACCGGACTGCCCTCCGTCGGCCTATCGACCTTGGCCGGCGCGCACGGAGAACTGGGCGGGATGCTGATGATCCGGGCTCGCCACATGGCCAACGGCGACACCGGCCGCACCAAGGTGGCCATTCCCGACAGCGCCCACGGCACCAACCCGGCGTCGGCTGCCATGGCCGGCTTCGAGGTCGTGGAGCTGGCTTCGGACAAGGACGGCAACGTTGACCTAGAGGCCTTGCACGAGGTCGCCGGTTCCGACCTGGCCGGGGTGATGATCACCCTGCCCAGCACCCTGGGCCTATTCGACACCAACATCGTTGAGGTCTGCCGCATCGTCCACGAAGCCGGCGGACTGGTCTATGGCGATGGCGCCAACATGAACGCGCTCCTGGGCCGGGTGAAGCTGGGAGACCTGGGTTTCGACGTGGCCCACCTGAACCTGCACAAGACATTCAGCACACCTCACGGCGGCGGCGGCCCTGGCGCAGGACCGGTTTGCGCCACCAACCAGTTGGCCCCTTATATGGCGGCCCCGGTAGTCACCGAAAGTGGCGGGGTTTACGATTTAGCCACCCCTGAGAAGAGCATCGGGAAACTGAGCGGATTCCACGGGAACTTCGGTGTTCTGGTGCGGGCTTACACCTACATCCGGGCCCTGGGCGACGCGGGAATCATTTCCATCAGTGGCAACGCTGTGTTGAACGCGAATTACATGATGAATGCCCTGCGCGGAATCTATCACCTGCCCTACGACCGCACCTGCATGCACGAGGCGGTCTTCTCGGCCGACTTGCAGAAGGAACGGGGCTCCAGTGGCCTGGAGATTGCCAAGCGGTTATTGGACTACGGCTTCCACGCGCCGACCATGTACTTCCCCCTGATCGTCCACGAGGCGTTGATGATCGAGCCGACGGAATCCGAGACCAAGGAGACCATCGACGCGTTCATCCAGGCCCTGATCGACATCGACCGTGAGGTCACGGAAAACACCGAGCTGGTAAACAACGCGCCCCACACCACTCCCGTGGCCCGGCTGGATGAAGCCAAAGCGGCCCGCCAACCCGACCTGCGATGGCAGCCTGAAGCTGCGGACTAGCTCCTAGGCGCTCTTCTCCGCTTCCAAGATCGCGTTTAGTTGATTCACATCTACCCGCACCTCGACTCCGGCGCGTTCTTCCTGCAGCAGCATGGCCACGCGGGAATCTCTGTCGCCCCAACCCCGGTTGATCGCTTCGGTCATCTCCATCAAAGCCAGGTTGGCCAAGCGCATTGGGACATCGAACTCGCGGCCCACAGACACAGCTAGGTCTACGTCTTTTCTTGCTAGTTTCAGGGCGAAGTCAGGCGGATCGAACTTGCCGGGCAGCAGATGCTCGGCCATCCCCTCAAAGGGTCCGCGCCGCCCGGTGGCGCCCTTACGGACTGCCTCCCACAGAGCCAGCGGCTCGACCCCGGCTTTGACGCCCATAGTGAACACCTCGGCCATCGCCGCCTGGAATACGTACCCGGCGCAGTTATGGACCAACTTGGCCACTGCGCCGCTACCGATGGGGCCGACATAGTAGGCCTTGTCTCCAATTGTGTCCAACACCGGCTTACAGCGGTCGAACACGTCCTTGTCGCCGCCGACCCAGATTGCTAGGTTGCGGCTGGCGGCGCCCCTGGGGCCGCCGCTCACCGGAGCGTCCAGCACTTCGATCCCTAGCGCTGCGGCCTCGGCGTGAATCTTCCGGATCATGCCGGGGGTGCTGGTGCTCAGGTCGAAGTAGACCTTACCGGCCCTCATTCCCTCCATGATTCCAGCCTCGCCCAATGCCACGGCTTCCACTTCCGTAGGGCCGGGCAGAGAGGTAAACACGATCTCCGATTGCTCCGCCACTTCTTTTGGGGTATCGGCCCAGGTCGCACCGGCTTCCAGGTGCCGGGTAGCCGAAGCCGGATTGATGTCGTGAACAACCATCTCGTTACCACCGTCCAGGGCGTTGTAGGCCATGCTCCCGCCCATGGTGCCCAGCCCGATAAACCCTATTTTCATCTAGTCCTCCGCAGCGGGCGACCGCCCGCACTTGTCTATTCTCGTTTAGCGGGGACTAACATAGCATGGCTAAGAGCAGACAGGCTACCTGATTTACGAGCCTGCGTTGCGGTGTAGAATATCCCCGGACACATCGGATCAAGTGGGAGCGTGACCTAAACATGGTAGACCAGCAGGAAAAACTGTGGACTTTCGACGCGGTGGAGCCGGGTCAGGTTGGCAACGAAACCACTGTCGAAATCACGGCTAAGAACATCACTGAATACGCCCGTCTGGCCTTGAACGACTCTCCCTCCTACCACCCGGATGCTGTGAGTCTAGTTGCCATGCCGACCATGGTCCTCAGTTACGCCCCTTTGCTTCGGGAAGAGATTGCCGAAGCAAACGGCTTCGTTGCATTTGAAGTATCAAAAACAGCCCGAAGCCAGACCCCTTTCGCTAAGTGCGAAATCCGGTGGTTCCACCAGGTGGTCCCCGGTGACACCATCACCGGCCGGCGGCGGGTTTTAGAGAAGTATGAACGCAGGGGCAGCAAGTTCGTAACCTTCCGGGTAGAGGCGGTCAACCAGCGGGGCGAGATCGCTGCCGAGTACGACTACACCTGTATCTTCGAGTACGCCAAAGGGAAGCGCGAGGTCCCTTCCCAGGAGAACAATCCCCAGACCGCAGCGCCCCTTCTAGCTACGCCGAGTTTGCTAGATTTCCCCGGAGTGTCCATCGGTGATGCACTAGACGAGTTGGACATCACCGAGAGTCAGAAGATTATGGACCGCAAGAACGATTTCCGCCTGGCCGGACGCCGGAACGACAGCAACATCCACACCGATGAAGAGTTCGCCAAGCAGAACATCTTTGCCGGGACCACCAACTCGGGTCCAGCCACTATGTCCTACGTGGACCAGATGCTGGAGCTTTCCTTTCCCGTCAGCAGCTTCTACTCGGGAGGCAGCCTGCTGATGCGGGCCATCACGCCATTCAGGAGTGGCGACACGGTTCGGTTCCAAGGACAGATCACGGGCAAGAGCGAAGACGGAGGCAAGAAATTACTTGAGTGCCGGGTCAACGGCATCAACCAGCGGGGTGAGCTGGTGAGCCTGTCGAATGCGTCGTTGGCGATCGGGAAATAGCGTCTACCGGAACAATCTCTGCAGAAACCCATCACGTTCAGTTTCAAGATATGGGGTGATGTCGTTCAGGATACTATTCAATGCCCCAACCCTTCGTGCAGCATGCCTAGGGGTAGTGATGTGTCAATCTCGCCCCATGATGATCGAAGCCGAGTTGATTCATAGCCGTGGCGCCGAAGCTGAGATGCCGTTTCTAGTCCTGAGAGACTACGAAGTAGCCTTAAACTCGCTGGACTTCGCCATGAACAAGGCGCAGGTGACCGGTCATCCTCATCAAAATAACTCCGAACCGCGTCTTGCACCTATGTCCTGAGCGCACCAAGTGTCTCAGCTTGCATGAAAATCAACTCGCCAAGGGCTTTGGCCTCATGGCCTCTCCCAGCAATCAAATCGACGAAATTCTCGATGCTCGCGGTTGATGGTCAAGCTCACTTCTAGCAGTTCTCCAGAATCCGGATATCCCCTAAGACATCTTCCCGTAAACCCTATCCGGTTTGACCAGCACGATCACTGCATCTTGTTTGACCATGGCTTTGTCGTATTCTTCCCAGTCGGGGTGGTCTTTGTCACCACAGGCCCGGAATACTTCACGTAGCTCTACGCGCATCTTCTCTGCATCGGTATTGTGATAGTCCATCAGGGTGGCTTGGCCCTCAACGATAGCGCAGGTACGCCAGTTGTCGGCGACCGACATCACGGTGCAGCGGGCATCTTTTCTCAGGTTGCGGGTTTTGGCGGATCTTCCCTTAACGATCACGAAAGCGGCGTTTCCCTGATAAGCCCCGCAGACCACGATGCTGGATTGGGCCGCTCCGTTCTCTTGAAATGTGGTTATAACGCCCCGGTGGTTATTCTCAAAATGGGAGCGTACGTCTTCGAACTCCATGGCTGCACCTCGCTGGATCAATCCCGAATATTTCTTGTAAGCAGTTGTTTACGGCTTCTGGTATACCATAGCAGGCGGCGATCCCGCACGCATCAACCTGGGTCACGGGGTGTTATTTGGAATATCGAGAATTAGGCGACACCGGAGTCATGGTACCCGAGATCGGCCTGGGCACCTGGAAATATAAAGGCGGACCAGAGCCGCTGCGAAAGGGAATTGAACTAGGCGCAACCCTGATCGACACCGCCGAGATGTACAAGACCGAGCACGCCGTCGGCGCAGCGATCAAAGGTCGTCGCGACAAGGTGTTTCTTGCCACCAAAGTCCTGGGCAGCAACCTCCGCCGCGACGCCGTGCTGCGGGCCGCGGAGAAGAGCTTGCACCTCCTGGACGATGATGTCATCGACCTCTACCAGATCCATTGGTCCAACCGGTCGGTGCCCATCGCCGAGACCATGAGTGCAATGGAAGAACTGGTTGACCGGGGCATGGTCCGCTATATCGGCGTCAGCAATTTCTCGGTGGCTGAGATGAAAGACGCCCAGCAGGCCATGACCAATAATCCGTTAGTCTCCAACCAGGTGCTCTACAACCTAAAACAACGTCAGATAGAGCGCTACCTGATCCCCTATTGTGTGGACAACAACATCACGGTTATCGCCTATACCCCATTGGCTGACGGGTCTCTTTCGGGCAAGTCCCGTTTCCGATCTGCCCGCGGAGAGTCAACACTAGAACGAGTGGCGAAGGAAGTAGATAAGACACCAGCTCAAGCCGCCCTTAATTGGTGCCTGTCGAGACCCAACGTTATCGTGATTCCTAAAAGCAATAGCGTTGACAGGACCGTTGAGAACTGCCAGGCCTCAGGCTGGTCACTCTCTACCAACCAAGTCCAATCCTTAGATGCCGCATTTCCACAATGACACTTGCTCCACTCCTAAACCTCGTCTTCCTAGGCGTAACCACTCAGTTGACAATTCCCCATACTGCCTATAGCTTTGAGGGCATCGGTTTGTCTGACCGGATACGTGAAATACTGGATCGGTAACTTGAGTCTATAACAGCAGTGATGCGCAAAGGTCTGCAAGAGAGCAAGATCCATCCAAATCTAGACGTAGACGCTGCTGCTTTTACTTCCCTGGTAGTGATACAGAGCACCGCAATTATCTGGAATCTTAATGGCTATAGCTGACCTTTAAACCGGTGGCGCAGGCGGATTCTAGAGGTTTGCAAGAACAGTTTGTCAGCATCGATGCAGGTGTCGACATAACTGGGGAAACCCGCAGAAGGAGAAGCTTATGAGCAGCCATCAGTCACATGAAGCACACCCTATTATCTCTGTAAATTCGTTGTGGAAAGTATTTGGGAAAAAGCCGCAAATTGCGCTAGAGGAACCTTATCGCAGCCAAAGCCGTGCTGAATTACAACAAGAATTGGGCTTGGTTGTAGCCCTTCGTGATGTCTCTTTCCAGGTATATCCGGGAGAAACATTTGTTGTTATGGGTTTATCTGGAAGCGGAAAATCGACGTTAGTGCGCTGTTTAATCGGATTAATCGAAGCTACATCAGGCGAACTAACCGTAGATGGAGACGATATAACCACTTTCGATGCACGTGACCTTCGTGAATTCCGGCGCTCTAAGATGGCTATGGTGTTTCAAAATTTCGGCTTGTTGCCACACAAGAATGTGTTAGATAACGCCGCATATGGATTAGAGGTCAAGGGCGTCGACAGAGATGATCGTTATTCGGTAGCACGTGAAATGCTTGACAAGGTAGGGTTGACTGGATGGGAAAACGCTAACCAGAGGGAACTTAGTGGAGGAATGCAGCAACGAGTCGGGTTGGCTCGGGCACTTGCAGTAGATCCACACATATTGTTAATGGATGAGCCCTTCAGCGGCCTAGACCCACTGATACGTCGTCAAATGCGGGAAGAGCTTTCTCTTCTGCAAAGCGAAATTCAAAAGACCATAATTTTTATCACGCACGATCTTGATGAAGCTATCACCATCGGCGATAGGATCGCCATCATGCGTGATGGAGAAATCATCCAGATCGGAACTCCAAAAGAGATTATTACCCAACCTGCGGATGATTTCGTCAAAGAATTCACCCAGGGGATCTCCAAAACGAAAGTCATTGATATTGAACATGTGGTTTCAGAACCCGATGTTGTGTTTTCTCCAACTGATTCACACGAACTCGTGCGGACGAAAATGGAGCAAGCAAACACTGATTACGCCATCGGACTCGATCCGGAAGAACAATATCTAGGAATACTTTGCAGAGATCAGCTAGATGCTGCGGTCGATCACACCATACATATAGATAGCCTTGTCGACTCAAGTATCGTTTCAGTCCTTCCAGATACTACGCTTGACGAGGCACTAACCTTCCTTAGTGACCAAAATTTGCCGATCCCGGTAGTTGATGAAAGTAACGCTTTTATTGGAGTTGCGACGCAGCCCGACCTTTTAAAAGTTGTGGCCAGTGATCTTTAACTAACCATCATCATTCCTACTGAAGTTCCGCTCTCGTTATGAAATTCATTCAAAAATTCCGAAGTCCTATTATTCTCGTATCTGCTATATGCGGCGCTCTGATCGCTTCGGCCATCATACATTTAATAAAAGGGGACGATGACCTCGGCTATCCTACCAATATCGGGCCCGAGATTGCCCGTGCTATCGATAATTTCATCGATTGGTTAGTGGTTAATGGAGAGTGGTTCTTTGACGGCATAAGCGACAATTTAAAGGTCGTCTTGGGGAAACTTCGCGAGTTCTTGGTTTGGGTCCCATGGCCTGTGATGGTTGCCCTCATATTCTTGTTGGGTTGGCGATTGGGGTCGTTAAGGATTGGAATCATTTCCGCCCTGGGCATGATTCTAATCGGCCTTGTTAATCTTTGGGAACCGGCGATGGTAACCATAGCCATCATGACTGTCTCGGTTTCTGTAGCAGTCATATTCGGTATTCCTACCGGCATCTTAATGGCTCGAAGTAACTTGATAGAAACTCTTTTGCGTCCGGTCTTGGATGCTATGCAAACTATGCCCAGTTTCGTGTATTTAGTCCCGGGAATAATGTTTTTCGGATTGGGCAATGTAGCTGCTGTTTTGGCCACCGTGCTCTATTCTATTCCGCCTTGTATCCGACTTACTAATCTCGGGATCCGGCAGGTCAATCCATCGGTGGTTGAGGCTGGCGAATCATTTGGGTCAACTAGACTCCAATTGCTTTCTAAAGTTCAGTTGCCGATGGCTATACCGACCATCATGGCTGGAATCAATCAAACGATCATGATGGCACTCGCTATGTCGACAATTGCAGCCATGGTGGGTGCCGGGGGATTAGGGATAGAAGTCCTTCGTTCTATGGGACAATTACAAGAGGGAAACGCCTTTATTGCGGGTTCCGCTATAGTCGTTATGGCGATCATCATTGATCGCATAACTCAAAGTATCGTGATATCTCGATCAGAATAATCTGGCCTTGTGGATTATTTTTCTAGCGGTACGGCATCGATAATGATCCCCTTTTTCTCGTATTTGTTCGTTTAAAATCCCCAAAGGTTATCGCACTCATGCAGATGTGCCTGAATGCTGGACAGCCTCCGTATAAGAACTGATTTATAAATTGAACTTCCCTTTTGGGTATCAATCCCTATGGGTTGCAATGCGTCTTTTTAGGCTGTGTCCGGATCTAGCATTCCTATGGAGAGGTTCTTCTAGATACAAAAAAGGCCCCTCTATGATAGAGGGGCCTTTTTACATTGCCGATTAACGGTTACTAGCTATTCTTTAGCCAGTGCCGCTTCCACATTTGCCAGGACGTCAGCTGGGACCCAGCTCTTCCAGCCTTCGTTGTTCTTTAGATACGCGACGCCTGTCGCGGTGAAGACCTCTTCACTAGATGCGCCTTTGTCGGCAAGCGCTTCACTGTTCGCCGCGTGCCAATTTTCTGCTGCCAATTGATTTACTGCGCTCCAGTCCCAGTTCTTGAAGAAGGCGATCAGTTCTGGAGCATCGTCAACCAACTCCATGTTCATCGCGATCATGACTTCGGCTGGCGGGAAAGAACAACCATGTATAGGAGAGTTGTCCGCACATGTTGACGGGTCTGGTTGCTCCAAGTCAACGAGCCCTCCCATTTCAGTCTCTAGTTTGAGGGCTAACGCAGTTGGCCCCCAGTAATAAAAGAGAAGCGGCTCTTTTTTAGCAAATGCTGCTTCAATAGCAGCTGCTAAAGCTCCGGACGTCCCGGGGTCTTGCAAGACGACGTGGTCTTCAAGTCCCATTCCGACTATCTGGCCAGGTCCTGAATCGTCGCCGTCTTGCATGGTCCGGCAACCCCATCCAGCTATGCACCCGAGCAACAGTACCTTTCCGCCTTCTTGTTCGAACAGATCCTTGAATTTATCTTCCTTCAGATCTTCGACGGAATCTAGTTCCGGATTGGCATCTTGCATATATTTGGGGATAAGGAACGAACTTTGCCAATTATCTTCCAAGCTTTTACCAACAGGAAGGACTTCGCCGGCTTTTACGGCTTCATTCCAAGCTGTAGCTTGGTTCGGAAGCCAGATCTCCATGGTTAAATCGATATCGCCTTTACGAAGGCCCTGGAAAAGGGGTAGCGTCGAACCCTCTATCTGGCTGGTCGGATATCCATAACCATGCTCCACGATGTAACGGGCTACGCCGTTTTGGACCAACGCGCTGGTCCAGTCGAGTCCGCCAAAGACTATTTCCCGTTTGTCTTTCACGGCCTCGACTTCTACTATCTTTTCTACTTCTACTTCTACTCTTTCCTTAACTATCTTTTCTACTTCTACTTCCTTGACTACTTCCTTGACTACTTCCTTGACTACTTCAACCGGTACTTCCTTAGTAATCTCTTTGATGACCTCAACGGTCTCGAACTCCGTGCTACCGCAGGCAGTAGCGAGGACCGAGAACATCAAGACCAGCATCACTAATAAACCGGCCTTCTTGTGCTTGTTTCGTGATATCACTTTGCTTTATCTCCTCCCGGGTTGTTTTCTATTGAATAAATACCAAGCATATGCCGGGCACATTTCGTGGCTATTTCCTCTGGTGGAACCTTTGAATTTACCGCCACAACACTACCGTACATCTGTTGGGCAGTCAAATCTGGGACCAGTTGAATCACTCGTGATCAGTTAGGATTTACCGCCGAGTTTCATGCCCAGCGCAGGCGCGACCGCAACCAACGAGATGATCGAGGCCATAAGAAAGAACTTCCGGAACAGCTCAAGGCCCGCTGCATTGACGTTGGCTGAGTACTCTGCGGCGCGGGTCTCGAAAAGACCGGCGGCCTCCCCCGCCAGCGGCAGCGGGAACTCCATGCCGGCCGTGAGCACCTGAAAATGCTGCACGCCCCAAGCCGAGAGGGCCGCAAGCCCCAGCGTCATGCCCATCATCCGGGATACAACCACCAGAGACGCCGCAGTGCCCCGGTAATCATCGCTGACCGAATCCAGGGCCTGAACCGTGATGGGGGCGATGACCAGGCCAAATCCGAACCCCGCGATGAGCAGATGTATGGTCAACTCCGGGTCGGCCACGCCTAGTTCCCAGCCGCTGGCCAAGAACATGCCCACGGCCACCATGGCCAGCCCAGCGATCGTGAGCGGGCTCGATCCCAGGCGGGACACAAGCAACCCCCCAGCCACTGCCCCCAGAGGAATGATCCCCGTCAACCGCAGCAGCCAGAGCGCCCCCGTGAAGGGCGACTTGCCCATCACGGTGTTGGCCATCAAGGGCACGGTGAGCATGGCGATGATCAATGCCACTCCGACCAATACCTGGGTCATGTTGGATGCCAGGAAGGCCCAGGAGCGGAACAATACCGGGGCAAGCAACGGCTGGAGCGTTCTGGCCTCCACTAAGATTAGAATCGCAACTAGGCCTACTCCTCCAGCGGTCAGCAAGAACGGATATGGCGAATCGAAAGTAAACAGCCCGGTGCGGGACAGGGCCAATGATAGTACCAAGAGAGCGCCGACCAAGATCACCCCGCCCATATAATCCATTTTCGCCCCTATTTCCCGGCGGTTGGGCATCCAGAAAAGGGCCAAAAAGATGACCGCGCTCTGGGGGACGTTCAGCCAGAAGATCCAACGCCAGCTCAGAAGCTCGACTATCGCTCCGCCATAGGCTGGGCCAAGCATGGATCCGACCTCCGCCGAAGCTCCTACGATTCCCAATGCCAAACCTCGCTGACCCTTGGGGACAAGGGTCGTCGCCAAAGCCATGCCGATGGGCACCGTGGCGCCACCGCCGATAGCCTGGATGACCCTGGCGCCCACCATCCACCCCAGGCTGGATGAAACGGCCACCAAGATTGTCCCGATGCAGAAAATCACCAGGCACATCTGATAGATCCGGGGGTAGCCGTAGACATCGCCCAGGCGTCCGATCAGGGGCATGGCAACTGTATATCCCAGCAGGTAGGCGGTGATGACCCATGAGACCAGGTCCAACTCGGCGATGGGAACTTTCAGGTCCAGCATCACAATGGGCAGCGCAGTCACTACCACGGTCTGGTCCATGGCCGTGATGAAGGCCCCAAGACCGATGACCGTCAAGATAAAGGGGGTGGGTGGTGTGCGGTCTCTTCCCAGCATCGCTTTAAGGATTAATTAGGCGCGTCGCCAGGCGGTTCGATCACCACAGGCTGGTTGATGTTTTCCAGAGTTAGTTTCCGCACGGTCTCAGGTATATCGGTGGCGACCACGCGGCCAATGATAAGCACCTGCTGCAATAACCCCTCACGGTCCAGCCAGAATTCCAGCTTAACCGGAAATCCGTCCGCTGATCCAGGAACTAACTCTGAGAGGTTTTCAGAAATTATTTGACCCTTGATCAGCACGGTGTCAACGCCATTCACGCGCTCAGCGCGGACCGCTCGCGGCTGCTGGACGGATTCGATTATGCCGGCCAGTGTTTGCCCCAATCCGGAGAGGTTGAAAGGCAATGTTCCTGCGGAGATCTGATTCCAGCGGCCGGTGAATATGTCGGTCATATAGGCTGCGTCGTCGATGGTGATTATGCTGATCTCTAGGTATGACTTCGGGAATTCAGATTCGGCTTCCACCGTAACTCTGAACCGGTCTGGGATGGAGACCTCCCCCGAAACCTTGGTCATCAAAACACCTGGCACTAACACGGTTGAGCCCTCAAGGTGCTCCAAGACGAATCCCGCCGACTTGAGGGCAAGGAGTTGGTTTACCGCCTGGGGCATGGCAAGGTCGATGTCTATTCCGGGCAACCCGCCCGGCGGTTCCGCCGGCGCGCTCGAGCCACAGGCGACAATCAGACCCACAACCGCGAGGGCCGCCATCAGCGCCTTGAGCTTCAGTTCCACGACCAAACGGCCAGGACTCCCGCTCCCAAGTCTTTGGGTTCTGCAGATCCTTCGACGTCCAACACATAGATCCGGTCTCCGGTGGGGGTCCGACCATTACTCCTTCGCGCCGCCTCGCCCTTGGACCCGGCCACAACCAGGAACTTGCCGTCAGGCGACCAAGGTGTATGGGAGTAGCCGTATTGGTCGAAGAAGCTCAACAAAATGAAGACCTCAACCGACGGCTGAAAGCTGAAAAGTCGATTGGTGTCAGAGCCATCGCTGGGCGAGACTACCCACTCCAATTCCTGTTCATCTGCGTTGACCGATACCCACGCCAATTTGTCTCCAGCAGGCGACCAAAAAAAGGCCCAAACGCCATTTGAAGTCCGGCCGGAAGATAGCGTGGTTATTGGGGTGCCATCCACCGGCACCAACGTCAACCGGTCAAACAGTGGACCCCGAGGCACAGATTGGTCCGCCACAGCGATCTGCGTACCATCGGGCGACCACATGAACGCCGATGGCGACCCAACGTCGGTGATCATTCGAGCCTGTTCAAGGTCGCTGGTGGAGGCGACGTATAGCCCCATTCGCCCGTCTGCCTGGTCTACGAAGGCCAGACTTTCGCCGTCCGGCGAGATCGCCGGGACACGGAAACTGCCCACAGACTCGAACGACTGGCGGGAGCCTCCACCGTCGGGCGGCCTGACCCAGATGACATCCGGCCCAATGTGCAGGGCCATCGCGTCAGCGTTATTTGACCATTGATAGTAGAGGGGGCCGCCCTGTTGAATCTGGGCAGCCCGTTTACCGGAAGTGCCGTCCCACAGGAATAGCCCCAACCCATCCGACGTGGCCGCCAAGAACGACAACTCATTTCCCGACGGTGCCCAGTAGATGTAGTGGGGCGCGCCTTGAGCGACCAGTCCGCCACCATTGTCCTCGTAGACGGTCTCGCTGCGGCCGTTGCGTGCGTCCAATACCTGCAATGTCACGTCGGTGCCGGCTTCTTCCACCACTACTCGTGATGCAGCCATTTTTGTCCCGTCTGCGGACCAAGTGGGCCAGGTGTAGTATTCATTCATCCTCAGCGGCTTGACCTGGACGCTTCCTTGAGAAACACTCCCAGGAGGTCCGCTTCCGGCCTGAAGACCGCCCGTGAGCTGCGAAAGGCGGCCGCCGTCCGGATCGACGGTGAATAGGTCGCCGTTAGGGCTGACGTATGCTATCCGATTAACCAGTCCGACTTCTCCTCCGTTCTCGACGTTCGGCCGTTGGCTTGAAACCGCTGGAGTTGGGGTAATTGAACTGGAACAGGCTCCGGCCAAAGTAATTAACAGCCCTGATAGTCCGAGATAGTCCGAAAAATGTCTTGGTTGAATTCCCCGGTTGGGTCAATCGCACCCACGCCGCGCGGTGCTTCCAGAATACCACCTCGGTCAGTGTCCAATACTCTTATTTGCGTGGATAACCTCATTCGGTATCAAACCCCGCCCTGGATAATCACTTATCTTAGAAAAACCGCCTAAAATCCAAGCACAAACACGTTCTTTTCATTCACGTTTCCCTTCTATATTATCAACCTCTTTTGAATTTCTCTCCATGTTAAAATAGCACTAGTCAACCGTAATCCAGTTACGTTTACGCCTAACTATCACCGTAATCCACTCTCTTATTACTCCTATTATTTATTGACTAAACATATTTGATGATTGATACCGTTAGATTAAATATCAACGCAGGTTCCGGTGGTAACGGTTGTAGCAGTTTCCTTCGTGAGAAATACCGCCCTAAGGGCGGTCCAAATGGAGGCGACGGCGGCGACGGGGGAAGCGCTTATTTGGTTGGCGATACCTCGATCAATACTCTGTTGCATATCAAATTCAATAGCACGATCTATGTGGTCCATGGAGGGCATGGAAAGGGTAAGAACAAGCGCGGCGGAAATGGTGAGGACCGGTATATTCCGGTACCGATGGGAACTGTTATATATCGAATGAACGAGGAGGGCGAAAAAGAATATCTGGACGATATCACAAGCGCTAAGCCCAGATTGATCGCTGTGGGTGGCCGCGGTGGTTGGGGAAACACTCGCTTCGCGACACCCACCAATCAGGAACCTGTATTGGCTCAGCGGGGCGAGAAGGGTGAGAAGGTAGTTCTTTTCCTGGAACTTAAGTTGCTGGCTGACGTGGGTCTGCTAGCCAAACCCAACGCCGGGAAGTCCACGTTGATTTCGATGTGCTCTGCAGCGAAAGCCAAAGTTGCAGACTATCCGTTCACCACGGTAGAACCGGTTCTTGGTGTGGTCAGAGTCGGTGAGGACGATTTCGTGATGATGGAGGTACCTGGACTGCTGGAAGGCGCCCATGAAGGTATTGGCCTGGGCCACGAGTTTCTGCGGCATGCTGAAAGGGCCAGATTATACGTCCATATGCTGGACGGGCTCTCCGAAGACCCGGTAAACGACTACCGGATGATCAACCAGGAATTGGAACAGTTCAGCCCAGCGATGGCCGAGAAACCTCAGTTGGTTGTAATCAACAAGTTGGACGTGACCGAGGTCCGGGAAGCCCAAAAAGAGCTGACCGAGCGGCTGATGGAGGCTATCGGCGACAAGGGGTCCAGCGTGCAGTTCGTCTCCGCGGCCACTGGTGAAGGTGTGGACACGCTGATGGGAAGCATCTTTAAAACGCTGGCCGAGATGCCTGTGGAAGTAGTGGAAGAGGGCCCGGAACTGGAACCCATGCGCACACGGCCACAGCGGTCTGCCGGAAGGGAGAACGTCTGGCGCGCCTCTAATGGAGTGTATGTGGTGGAGTCCGAGATGATGGAACGCCTCACCGCCATGGCCGACACCCGCGACCAGAGGGTCCTGCTGCAACTGTGGCGGGAGATGCGGAAGACCGGGCTCGCCACCCGCCTGATTGACGCCGGCATCGAGGCCGGAGACACCATCAGGTTCGGGAAGGTAGAGCTCACATGGTTTTGAGCGGCAGGCAGCAGGCAGCGGTGAACATCGGCATTCTCGGCGGGACCTTCGACCCAGTGCACCTGGCGCATCTGAGTATCGCGGATGCTGCCATGAACCGAGCAAAGCTGGAGCGGGTGCTTTTCATACCGGCCGGGCAGCCCAGACTGAAGCAGGCCGAGCCGTCAGCATCGGTCGATCAACGACTGGAGATGGTGCGACTGGCCACCCAAGACCACCCTGGTTTTGACGTCTGTGATATCGAAGCCCACCGACTCGGGCCCACCTACACCGTTGACACCCTGGTGGAACTTTCGAATAAGCTAGGGCCGACGGCCAACCTGTGCTTCATCCTGGGGATGGATGTCCTGGGCCAGTTGGACCGATGGAAAGACCCGGAAAAGGTTTTGGGGCTCTGCCGATTGTTGGCGCTAGACCGCCCTGGAGAACAGGATTTTAATTGGGATGGCTTCTACGAAAGAGTACCGGCCGCCAAAAGTAGAGTTCAGGTTGTTACAGCGCCGCTGGTCGACGTGAGCGCCACCGAGCTTAGGCGTCTGGCCGCGGCCGGGGAGCCTCTGACAGGACAGGTGCCGGATGCGGTGGCCGCGTACATCCGCCAACAGGGTTTATATCAGACAGAACAGGAAGGGAGGACGGCGAGTTGAGTGAAACAGTGGACCGACTCTTGGAATTAGCGCTGGAACGGGGCGCCATCAAGTATGGCGACTTCACCCTCACTTCAGGGAAAAAGAGCAGCTATTACTTCGACGGCAGGCTGTTGAGTCTGGACCCGGAGGGCGCTCACTTGATCTCCCAGGCCCTGCTTCCATTACTGAACACGGCCGGGGCTAAGGCTATCGGCGGAACCACCCTGGGAGCGGACCCGATGGTCGCGGCCGTGGCGTTAGCCAGCCACCTGCAAGGAGGCCCCATACCGGCCTTCATCGTGCGAAAAGAAAGCAAGAGCCACGGCATGAAGCAGAACATCGAGGGGCCGTTGGAGCCGGGCAGCAAGGTTGCCATCGTGGACGATGTTTGCACCACCGGCGGATCGCTTTTCCACGCCATAGAAGCGGCGGAAGAAGCTGGTTGTACGGTGGTGAAAGTGGTCTCTTTATTGGACCGGAACGAAGGTGGTTCGGAAGAGATGCGGAAGCGGGGCTACGATTTCTCTGCGCTTTTGGCGGCTACATCCGAGGGTAAGATCGAGCCGGTGTCTGACTAGGAGTTCAGTCTTTGGGCGGGCCGTAGGGCTGGGCCAGGGCCACGATTTCCACTGAGCTCTTTTCGGAACCAGCAACATCTAATCGCACACCTGGAGAGGTATTCGCCGCTTTCACGTAGCCAAGGCCCCTCAGAGCGCCGCCAGAAGGTTCTGGAGCCACGGACGTGACCATCCCCACCGGCTGTCCGTCTAGCAACAGTTCATCACCTGATGAGATGTCGGCGTCGGCATCAAAGCTCAAAGAGACCAGGTATTTCTGAACCTTCTTGTAGCTGTCCAGCCTGGCGATCACTTCTTGGCCTATGTAGCAGCCTTTGGCGAAGTCCACCGAGCCGATGAGACCGGCCTCCAGCGGGTTGTAGGGCTCTCCCAATTCCGGGCCGTACTCAGGCACCCCAAAAGTGATCCGCACGGCGTCCATTGCGTTTGCGCCCAGGGGAACCGCTCCATCGCCGGTCAGGTGCTGCCACAGTCCCGCAGCGGCTGCCTGAGCGACGATCAACCAGTACCTGGACAGCGTGCCCAGGGGTTGTTCCACCGCCAGGGCCTCAGTTCCACCTACTTGGACGGTTTGGACCGTGAGTGAGTCCTGGGAAAGTTCGGTGGAATCCAGACCCAGGAGCTTTACGGTGTTGGGGCCGACCAGGGCCAGCATAGCGGTATCGGAACTGACGTCCTCAATGACGAGATCTTCCATGATGGTGTATTTGTCCAGCCAGTCGGTCACCGCTTGCTGGCGGCCGGGACTGGTCAATAAGATCACGTGGTCGCCCTGGTTCACCACGCCTAGCACGTCGACTATCCGGCCACGGTCGGTGGTGAGAACGGTTACGGCGCCCTCGCCGGCGTCTAGGTGGTCAACCTTGTTGGTGGACATGCGGTTCAAGAGATCCAGGCCGTCTTCGCCGGTGGCCTTTAGACGCCCCATGTACGTGGCATCATGGATGCCTACGGCGGTGGTGGCGGCAGTGTACTCCTCTGCGAAATCAGAGTAGACAGCTGGCAACTGGAAGCCGTGCCTCTCCACAAAGTTGGTTAAGCCGATCTGATGTTCTGATTCCTGCAGGGCCATGGGACGCTCCGCCGGGAAAGTTAGGGGTTAAATAAACAAGCGCCGCTGTTGTTTGGATAAGGAGGCGCCTGTGGTTCTGCTGATTGGGATGGCTGTGCGCGATTCTCGCTATACGCTAAAGGAGGTGCCGCAGCCGCAGGCTTTCTTGGCGTTGGGGTTCTCGAAGACGAAGCCTTTGCCGTTCAAGCCGTCGGAGAAGTCCAACTCGGTGCCGACCAGGTAGATATAGCTCTTCTTGTCGACGATCACTTTGACGCCGTGTTGCTCGACAACTTTGTCGGTTTCGGTGAAGTCACCGGTGATCTTGAGGTCGTAGGTCAGTCCGGAGCAGCCGCCGCCTTTTACAGCCACGCGGATACCCACGTTCTCGTCGATGCCGTCTTTCTCGGCGAAATACTTGATCTTATCGGCGGCTTTCTCGGAGATGGCCACCGTCAGTTCCACGCCATTCTGGGTTACGGGCATATCTCTCTCCCCGGCGTTTAGCGGCGCTGTTTGGGGCTGGGTGCTAACCGCGGCTCCGATAAGGAACAGGCAAGGCCATTGTAGGGCCTGATAACACGCTCAGTCAAGAATCTGAGGCTACGCCGGGACCTAACTTAACAGTTGCTCGAGGGTCTCGGCGCCGAGATACTGCTCCAGCAAACCGGCGAAGTGGCTGGCCTTGGCTGCCGTCCGGGCGTCGGCCTTGTCTAGCAGACTGGCCAGGGCATCAACGGTGTCTAGAGTGCTGGTGCGCACTTGAATCAATAGGACATTGCGCTTCAGCGCCTCAAACTTGATGTATTCGGTGGCCTCGCCATGCCCGGTGAGCACCAAGCAGCAGGTCTTATCGCACATACTGGCCATCTGGATGTCGGGGCGTTCCACCCTGGTGATGACGGCCTGGTTGGGGTACCGGTCGAAGTAGACGGGACCCTCATCTAGGATGTTGCCGCCGATCATGAAACGATCGATAGGAGCGTCCATGTTCACCGGGTCCAGCACCCATTGTCCGCCCAGGTGCTCAGCCAGTTGCTCCACGGTTACATAGAGCATCCCGCGGCTCTCCGGAATGACAGCCACTGGAAAAACCTGTCCGTCCAGCTTGCGGGCGACTTCGTCACGGCGGTGGATGGGGACCGCGTTAACCACGATGGAGGCCAGGTTGGGGATGGTTGTGGTAATGGCTTCGCCGGGGGAGTACCGGTGCACCAGGATCGCTTTGGACTCAAGCGCGTAAGGCTGGGACCCATCAGGCCCCTCGATGACTACGAGCCCAGTTTCAGACTCCAGCCTAGAGATCTCAGCCTGGGCGGCGCTTAGATCGCCGGAATCGGACTTGTTGCCGGGAGAGGGAACGGAGGGGCCGCCGATGGACTGGAGGAGCTCAGATATGAAAGCAACATCGGAGTCTGCAGTGCGCCCGTCAGCGAAAGGTTTGTAGTAGGCGGCCTGCTTCCCGGCTTTGTTGGCGGCCATCAACAAGGCTGCCGCCAGGCTGGTCTTGCCTGCGCCGGACGTATTTCCCACGATTTGAAGGACGGCCACGTGGTCTCCTAAGAGGCGTAATCGCTTTTTATTAGACGAGTAATTTTAGCACGGGGCCAGGCTAGTCGTTCACGTCTTTGGGACCCGTGTCTTCGGGGTCGAAATTGTCGGGGAAAGCGGTCTTGTCGTCCCACTTGGCCAGGGTGAAGTCAGAGCGGTGGAGGCTGGCCTGTTTGAAACTGGCGCCGCGGACGTCGGTGGCGATCCACATGGAGTCCCGGATCATGGCTAGGTTGAAGTCGGCACCCGGCATGGTGGCCCGGCTTAGGTCGGCGCCGTTCATATTGGCGGACTGGAAGCGAGCGTTGGTCATGTCGGCGTTCCTCAGGTCGGCCTCAATCATGTTGGACTGGCTGAAATTAGCCCCTGAGATGTCAGCGCCGATCAGGCTGACCCGGTTCATGCGGCAACTGGTCAGCACGGCGTCCTTCAAGCAGGCGCCTTTCATGTCGGTCCAGAAGAGATTCACGTTGACGACGGTGGCAGCGGTCAGATCGACGCCGGCCATCCCAGCTTGGCCGAAGTCGGCTTCCGAAAGGTCAGCGCCGGACAGGTCAGCGCCGGCCAGATTGGCCCGGCTGAGCCGTGCGCCGGATAGGTTCGCTCCCTTGAGGTTTGCTCCCCGAATCTTGGTGCCGGCCAGGTTAAGGCCACTGAGGTCGGCGCCTTCCAAATCCAGTTGCACGTCGGGGTTATTCTCGCGCCAGTTGTCCAGAGCGTCGGGGCCGCTGGAGGCTATTTTCACATGTTCTTGGTTAGCCAATTTCTTCTCCGAATCTCAGGTTTTCCCATAAAAACACAGCCCAGGAACTGAACCCAGGCTGCGTAGTCGATTCCGATGTTCTCTGCCTGCAGGGAAGATGCTTAGACTTCTTCCAGATCGAAAATCTTCTCGGCGATGGTCATCTTCAGTTCATTGACCGTGCCCAAGTCGGGGAACGCCCCGGTTTCCTTGCGGTCGAAGATCTTGTCTCCGTCCAGGTACACTTCCAGCCGTCCTCTGTCCGACGGCGTCATCTTGATGGCGATGTCGCCGGGCGCATCGGAGCGGAAAAACTCATTCGCCAACCACGTGGCGACATTAAAGTAGCCTCAACTTACACAGTAGACTATCTCAGCTTCTACCTTGCCGTGTTCTCCTGCCATTTGGTCCTCCAAAGATGTTTGTGCGCCAGCCCGAAAATGGGGTTTTACTTGACGACTGCCGTGCCGATTCCAACGGCAGTGCGGTTGCCGTCTTGGTTGTTGCAGAACAGGTCAACCGAAACCTTGGTGCCACTGTTTGTCTCTTCGGTGCCGCTAACGGCCCCGGTGACGGTGATGGTGTCGCCGGCCTTGACCGGCCTCAGGAATTTCAAGTTGACGGTGCCGGTGTAGTTGAACACCTCAGATCCGAAGAACTTGCGCAGGCTCTCAGCGGCGAAAGTTATGGACATGCGGCCCGAGGCGAGGGTGTACGTGGTGCCCAGCCGTTTGGCGGCCAGCTCGGGGTTGTTGTGGATGTTCTCCCGGTCAAGGATTCCTGTGGACTCGAACTCAAGGATAGAGGCCTCTGTGATCGATTTCGTGACCGAGGGAATGGCCTGGTCTGGCTTTATTTCAGTTCTGGATGCCATTTTTTCCCCAACTCGTCAGGCTTCTTCAGTTGATAGGTGCTGAGCTTTTCAAGCAACCGGCCGTCTTCGTCGATGGCGGTTGCTTCAATGACTATGTAGGGTTTGTCCCGGCGCAGATATTTGTCGGCGATGCGACCTTTGACGCTGATCTTCTTGCCCACGATCGGCGGGTTGAAGAATTCGACCTCATTGCCGGCGTTTACCGTGCCGATGGGGTCGTCGTAGACCATAGCGAAGGCGGTGGCATCGTGCTTAACGCCCAGTGTGGGAAAGGGAGCGCCCGGGTCTTGAACAGAGGAACGGAATGCGTCCACCATCTCTTGAGTGAGGATGTATTCGTAGGAACCTAGTTCTTCTCCGATCTCGGCCTTGTCGTAATCGAAGACCTTTAGTTCTGTATCCGCCATTCCTGGCTCCTTCCTGCCCCTGCCGGGCACACTACTCCTACAATACAAACTTTGCCATGGGTAGTCAACGCGACCGGTAGTGATGGCGGGGCTGCGCGGGCGTGGCCGGGGGTCTTGCTTTGCCCTATAATGTACCGAAGCGTACGCGCCAAGGGCGTGACCGCCTGTAATGGACCCGATCTTCGCTTTAAAGGCACGGCTTTAGACATGGACCTGATCTTTGACAATGGCGAATCCCAGAATCCCAGAGGGCATGCCCTGCTCTACTTCCGGGTGGACACGGAGCCGGGCTCTGTCTATGCCACCTATGTGGTCACGCTGCCGGTCAAGTCTGACCTCACCAAGTACGTCCCTCCCTTCTTGGCGTCCCATCTGGGCAACATGCCCTTGAGTGAACTGTCGGCGTTCGCCATGCCGCCGGTGCCTGAGGCCGTCAGCTCCTTCGCGGAACTGGAGCGGTTGAGCCAGTTGCGAGGGGATGATTTGGTCTACGGTGGCAGCATGTTCTCATTCGACCTGGCCAGGATGATGGAGACGGCCACCGAAGCAGTCCAAGCTTATTCCAGCCTCTGTTCCGACGCGCTGGCGATGACCAGCACCCCGGCCGAAGGCGCCGCCGCGGCCATCAGTGAAGAGCTCAGAGACACCCTGCAAGCTCCCCCGACTGCTGAGCCTGAACCCGAGCCGGAAGAAGAACCGGACGAGTCACTGAACGTCAATGAAGTCCTCTTCAGTTTCATGAGCGAGAGCGACAAGCTTGGTGAGCTTTCAAAGCTGCTGGGCCGGTTGCGGTTCGCTGTCGACGGGTCGGATCAGGCAGCCGCGGACGAGGTTAGCGTTGAGATCACCGTGCTCGCGCGCCATCTGCCCGAGAGTTTCAAGGTGGGCGACTTGTTGGAGGCGGCCAAGGACAACTCCGAGCGTAGCTCGCAATTGGCCAAACTCTACATCGACCGCTGCTTCCGGCTCTCCGTCGGGGAAGAAATAGCGGCCACCGAACTGGACGCACAGATCCAGTTGCTAAAGGACCAGGCTTAACCGGCGAAGCCGGGTTTTGTATCGAGCCAAGGCGCCAAAATTTGGTCTATGAAGACTAGGACCAGTGGGAGGAATACGACCGGTTGGCTTACCTCTCCCGCCTGCGACTGACCAATTTCCGTAACCTGACTCACCTGGACCTTGGCTTGTCTCCGGGTGTGACGGTCTACTACGGCCCCAACGCTCAAGGCAAAACCACCCTCTTGGAAGCCGTCTACCTGCTTTGCATCGCCCGGTCGTTCCGTGCCGAGAATGAACGGGAAGTCGTCAGCTTCGATGCGGCCATTGCCGGTGAGCAGGCCCTTGTCGACGGGACGGTCCAGAAGAACGGCCAGCAACTTCGGGTGATAATCGGCTACCAGCTAACCCAACGCTCCGGCCGGGAGGGCAACGACCTGGCCTACAACGTGCGCAAGGAGATTCGGGTCAACCGGCTCAAGCACACCGCCGGTGAGCTCATTGGCCAGGTGAATGCCGTGCTCTTCAGCGCCGCCGATATCGAACTGGTCCAGGGTCCGCCCTCGGGCCGGAGGCGTTTTCTGGATATTCTCTTGTCCCAGGCTGACCCCGTATATCTCAAGGGACTGCAGCGGTATCACCGCGTGGTGCAACAACGCAACCAACTACTACGCCTGCTCCGTGAAAACCAGGCGGATGCCGACGAGCTGGCCTTTTGGGACGATGAACTGGTGCGTGAAGGGGCCTGGATCACCTGGCGGCGCTACGAAGCCATGCGCGAACTAACACCGGCCTGTGTGCGGCAGCACGAAGACCTAAGCGGCCTGGAGGAGACACTGGAAGTCGAGTACCGGCCCAGCGTGCTCCTGGCTGGAGATTTGACCGAGGTCGAGAACAACTTTCGGGAGGCGCTGGCCGCGGCTTCTTACCGGGAGCGGGCCCGGCCGGTCACGGCAGTAGGCCCACACCGGGATGACTTCAATCTATTGATCGACGGGGCCGATATGGGCGTGTTCGCCTCCCGGGGCCAAGCACGAACGCTGGCGTTGACCCTCCGGCTGGCTGAGGCGGAGTTCCTGGAGTCGGTGCGGGGCGAGGGCCCAGTGGTTTTGTTTGACGATGCCCTGTCGGAGATGGATAGTTCCCGCCGGCACCGGCTGCTGGAAAAGGCGACCCGGTACGAGCAGGTCCTCATCACCACCACCGACCTGGAGCAGGTGAACGGCTTCTTCGGGTCCGAGGCCAACTACTGCCACGTTTTAGGTGGGCAGGTCTGGCCATCGGACCAGGGCGGGAACGTTGCGGATCGCCAGGCCTCGTATCAAAACGATGGGCAAGAAGCTAACGGGGTTATCGACGAATCGGCGTGACCGGTGTATACATCAGGTGGACCATGGGAATAAAGGCGGGGGTTGAGCGATAGATGGCGGTGACCAAAGAAACACTGGACGAGATCGCGCTCTCCAGGGCCGAATACGACCTGATTTTGGAGCGGCTGGATCGGGAGCCCAACCCTGTTGAATTGGGCATGTTCGGAGCGCTTTGGAGCGAGCATTGTGGCTACAAGCACTCCCGGCCCCTGTTGCGCCGGTTTAATCAAAACCCCGCCGGGCAAAGGCCCTCCCGTGTTTTGTCCCAGACCGGAGCTGAGAATGCCGGCGCGGTAGACATCGGCGACGGCTTGGCGGTCGTGTTTAAGGTCGAGTCCCACAACCATCCATCTGCTGTGGAGCCGCTACAGGGCGCCGCCACCGGCGTGGGCGGCATCGTCCGGGACATCCTGGCCATGGGCGCCCGCCCCATCGCCCTCCTGAACTCTCTCCGATTCGGCCCTTTGGACGACCCCCAGAATAAGTATCTGTTCCACGGCGTGGTGGACGGCATCTCCTGGTACGGCAACTGCATCGGTGTACCCGACGTGGCCGGGGAGATCTGCTTCGACGAGTCCTACTCCCAGAACCCGCTAGTCAACGCCATGTGCGTGGGCCTGGTGCCGGCCGATACCATAGCAACTTCGGCGGCTAGCGAGGTCGATAATGTGATGCTGTTGGTGGGGGCTGGCACCGGACGGGACGGCATTCACGGAGCATCCGGGCTAGCATCCCGCACATTCGAGGAAGAAGTGGAGCTCCGCCCGACCGTGCAGGTGGGCAACCCATTTTTGGAGAAAGTGCTCATTGAGGCCTGTTTGGAGGCACTGGACACCGGCCTTGTGAACGCCATCCAGGACTTGGGCGCTGCGGGACTGACCAGCGCGGCCATAGAGTCGGCGGCCAGCGGCGGCCGAGGCATCCGCCTGGACATCTCCCAGGTGCACCAGCGAGAAGAGGGCATGAGCCCATACGAGGTGATGCTGTCTGAGTCCCAGGAACGGATGTTATTGGTTGTTGCGCCGGAGAACGTGCCGGCGATCAAGGCCGTCATGGAAAAATGGGACGTCACCTGCCGGGAGATTGGCGTTATCCTAGCCGAGCAGACCGCTCAGGTGGCCGTGGGTTCGGAGCTGGTGGTAGACCTACCCATCGGACCCCTATCGGAAGCGCCTCAGTACAGTTTGGAGGGGAAGCCGTCGGAGGAAGATATCCGGCGTCGCCAGTCGAACCTGGACCTTGTCCCGCTACCCCAAGACGGCCCGCAGGAGACGCTGATACGATTGCTGGCGTCGCCCAACATCGCCAACAAAGAAGGCGTCTACCGCCAGTACGACCACCAGGTGCAGACCAACACGGTAGTTGGCCCCGGCAGCGACGCCGCGGTTTTGCGAATAAAGGGTACCGATAAGGCCATCGCGGTGACCATTGATGGCAACGGGCGTCTTTGCCAACTGGACCCGTACCAGGGCGGCCAGATCGTGGTCGCTGAGGTCTGTCGGAACTTGAGTTGTTCCGGAGCGCTGCCCCTGGCGATCACCGATTGCCTGAACTTCGGCAGTCCGGAGCGGCCCGATGTATACAACCAATTGGAACAGGCCATACAGGGTATCGCCGACGCCTGCCGGGTGTTGGAAGTGCCAGTGGTGAGCGGCAATGTGAGCCTGTATAACGAGTCAAGAGGCCAAGCGATCTTCCCCACGCCCGTGGTGGGTGGGCTGGGCCTGCTGGAAGTGGCCACCAACGCAACCAGGTCTGCCTTCGCCGGAGAGGGGCTTATGGTGGTCCTTTTAGGAGCCGACCCGAGTCTGGTTGATGTCGATGACCTAGCCGGAAGCGAATATCTGCAACGCATTCACGGGCGAGTAGAGGGCCGCCCCAAGATAGACATCGACCTGGAGAAGAGGGTGCAGGCGCTGTGTCGCGAGGGGATTGGACAAGGTCTAATCACCTCGGCCCATGATTGCTCCGAAGGCGGTCTGGCGGTGGCACTGGCCGAGTGTTCCATCCAGGGCGGTATTGGGTTCAATGGTGATTTTGCGATCGATGATCGCTGGGATGCTGTACTTTTTGGGGAACGGCAATCACGCATAGTTGTTAGCCTACCCGGTGATCTGATGAACGCGTTTGTTCCCCTTGCCTCAAGTTTCGGGGTTCCAGTCTTTATTCTGGGTTATACTGGCGGCGACCGGTTCCAGCTTAAAGAGCAGGTCGACTTGCCTGTATCGCAGATCACCGAAGTGTGGAATAAAGGTCTGGAGGTTGCCAGTGGCTAGCACACCACTGCGCGTTCTGTTTCTGACCCCCTATTTTCGGCCCTATCTGGGGGGCATCGAAAGGGCGATAGAACAGTTATCATTCCAGATGCAGCAGTCGGCCTCCATCGAAGCCGTCGGCGTGCTCACCACCAAGTACTCCTTCCCCCGGCGCCCGCAGCCCGATTGGGATGACCAAGAGACCACCCCCAAAGGTATCTCCATCTTCCGGCTTTCTGGGTTCCCCCGTCGATCCCTCCCGCTTTACTCGGTCCCGTTGGTCTGGTTCTCACCCCTGCGCCTAAAGAAATACTTGGACGAATTCAAGCCTGACGTGATCCATTTCGTGGGTGACGGCTGGTTCTGGGGCCACTTTTGGGCGTGGTTCTGGTACCGGGGTCGGGCCCGTTTTGTGTTCACGCCTTCCTATCACCCGCTTCCCCCAAGCAGGTGGTGGTTGAAGCCCATCAACGCGTTCCTTTCCCACATCGCCGACCGCGTGGTGGCGTTGACCGCCCTTGAGGCGGAGAGCGTCCACCGGGCCTACCGCACGGGCAAGGATAAGTTGGGAGTGATTGGCTGGGGCGCGTCCATCGACGAGAGATATGGCCAGGCCGCAGAGAAAGACAACCCGCAACTGCGGGATGAACCGGAATCCAGACCCCTGACGATTCTTTGTGTTGGCCGGGTCGGCAGCCACAAGGGCCAGCGTTGGCTGTTGGACACCTACCTACAGGCCCGGATACATTTTAAGCGTTCTGTTCGCCTGGTCTTGGTGGGCCGGGATGAAGGCGGCGTCAACGAGATCGAGACGTTTATCGCCCAGTACCATCTTGAGGGAGAAGTGACGGTGATCGGTGAAGTCACAGACAACGAGTTGGCCGAGTGGTATGCTGAAGCTGACCTATTCACGCTATTCTCCCGTTACGAGGCGTTCGGCCTGGTGTATCTGGAGGCCATGGCCCACGGCACGCCGGTGCTGACCCACGATGTCGGCGCCAACCGAGAGGTGCTGTTGCAGGGAGCGATGGTGGTCCCAAGGTTCGACCGAGATAACGCCGCCGGCGAGTTGGCCCGGCTGGTGAACGACGACGCAGCCCGCCGGGAGCTGGGGCATCAGGCCTTGCAGTACGCCCTGGCCGAATTCACTTGGCCAGCGGTGGCCAAGAAGTACTTGGAAGTCTACTCCGGCACAGCGGCCTGAGCCTCGAGAGAAGCACTTGGACCGGACAGCGCTAGAAGATGGCGCCAGAAAGATACTGCTGACTAACCTGCGCCAAGGTGTGGCCGACTGGAACGGCCAAGAGTACAGTTTCGTCTGCCCTTCCCTCACCGGCTATCCCTTCCAATGGTTCTGGGACTCCTGTTTCCACGCCATCGCCCTGCTCCACCTCGACCAAGACCAGGCCAAGGCCGAGCTGCGGACGCTGATGAGCGGGGCCCTACCCAACGGTTTCATGCCCCACATCATCTTCTGGGAGATGGAGAAGCAGCCCGACTTTCTGAATCGGAACATCGTTGGCCAGGCCGGTGATCCCCACTACAGTTCCACCATGCAGCCACCCATCATCGCCTACGCGGTTGAGCGGGTGCACCGGGCTACCGGAGACAAGGCGTTTCGGGACGCGGCACTGCCGGTGTTGGTCAACTTCTACCGCTGGCTCAGAAATACCAGGGACCCGGACAACGACGGCCTGATCGCGGTAATCCAACCGGAGGAAGCCGGAACAGACTGTTCTCCCAAATACGACGAGGCCCTGGGGCTTACGGAACTTTCCAATCAGGGGTTCATCGCCGCGTTGCGAAAGATCTACGAGGCCTACGAGCCGCTGCGGGGCGACGACCAAACAATACTTGCCGCCGACCTGTTTCATTTCGAGGACGTGCTGGTCAACTCGATCTACGCTCTTGGGATGCGGTCTTTGGCCCGGCTGTTGGCGGAGTACGGGGATTCTGCGGGGGCGGAGGAGTTCAACCGCGAGGCCGGTCGCACCAGAGACGCCCTGTTGACCAAGTGCTGGGACGAAGAGACCGGGGCGTTCTTCGACCTTTCAGGTGTCGCGGAAGAACCTGTGCGGGTCGTGACCATCAGCTCCCTGATGCCACTGATATTGGACGACCTGCCAAGGCCCTACGTGGAGCGGCTGGTGAACGACTGGGTGACATCCCCCGACCATTTTTGGACGCCGTACCCGCTGCCCTCGGTCCCGGCATCAGACTCCAAATTCAGGCCTGGAAATTCCGGGGGATTCATCTGGCGGGGCCCATCTTGGGTCAACACCAACTGGTTCCTCTCCCACGCCCTGCGGGGTCATGGTTACCCAGAGCTGGCCGACGAGATTGTAGCCAAGAGCCACGAGTGTATCGAGAAGTCGGGATTCAGAGAGTACTACCACCCCTACACCGCCGAGGGCCTGGGCGCCCGCGATTTCGGCTGGTCCACGCTGATCTTGGATATGTGAACATCCCCGTCATTCCGGCGAAGGCCGGAACCCACGTAGGTTGGGTCAGACTTTTTGGAGTCGTGAGAGCTCAGTGGCCCCGGCTTTTGCAGGAATGACGACAAGTGATATTTGCCGGCTGGTGAATGACTTATGCAGAACTGTGCCCTCACCCTAACCCTTCCCTCCTTCCGCGGAAGGACGACGGGAGAGAGACCAGCCCCCGGCAAAGCTGCAAAAAGAAAAGCGCCCCGATAATTCGGG
>CEQE01128072.1_pt1 | contig 72489 bp, 58 predicted proteins | sample 356201 | NCBI WGS metagenome assembly CEQE01 (sample SAMEA2619970, study PRJEB7988) | marine metagenome | biome: marine biome (ENVO:00000447); feature: mesopelagic zone (ENVO:00000213) & marine oxygen minimum zone (ENVO:01000065); material: "saline water (ENVO:00002010), including plankton...
CACAATTTGTTCACTATCGATTCATTTTCATCGGGTAGGCCCCTTAAAGGTATAATATTGGTCCCTCAACCGCATGGAGAAAACCTCATCATGCACTTTCTAGATAGTATTAGACGTTGGGTTGGAGCGTTGGCTGAGTTGGGTATTTCAATCATCGCTTTAGGCGTTGTCCTGCAGGTCCTGTTTGGCGACGGCACGGGAGCGGTACCGTTCCTGCCAGTAGACGTACTTGGAAGTGTTATTGGGTTTGTTGATGCGCTCGGAAGTCAGGGCTTGGTCGGACTGGTAGCGCTTGGTATTTTGTGGTGGGCCTATAACAAGAGAGCTGCATAGCACTCTGAACAATCTGTTTTCTTGAAGGGGGGCATTACGCCCCCCTTTTTTACGGCCGAACCTCACATCAGTTTCGACGCTCAGGAGTGGTTCGAGGGCCTCAGCGGAAACCCCGCGGCCACAAGCCCTTCGATAAAGGGATCTACATCGGCCGGATGCTCATAGGGCTGCGAATTCCGGGTGTCTTCTACCGAATAGGCCGGGACCTCGGCCATTACCCGCTCGCGCTCCTTCGCAGCCTTGCCGCGCTCGCCGAGTTGGGCGTAACCCGCCGCCAGCAAGCGCCGGTGAAAGCGGTTCAAAACAGTGATCCGGTGGAGCGCCTCCACCGCATTGCGGTATTGACCGCTGTTGTAGCAGCTGATGGCAAGACCCCAAAAGTACCAGGAGGGTGCAAACGGGTTAGCACCGAGCGCCTTTTCGAATTCTGCGAATGCTGCAAGGGGCTTACCCCGGAAAATGAGTGCAAGCGCCCGCCCCGCAAGTGCGTCGGCATCATTGGGATTGAGTTCGATAGCGCGATTGAGGTGAGTCATCGCACGGTCATGGTCGCGTTGCCAGAGCTGGGTGACCCCGAATGCAGCGTGCGCCTCGCTGTCGGCAGGGTCAAGTTCGAACGCGAGTTGCGCCGCTTGTGCGGCCTCCTTCAAGGTCTCATCAGGACGCGATGCCCAGCCCATCAGGAATTGTGCCAGGTGCGAAAGCGCAAGCCCCGAGTGTGCGAAAGCGAAAGCCGGGTGCGCTTTGCACATTTTCTGAAAGAGACCGCGGGCAGTATCGATGTCTGTGGGGCTTCGCATCCGATACACCAGATGACGTGCCCGGATGATGGCATCGTAATCTGAAGAAGTCTGACCGCCTGATGGCGCGAGACCGGCGTGGTGCTCGATATTGCCGACGAGCGTTGTCACGATACGGCGCGTAATCCCATCCTGGATTTTGGCAAGGTCGTGCTCCTTGATATCGTAGTGCTGCGACCAGAGGTAGTGCCCCTGTGGTATCTCAATGAGATTGATCACCAGGCGAAGGTGATCGTGGCGTCGTCGCATGAAGGCATCGACCAGAAAACGCGCACCCAGTTGCTGTGCCAGGTAGGCCTGATTCTGGTCATTGGCATCGTGCGAAAGAGCGGTATGCGGCGCGAAAACAAAAAGCTGGCGAAAACGGGACAGCGCAGCAATCAGGTCGACGGTGAGCGCTTCGCCGAGTTCGCCAAGGGCGGTATCACGCTCAGAGGCAGCAAACGGCAGCACCAGAAGTCGCGGGCGAATTTCCTCAGCGGGTTCCTTTCTGGAATCCGGCGCCTCATGTCCGCTGTGCAGAAGAAAAGCGCTGACGGGCTCAGCGATATGACGCAGGGCCTTCGTTCCGATGGGCTTAAAGTTGAGTTCCGGGGCCTCGTCGATAGCATCGCGCACGCTCTGTGAAACACAGATCCCCCCGGGTGGTGCGGTCTCCTGAAGCCGGGCGGCGATGTTGACATCATTGCCGAAAGCCTGGTCACCCTGAACAAGGACCGCGCCCTGATGGATGCCGATCCGGGCACGCAGATGCTGCACTTTGGGCAGATTCCGGTTGCCAAGCGCGAAATACTGCTGCAAGCCAAGCGCTGTGCGTGCCGCAGCAAGCGCTGTGGGAAAAACGGCAAGCAGGCTGTCACCAGCCGTGTTGATCAAATCACCGCCGTGGTCGGATACGAGCATGGCGGCCCGAGAAAATCCCTTTCTTAGCGCATGAAAGGTTGCGTCTTCGTCCTGCGACGTCAGGCGGGAAAACTCGACAATATCGCAATGCATCACCACCAACCGTTGACGTTCAAGAGGCATCGGTATGGGTGTTCGGGTTCGGTCCTGCTTAGTGCAAGGCGTTATTCGGGTGAAATCCAGCAGCCATCACTTTGGAGTGCTAACTTTGCCTGCGCTCTTCTGTTGTGAAGAATCGATTGGCAGCAAGTTCGCCAACCCCGACGGAGAAAGTGTATGCCAGATCCTGCAACGCCGCACACCGTAGTTAACTGCGCCTGTGTAAAAGATTACTTTCGACAGCAGGTTACCGATGCGGTTGCCGATGAGGATCTTGAGGTGTCGGAAGGGACGCGGGCTTATCTTGTCAATCTGCTGACCTTTTATTCCAGGACAGATCACTTTTTCGAACATACGCCGGAAGGGTTGGGGCTGCGGCCGCTGGCACTGGTTTACGGCGAAGCGCTTTCTGCGAAGTCCCGGGTTGAGCAGGCGGCCGGGTTGCGCCGGGTGGGTGACGTTGCGATGTTTATTGCCGGTGTGTTCAGGCACAGCCTCAGGCGCAAGCCGGTCAGTGTTGACTATTACATTGCCATCGGCGGCAACGCCTATGAACATCTGTCGATCGCGTGCAACCGGGCGGGCGAGCGGGCGGGAGCGGTGTTTATGGAGCTCGGCACGAAGTTCGTCTTGCTGGCCCGGGTCATGGCGCGGGCCTTTGAGCAGGATCTCGACAAAAATGAAAACCTGCTGGCCCTGTACGAGCGCTGGCAGCAGACCGGTAGCGCCAGTTATGCGCGGCGGTTGCAGCAGGCCGGTATTCATCCAGGCCCCATAACCACCCGGGTACACTGAGTGCGCTCGCTGGCCCGACTGCAGCGATGGCTGCAGCGGGTATATGAAATAGAAGTTGAGTACGATGTGATGGATTTTGTCATCACCGATCAGGCGCTTGCAAAGGCGCTTCAGGGTGATGCTGCAAGATCCGAGTGTCCGGAAAAATTGCTGCTGCGTGAGTCTCCGGAAGAGTTGGCGATGACCCTGTATCTCGCACCGGAAGTGCTGCAGGTACTTGGAAATCGGGATATCGCGGGTGGCAGTCAGCAGGCCGAGGCCTTCTGCCAGGCAGTTGAGGGGGTCAGCCATTTTCTGTATCTGGCGTGGCGTGCGGGCTTTGAAAGGGAACTCACGCAGCTCGAGTTGGAACTTCAGGCCGAGATCGACAAGTTCATTGGTCTTGTTGCGCTCAACAGAAACACCGGTCGTAGCAGCCGCGCTGACCTGTGCTCCTGGCTGTTTGACCGCGTGACTTTTGAAGACGGTCTTGATAACCGCGAACGTGAACGCTACGAGGTCGCGAACTTCTACGCCGGCCGGTATTGCCGTCAGCTGAACAGCCGCTACCTGAGGGCACAAGATGGCGCCGGGCTGACCCGCGAACTGCGCCGCTTTTATCGTCAGGGTCAGCACGGCAAACTCGGCATGATCCAGCGTGAGATGGGCTAAACTGCCGTCACAGCAACCGGACCGGCATCAAACATCGAATGACGGGATGTCCATTTTTCCTGTAGTCCGTGGCTTTCCAGAGATCCCGAAAATCGGATAAGGCTTCGGGGAATCAAGGGGGACTCAGCCGGCGAAGCCGCGGCCCGATGTGAAAAGCGAAGGGTGGCGGGCGCCCTGACTGAGTTACAGCAGGCAGTTCCGGCAGAGGCCTGTCCAGTGATTTTCAGAAACAAGTTCAATTAAACAAGCATTTACCTATAGAATATCGTGTTCTTTAGGAGGTTCGCCCTCGCGCTGGGACAAGATCGATGCGAGAACACGTGCAGTTAATGGATACCACGCTTCGGGATGGGGAGCAGACCCAGGGGGTCTCGTTCGCACCCGATGAGAAGGTCAGCATCGCCCGCGCACTGCTGCACAGCCTGAAACTCGACCGCATCGAAGTGGCTTCTGCGGGTGTTTCCCACGGCGAGAAAGAGGCCGTTACCCGGATTCATGACTGGGCAGCGCAGCACGATGCCCTGGATCGCGTGGAGGTGCTGGGCTTTACCGATCACCACCGCAGTGTCGACTGGCTGGTCAGCACTGGAGGGCGGGTGCTCAACCTGCTGACCAAGGGCAGTGAGAAGCATTGCACCGAGCAGCTTAGAAAAACGCTGGACGCCCATCTGTCTGATATCGAACGTACTGTGGAGTACGCGCTTGAGCATGACCTGCTGGTGAATGTGTACCTTGAGGACTGGTCGAACGGCTACCGTGACAGCCGCGACTATGTGTACCGCATGGTCGAGTCCCTGGCCGGGATGAGTCTTCGTCATATCATGCTGCCCGACACCCTGGGCGTGATGAGCCCTGCCGATGTCGCTGCTGCAGTGGGAGATATGTGCAGCCGCTTTGAAGGCCAGGACTTCGACTTTCATCCGCATAACGATTACGGACTCGCCACCGCCAATGCCATGGCGGCAGTCGAATCCGGTGCAGCAGCGATTCACACCACGCTGAACTGCCTCGGCGAACGGGCCGGCAATGTGTCACTGGCCGAAGTTGCCGTGGTACTGAAGGACAAACTCGGCGTCAAGGTCTCGATCGACGAGACCAAGGTGCATGATCTCAGCCAGATGGTCGAGAACTTCTCCGGCAAGCGGGTGGCTGCCAATGCGCCGGTTATCGGCACCGATGTATTCACCCAGACCAGCGGCATCCATGCCGATGGTGACCAGAAGGGCCGGCTTTACCAGACCGAACTCAGCCCGGACCGCTTTGACCGACGGCACCGTTATGCGCTCGGCAAAATGAGCGGCAAGGCTTCACTGACGAAAAACCTTGAAGACCTCGGAATCGAGCTGTCGGAGGACAATCAGGCTAAAGTGCTGGAGAAAATTGTCGAGATCGCCGACACCAAAGCCACCATTACCCCCGAAGATCTGCCCTTCATCATCGCCGATATTCTCGAAAGCGGTGACTACCAGCACGTCGAGCTGCTCAACTGCTCAATCACCAGCGGCCTTGAAATCGAATCCACCGCCAGCGTGCGGATCCGGGTGGGTGAGGCCGTCCACAAGTCCTCCGATTCAGGCAACGGTGGATTCGATGCCTTCATCAAGGCCATGCGCAAGGTGCTCGAGCCGGGTGGATTCGTATTTCCCGAACTCATCGATTTCGAGATCCGGATCCCCAAGGGCGGTCACACCAGCGCGCTGACCGAGTGCTTTATCACCTGGGAAGATGACGGACACCGATTCAAGACCCGGGGTGTGCACGCCAACCAGGTGTTTTCCGGCGTCAACGCCGCCATGCGCATGCTCAATATGAAAATGCGCCAGCAGAATTCGCCTGACGACGATTCCCGCCCTCTGGATAAACCCGAGTAATCTTTCCCTAGCCGGCTTTGGGCATCGCGTCGAGGGCGACGACAACCCGGTCGCCAAACTCGCTGGTACTGATCTGTTTTTCCGCGTCGCCGCGCCGGGCAAGATCCGGGGTGGTGTAGCCGTCGCTGAATACACTCTGCATGGCCTTCCACAGATTTGCCGCTTCGGCGTCCATGTTGAAACTCATCTCGAGCATCATGGCGACAGAGCCGAGCATGGAGTAGGGGTTGGCAATGCCCTTGCCGGCAATATCGGGCGCTGATCCATGTGAAGGTTCGTAATAGGACTGCTTCGGCCCGACGCAGGCGGAGGGCATCAACCCCAGGGACCCGAGAATCCCGCCGCATTGATCACTCAGAATATCGCCGAACATGTTCTCCATCACCATGACGTCAAAGCGGGTGGGATTAAGGCACAGGTAGGTAGCGGCGGCATCCACCAGCACATGGTCAACGCTGACCTTCGGATAATCGCTGTGCACTTCGTCCAGAATCTCGTTCCAGAGCACGCTGGATTTCAGAACGTTACTCTTGTGTACGTTCGTGAGCGATTTTTTGCGCTTCATGGCAAGCTTAAAAGCCACTTCCAGCACCCGGCGGATCTGGTCTTCGTCGTACTCCAGCATCTCGTGGACGTAGCGCCGCCCCTGATCGTTGACCCCCGTTTCCTTGGAACCGAAATACAGGCCCCCGACCAGTTCGCGGATGATGACAAGGTCAATCCCTTGTCCGATGATCTCGGGGCGAAGTGGGGAAAAGTGTGCGAGCTCTGGGGGCAGGGTGACCGGGCGGAAGTTGGCGTAGGTCTGGTAGCGTCGGCGCATGGGCAGCAGACCGCCGCGCTCGGGCTGTTCGTCCACGGGGATCTGCTTGGATTTCTCGTGGCTGAGACCGATGGTGCCCTTGAGGATGGCATCGGTGTTGTCGCAGATGGCAATGGTGTCGTCCGGGAACGATTTTCCGGTCTCAAACCAGGCGCAGGCGCCAAATAATGCCGGCTGCAGATCGAATGAAACGCCGTTACGTTCCTCGATGAGTTTCAGGACTTTAACCGCCTCGGCCATGATCTCAGGGCCGATGCCGTCACCGGCGAGCAGGGCAATCTTGTGTGTGGTCATATCAGTACAGGGTGTGTTTCAGTTGGGCAGCAGCGCTTCGCAGTCATCACCGATGCCGTTGCGATTGTCATCGGTCTGGAGCGGATTAAAAAGCCCGGAACAGTTATCGAGAAGGTCCAGAATGCCGTCATCGTCCAGATCATCGCAGATCAGGACATCATCGTCTTTCTCGTCCAGCGGCAAGATCTGCGGCACGGTGTCCTGCGCCAGAAGCGCTGTACCGCCCGCAGACGTCAGCAGCAGTACTGCCGCCACGGCGTGCGCCGCAGTATAACGGGCTTTGCCGTTCACCACGGAATGGGCGCCCCGGTGTAGTCGAAAAAGCCCCCGTTCTGCGCGGCGTCGATTCCGAGCATAAGGTTTTTCAAGCCTTCGGCGCTTGTTTGGGCATCGACGAGGGCGTTGGCGCCGCCCATATCGGTACGCACCCAGCCGGGATGCAGGGCCACAACGCGGGTGCCATCGTCGGCAAGATCCCGGGCAAGGCTGACGGCGACGGCATTGAGCGCGGCTTTACTCGAGCGGTAACTGTAAGCGCCTCCCGAGGTGTTATCAGACATGCTCCCCATCTTGCTTGAGATCATTGCCACCAGGGCGTCGTCAGCGGCCGCAAGGTTTCCCTGCAAAGCCCGGGTCACCATAAAGGGTGCGATGGCATTGACGTGAAACTCCTGAAGCCAGGTTTCGTGGGAGAGGCTCTTGGCATCGTCTGATCTTGATCGAAAGAGGCCGGCGTTATTGATCAGAAGGTCCAGCGGTTGTCCGTCGAGGGTGGCAGCGGCTTTGGCAATCTGGGTACAGTCGGTGACATCCAGCGCAAGCAATTGCAGTTGATCGCCATGTTCTGCTTTGAGTGACTGCAGGGCATCCGATCCGGGATCGCGCGCGGTTGCAAAGACATGGCTGCCGGCATTGAGGAACTGGCGTGTCAGTTCCAGGCCGATGCCCCGGGTGGTGCCGGTGATAAAGACAGTGTGGCTCATGATGGATTCACTCTGGGATTCGCTGCTACTGGTGTCTTGTCATGATGCAAATGCTGCGGTCATGTTCTGCCGGGCCTGAACCGCTTCATCTGCATTATCCAATGCCGCATCATCCTCGCAAAGTACCGCACCTGCGCTGACATCACGGGTCAGGATGAGTCCGGCCGAAAGACCGAGGGCGAGTGCCTTTTTTGCTATCGATGCCCCCGCCGGCATCTGTTTGCCGTAGACACAGTGACCGCCTTCGCCATCGAGGGTTTCACCGGCCTTGAGGTCGCGCTTGGCAACAGCGACCACATCCGATGAAAAACAGTGCGGCTGGCCGGTCGGTTCACCGCGAAGCGCCACCGACGCGATCGATACGCCGAGCTCAAGGCCGATCATATGGGTCGGGCGGTACAAGGCGCCATAGCAGCCACTCTGGTCCGGCAGCATGTGGTACTCACGAAAACACTGACGGGCGTAATCACTCTTCGGCCTGACGATGACGAAGGTGCCCATGGCAAGATGGTGATCGATCGGTTCTCCGCTGCGGCTGAGCGAAGACACCACTTCGGTGGTGCCGGTACAGGTCAGTACGCCGCCGTCCTCCTGCGGCTTACACACATCAGCGAGCGCAAAGCGCGAAGCCGGCGGGAAGTTCAGCCCCTGCGCCTGCGGCGCGAGCCCGGTCGCATTGCAGACCGCGGTCATTTCGATCGCCGATTTGCTGCCATCGAGAAAGGAGTTGAACATCTGCAGGTTGATGCTGTTGGGGTCATCGATATCCAGATACTGCTGCAGGACATCCCAGACGGTATCGGGGGTTAAGGCATGGTACTCGGGGAGGTAGCGCGTCCCCTTGCCGGCTGCCGTCACCTCGAAGCCGCAGCTTCGGGCCCAGTCCACGTGCTCACAGATCAGCGCCGGCTGATCACCCCAGGCAAGACTGTAGACCAGACCCGCTGCGCGCGCCTGCTGCGCCAGCAGCGGCCCTGCAAGCACGTCCGCTTCGACATTGACCATCACGACATGGTGACCCGTGCTGATCGCCGCCTGACAGTGGCGGATCCCGGCGTGAGGAATACCGGTCGCCTCCACGACGACATCAATCCGCCCGTCTTTGATCAGGACAAAGGCATCTTCAGTGAGACAGGTACCGCCGCTGGCAATAGCCGCGTCGACGGTGGCGGCCTCGCTTTGTGATTGCGGCCATCCGGCGCTTTGCAGATTGGCGCGTGCCCGGCCAAGGTCGAGGTCCGCGACCCCGACAATGTGAATACCAGGCGTGACCCGCGCCTGTGTCAGGTACATGGTGGCGAATTTTCCGCAGCCGATGACGGCGACACGCACCGGCTGGTGCGCGGCCTCGCGTTGCGCCAGCATGCGCGCGAGATTCATGGGGTTATCAGGCGAAGCACCACGGTAGGTCAGGCCTTTGCCGTACGGTGATCGCGGATACGCTCCCAGGCCTTGCGGATTTCCTGGGTCTTCTCGTTGGCGAGTTTGACCATCTCTTCCGGCATGCCTTTGGCCACCAGCTTATCGGGATGGTGCTGGTTGGTGAGGCGTCGATAGGCTTTCTTGACCTCGGCATCGCTCGCGGCCGGAGTCACGCCGAGCACCTTGTAGGCCTCGGAAACCGGCTGGACCTGCTGCCCGGGCGCGTGACCACCTGCTGCGCCGCTGACGAAATTGATCAGCTGCTCAATCTGGGGTGCGTCGAATCCGAGCGCCTCGCCGACGTGACGCAGGACCCGGCTTTCGGCGGGGTCCATCCGTCCATCGGCCATGGCGGCCTGGATCTGAATCTCGAGGAACATCCGCAGCAGGGTGGTCCGCCGGTGACACTCACTGCGAAACTGGCGCAGTACTTCATCGAGAGGAAAGTCGGCTTCCTTGCCTTTTTGAAACAGATCAATCGCCGCGGTCTGCTGGGCATCGTTGAGCTGCATCTGGTGCATCAGGCTGCGCGCGGCCTGGATTTCGTGCTCCGAGACCCGGCCATCGGCTTTGGCGATGTGACCCATCACCGAGAAGGTCGCGGTGAAGAACGCAGCCTGGGTCCGTTCGTTGTCGCCGATGCCCATCCGGCTGGAGCCTGCGATACCGCTGTCGAACTGATGACCGATCGTTCCGCCGAGCAGGGCGCCGAGTGGCCCGCCCATCATGAAACCAAGCGCACCGCCGATCAGTTTTCCCCACCACGCCATCTTTTTTGCCTCTTTATATTGACCCGTGCATTGTAACGGAGGGTTAAAACGACAAAACCGCCGGCAGGTGAGCGCAGGCGTTGCGCTCAGCGCAGGGTCACGAGTTCTTCGGCGGCCGTCGGGTGAATGGCAACAGTGTTGTCAAAGTCGGCTTTGGTGGCGCCCATTGTTACCGCCACCGCAAAGCCCTGGATCATCTCGTCGGCGGCCCGCCCGACCACATGACAGCCGACAATCTTCTCATCGGGTCCGGTCACAACCAGTTTCACTACCGTGGGGACACGCTGGGGGGTGACGGCGTAGTACATATCGGTGAAACGATTCTGGTAAACCTTTACGCCGTCATCGCCATAGCGTTCTTTGGCTGCTTCTTCGGTGAGTCCGACGGTGCCAATCGGCGGATGCGAAAACACCACGGTGGGGATGTTCTCGTATTCCAGTCTTGCCTGTGCCTGGCCGCCGAACAGCCGGTCTGACAAACGCCGCGCTGCGGCAATGGCGACCGGCGTCAGCGCCTGGCGCCCTGTAACATCACCGACTGCGTAAATGCCGGGCTGAGTGGTGTTCTGCCATTCGTCAGTCGGGATAAATCCGGCAGAGTCCGTCTCAAGGCCGGTCGCCGCGATGCCCATGGCATCAGTCGCAGGGTCCCGGCCGATGGCAAACAGCACGCAGTCGAATCCGCCGATGGTGTCGCCATCCTGAGGGCGTACCGCCAGATGGCCGTTGGCTTCGCGTTCGATACTTTCCATATGAATACCGGTCAGGATGCTGATACCGGCGGAGCACATCTCGTCCATAACGGTTCTTCGAAGCGTTGCATCAAATCCGCGCAGCAGAATATCTTTGCGCAGCAGTATGGTGACTTCCGACCCGAGTGAGTGGAGTACACCCGCAAGTTCAGTGGCAATGTAGCCCGCGCCGATGATGAGTGGGCGCCTGGGCTGTTCGCTGAGCTCGAAGAACCCGTCGCTGGTGATGGCAAGGTCGGCGCCTGGGATATCGGGAACCATCGGCCTCCCGCCGGTGGCGATGAGAATATGATCCGCGCTCAAAAGCGTGTCACCCACGCGCACCTCGCGGGGGGATTCGAATGTTGCCCAGCCGCGAAAGATTTCAACCTGGGATGAATCCAGGTTACGGAGATAGGTGCCGTTCAGGCGTTCGACGTAGGCATCGCGGGCCGTTTTGAAAGACCCCCAGTTGAATTCAGCCGCGGGCAGCGTAAAGCCATAGTCCTCTGAGATTGCGAGCGCGTCCGCAAAGTGAGCGGCATTCCACATGATCTTCTTGGGAACACAGCCCACATTGACGCAGGTGCCACCCAGGCGCCCGGCCTCCACCAGCGCAACGCGGGCGCCATACTGGGCCGCACGCCGTGCCCCGGCGATACCGCCGCTGCCCCCGCCGATGACCAGAAAATCATAGTGCTTGTGCATCGAGCCGATTTTATCCGTAGTCGTCCTGGGTTAACCATTTCAGCGGTAGGGCTGATATCAGGCCACGTTTGATAAAGTCCTTAAGAACCCTTATCTCTTAAGATGACCCGATCTTCCCCAGTTACGGTGTACCCTTGAGCGAATCCCACTTGTCGAGCGCTGAAAACCCGCTTCTGGATTTATCCGGCCTGCCGCGTTTTTCCGAGATCAAAGCCGGCACCGTGGAAAACGCGCTTGATGCAGTTCTCGCCCAGAGCCGCGCAAAAATCCAGGCCGTTGAGTCACATTGTGCAACGGCCAGCTGGGAGTCTGTCGCCAGCGAACTGCAGGATATCGAAGAATACCTGGAACGGGTCTGGGCACCCGTGTCGCACTTGAATGCCGTGCGTGACAGCGAAGCGTTTCGCTCTGCGGTCGATGCCTGCCTGCCCAAGTTAAGCCAGTTTCATAGCGAGGTCGGACAGAATCTGAAGCTTTATCAGGGTTACAAAAAGATTGCGAATGACCATGATTTTGGCGATCTCTCTGCTGCGCGCAAGAAAGTCGTCAAAAATGCCTTAAGGGACTTTCGCCTGTCCGGCGCTGAACTCGAAGGTGATGCCCGCGAGCGTTTTCGCGAGATTGTGAGCGAGTTGTCCACGCTGTCCAACCGGTTTGACCAGAACCTGCTGGATGCCACCGATCACTGGTTCCTCGATATCGACGATGAAAATGATCTTCAGGGTCTACCGCAAAGCGCAATTGATCTTGCGCGCAAGACAGCCAAAGATGCCTCCGTTTCCGGCTGGCGCTTTTCTTTGCAGGCACCGTCCTACATCCCGTTCATGATGTTTTGTGAAAACCGAATGCTGCGGGAAAAGATGTATCAAGCCTACGTGACCCGGGCGAGTGATGTGGGGCCTGATGCCGGCCAGTTTGATAACGGTCCGCTGATGGTGCAGATACTTGCGCTGCGCGCCGAAATGGCATCGCTGCTGGGATTTGCACACTACCTGCAATACGCGCTGGAGGGCCGGATGGCAGACTCTGCCCAGGAGATCGGTGAGTTTCTCCGGACGCTTGCAGGGTGTGCAAAAGATGCCGCGACAAAAGAGTTGGGTGATCTTCGTGAATTTGCATCATCCAAACACGGTCAGGATGACCTTGAGGCGTGGGACCTTGCCTTTTACTCAGAAAAGCTCAAGCAGTCGCTTTATGCCTTCAGTGATGAAGAAATACGTCCGTACTTTCCATTACCCAAAGTGCTTGAGGGCCTCTTTCTTGTTACTGAGAAACTCTTCGGCGTAAAAGTGCAAAAGGCCGCCTGCAGCAATGTCTGGCATGAAGACGTGCAGTTTTTTGAACTCGTGAATGACGATGGCTCGGTACGGGGGTGCTTTTTTCTGGATCTTTATGCACGCACACACAAGCGCGGCGGCGCCTGGATGGCCGACTGTATCGGCAGGCGACGGCTTACTGACGGCGGGGTCCAGAATCCTGCCGCATTTTTGACCTGTAATTTCATCCCGCCGGTCGGCGATAAGCCATCGCTCTTAACGCACGACGATGTTGTCACACTCTTTCATGAGTTCGGTCACGGGCTGCATCATCTTTTGACGCAGGTGGACGAACCCGGCGTCTCCGGCATCAACGGTGTGCCCTGGGATGCCGTCGAGTTGCCCAGCCAGTTTCTGGAGAACTGGTGCTGGGAGACCGAGGCCTTGAATCAGATCTCAGGGCATGACGAGACGGGTGAATCGCTCCCGGCAGAGCTGCTTGAGCGGATGCGCGGGGCGCGCAATTTTCAAAGCGCCATGCAGATGCTGCGGCAGATTGAATTTTCGGTTTTTGATATGGCGCTGCATCAGGGCGCGCCGTGCGCGTCAACCGAAGATATCAAGACCCGGCTTGATGCGGTCAGACAGGAGGTTGCGGTAGTCATACCGCCTGCCTTCAACCGCTTCCAGAACAGTTTCTCGCATATCTTCGCCGGCGGCTATGCGGCAGGCTACTACAGTTACAAGTGGGCCGAAGTGTTATCGGCTGATGCCTTCAGCCGCTTTGAAGAAGAGGGTATTTTTGATGAGCAGAGCGGGCGTGACTTTGTCGGCCTGGTGCTCGAATCGGGTGGTGTGAACGAGCCTTTGGAGAATTTCACAGCCTTTCGCGGCAGGCCGCCCGAGATTGATGCACTGCTGAGACACTCCGGCCTGGCGTCATGAAGGTGCTTGTCGGCTTCGTGCTGTGGCTATGGCTGCTGCCACAGGCGCTGGCACTCAGCAACCAGCTGCAGTCCCACCCCTCACCGTATCTGGCACTGCATGGCGATGACCCGGTCGCGTGGCAGGAGTGGGGTCCCGATGCCTTTGAAAACGCCCGGCGCCAAAACAAGCTGGTCTATGTGTCGGTAGGATATTTCTCCTGCCACTGGTGCCATGTGATGCAGGGCGAAAGCTATAAAAACCCCGGCATTGCCAAGGCACTGAATCGCGACTTCGTGCCGGTCAAGGTCGACCGGGAACTGCAGCCGGCACTCGACGAGGCCCTGATGGCTTTTGTTCAGTCAACCCAGGGTCGGGGCGGCTGGCCGCTGAATGTCTTTCTGACGCCGGAGGGTTATCCCCTGTACGCGGTGCTCTATGTGCCGCCGGAATCCTTTGCTGAAGTCATTGGCAAAATCCAGGCCCTGTGGAGCGAGGACCCGGCAGGTCTTGCCGCGCTGGCCCGCCAGCACGGCCCGCAGGGTTATGCCGAAAAAACCCCGCAGCTGGACCCGGCGCAGGTGCTCGCCTTGGGTCAGGCCTTTGAGCAGATGGCCCTGGCACTGGCCGATACTTTCGAGGGCGGATTCGGTAACCAGAGCCGGTTTCCGCATGTGCCGCAGCTGAGGTATCTGCTGGGCCGCTACGGGCAGGCCCCCAGCGCCTCGGTGCGCGAGGTGCTCGAGACGACACTGGATGCGATGGCGCAGCGCGGACTCTACGATCATGTCGAGGGCGGTTTCTTCCGCTACACGGTGGACCCGGGCTGGAGCGTTCCGCATTTTGAAAAAATGCTGTACGGCAATGCCCAGCTGGCACTGCTGTACCTGAAAGCCGGCAGGGTGTTAAGGCGTGAGGACTACTCAGCCGTCGGTTTTGCCGTGCTGGATTTCATGCTGGCGAGGATGCAGGCCGGCAATGGCGCCATGGTGGCGTCGCTGTCCGCGATCGATGATCAGGGCCGGGAGGGTGCCTACTACCTTTTCGATGATGAGACCCTGGAAAATGCGCTGACCCGGGACGAACAGCGCGTACTGCGGGCGGCCTGGTCGCTTCCCGAAGCGGCCGCCTTCGAGTTCGGTCACCTGCTGGTCAATCAGGCACCGCCACAAGTCGCCGCCATCCAGCTCGGCTGGACGCCGGATGATATTGAGAACACCCTCGCGTCGGCCATGGGCAAACTCAGCGCGCTTCGCGACGGCCGTTCGCTGCCGGTGGATGATAAGGCGCTTGCCGGCTGGAACGCGCTGGCACTGGAGGCCTTTGTCGAAGGGGCGATCCAGTCGGACAAGGCAGATTACGCCCACGCCGCGCGACAGATAAAACGTTATATCCAGACCACCCTGTGGCAGGACGACAGACTGTTGCGCGCGAGAGCGCGCGGGTCAGCGCTGGGCACGGTTTCGCTGGCGGACTACGCCTACACGGCGCGGGCGCTGCTGGCGTTCAGCCACTGGTCCAGGGCGGCGGATGATTTCGTGCTTGCGCACCGCGTGGCGCAAGCTGCATGGCGGGATTTTCATCGGGCCAACGGCTGGCAGCGCGAGACCGACCCGCTGCTTAAAGGCGGCGAACTGCATGAAGTGCTTCGCGACGAGGCGCTGCCGGCAGCGGATGCGGTGCTGATTGAGGTCAGCCTGCGGTTAGCAGAGCAGGAGGGAAACAGCGCGCTGGCAGAAAAAGCCCGCTCCGCGCTCAACCGCGCTCACGATACTGTAATGGCCAATGCGTTCTTTTTCCCGTCGCGGATCCGGGCGCTCGAGGTCGCAATCGCCAGTCAAGATGAGCCTTAAGCGACAGGGGAAAGACGTCAGTTTGCTATAATCGCGCCGTTTTCAAGGGGGCCGCTGTTAAGGCGCCCGGCTCATTTGCTGATCTACCGAAAGGTTGTCATGACTGACCAAGTAAACAGCGGCAGGCGTCGCCTGCTCACAACGGTGACCACCAGTGTCGGCCTGGCAGGAGCGGCTGCACTGACCGTCCCGCTGGTCGCAAGCATGAAACCCAGCGCCCGGGCACTTGCCGCGGGAGCGCCTGTCGAGGTTGAGATAGATGATCTTGCTCCCGGCCAGATGAAAGTGGTCGAGTGGCGCGGCAAGCCGGTCTGGATTCTCCGCCGCACCGAAGAGATGCTGGCAGAGATGGCATCCATCACCGGCCATTTGTCTGATCCGGACTCGCAGGTCACCGAGCAGCAGCCCGCTTATGCCCAGAACGAGCATCGATCGATCCGGCCTGATGTGCTGGTGGTGCTTGGGGTGTGCACACATCTTGGCTGTGCGCCAAGTAAAGCGTTTGATAAGGGCAGGGCTTCCGGACTCGGTGATGACTGGGTCGGCGGGTTCTTCTGCCCATGCCATGGGTCCACGTTCGATCTCTCCGGCCGTGTCTACAAGAATGTCCCGGCACCGACCAACCTGGTCGTTCCGCCGCACTCCTATGTGTCTGATAATCGCATCATCATCGGCGTTGACGAAAAAGAGGCGACCGCATGAGTCTGATGAACTGGATCGATGACCGCTTTCCGCTGACCAAGGTCTGGCAGGAGCACATGGCGCAGTACTATGCGCCGAAGAACTTCAATATATGGTATTACTTCGGCTCCCTCGCTCTGGTAGTGCTGGTGCTGCAGATCGTGACCGGTATCCTGTTAACAATGCACTACAAGCCCGATGCGGATCTTGCCTTTGCCTCGGTCGAATACATCATGCGCGATGTACCAGCGGGCTGGTTCATCCGCTACCTGCACGGTGTGGGTTCATCGATGTTTTTCCTGATGGTGTACCTGCACATGTTTCGGGCCATGCTGTATGGCTCGCATCGCAACCCGCGTGAGCTTATCTGGCTGCTGGGAATAGTGATCTACGTCGCTCTGATGGCAGAAGCCTTTTTTGGTTACCTGTTGCCCTGGGGCAATATGTCCTACTGGGGCGCCCAGGTGATCGTCTCGCTGTTCGGGGCGATTCCCTGGATAGGTGAGCCCCTGGCCGAATGGATCCGCGGCGACTTCGTGATCTCGGACGCGACTCTGAACCGTTTCTTTGCCTTTCATGTGATCCTGCTGCCCCTGCTGCTGGCGCTGCTGGTCTATCTGCACATCGTCGCTCTGCACAAGGTGGGCTCCAATAATCCTGACGGGATTGAAATCAAGAAGAACAAGGACAAGGACGGTATCCCGGTGGACGGCATTCCATTCCATCCTTACTACACGGTGAAGGATACTTTTGGCGTAGCAGTGTTCATGACCGTATTTCTAGGTATCGTGTTCTTCGTGCCCGAACTCGACGGCTGGTTCCTGGAAAAAGACAATTTCGCCCCGGCTGATATTCTGCAGACCCCGCCGGAAATTGTGCCACTGTGGTATCTCACACCGTATTACTCGATCCTGCGCGCGGTCACCTTCGAATGGCTCCCCGGTGGCGCCAAACTCTGGGGTGTGATCGCCATGGGCGCGGCAATAGTGATGTTCTTCTTCCTGCCGTGGTTGGATCGGGCCAAGGTACGCTCGATCCGCTACCGCGGCTGGATGTATAAAACCATGCTGATGTTGTTCGCAGTGGACTTCGTGATGCTGGGATATCTGGGTACCGTGAACCCGGGCCACGTGAACCTTGTCTGGTTCAAGAACGTAACCTGGGCGCAGATCGGGCTGGTGATCTACTTCGCCTTCTTCTTGTTGATGCCCATCTATACCAAACTGGACCGGACGAAGCCCGAACCGGATCGCGTGAGGTAGACAGCAATGAAAAGCATGATGAAAAGACTGCTGCTGCTGCTGTGCATGCTCTGGGCACCCGCCGGACTGGCGGCGGGTGGTGGTAACGAGCACCTCGATTCGGCCTACATTGACCTTGCAGACAAGGGTTCGTTGCGCCGCGGGGCCCACACTTTCGTCAATTACTGCCTGTCGTGTCATGAGGCCTCGTTCATGCGCTATGAGCGCATGGCCAGGGATCTCGAGATCGACAGTAACACCCTGAAGCAGAGCATGATGTTCGCGGCCGACAAGCCCGGCGAACTGATGACGGTGAATATGTCTGATCAGGACGCCAAGCCCTGGTTTGGCGTGGTGCCGCCGGATCTCAGCCTGACAGCACGTTCGCGCGGGCCGGATTGGATCTACACCTACCTGCGGGGCTTTTACCGCGATGGGAGCACGCCCACGGGCTGGAACAACACGCTTTATCCGAATGTGGCCATGCCCCACGTACTGTATGAGTGGCAAGGGATGCGTAAAGCCAGCTACGAGACATCGGCAGACGGCGCCAAGGTGCTGGCCGGTTTCGAGCAGTTACGCCCCGGGACGATGAACGCGCAGGAGTACGACAGCGCGATCCGTAACCTGACCAACTTCATGGTCTACCTGGCAGAGCCGGCGAAGCTGGTGCGCTACCGCATCGGCTTCTGGGTGATGGTATTCATGCTGGTGTTCGTGGGCTTGAGTTACCTGCTGAAAAAGGAATACTGGCGCGACGTCCATTGACGGTCTATGGTTATATCTGGTCCGGGAAGCGCGCCGTCACGATCCGTGGCCCTGCGGGATAGTCATCTATGAAGCTTTATTCGGGATCCCTGTGTCTTTTCAGTCATGCCTGCCGGTTTGTACTGAAAGAAAAAGACATTGACTACGATGTGGTATTCACTTCCGACAAGCAGGATGAAGAAACGGTTGCCGAACTGAACCCCTATGGAGAGACGCCGACGCTTGTCGATCGGGATCTTGTGCTGTACGACGACATGGTGGTGAACGAGTATCTGGATGAGCGGTTCCCGCATCCGCCGCTGATGCCCAGCGATCCGACGTCCCGGGCCAAGGCCAGGATCATGATCTCACGCCTGCGGCGGGACTGGCTGGACGATGTGCAAAACTGCATGTCTTCCGGAGCCAAGCTGGAAAAAAGCCTCAACCGAAGCCTGTCGGATGGTCTCGTGGCCATGTCCAACCATTTCTCGGAAAACAAATATGCACTGGGCGAGGAATTCAGCCTGGTGGATGCCTACCTGGCCGCACTGCTGTGGCGACTGCCGCGGCTGCAGGTGAACCTTCCCCGTCAGGGAGGCAAGATCCTCGATTACGGCAAACGGATGTTTGCCAAACCGACGTTTCAGGAGAGTCTGAGTGCGGCCGAGCGGGAGATGCACGCCGGCTGAGGTACGGTATCCGGATGGCCACTGAGGAGACCCTGCTGAACTCGCATCGCCCGTATCTGATTCGGGCGATCCACGAATGGGCGATCGACAACCACCTGACCCCGCAACTGCTGGTCAATGCCGAGGCGGAGGATGTGGACGTACCGGCCGAATTCGTTGAGGACGGGCAGATTGTGCTCAATATCAGCCCGCAGGCGGTCGATGACCTTGAAATGGGCAACGAATTCATTTCTTTCTCCGCGCGCTTTCGCGGTGTGTTCCGGTCCGTTTTCGTGCCGGTGGATGCTGTGATGGCGGTGTTCGACCGGGAAAGCCGCCAGGGTATGTCATTCCCGCAGACGCCAGCGGCAGAAGGCGAGGACGCCAAAGCGGCGAAACAGCCCGAGCAGCACCGAAAGCCCAACCTGAAACTGGTTGAGTAGTTCTTGAAAGTTGCAGCTTAAGGCCCGATATCCCTGAAAGTCCAAGAGAGCAGATTGTCATGAGTACAGCAAGAATGCACGGCACGACCATTCTGTCCGTTCGTCGTGGTGACCGGGTGGTGATTGGCGGAGACGGCCAGGTGACGCTGGGCGACACCATGATGAAAGGCAATGCCCGAAAGGTGCGCCGGCTTCACGGCGATAATGTGATCGCCGGGTTCGCGGGAGGAACGGCAGACGCGTTTACGTTGTTTGAGCGTTTTGAAGGAAAACTCCAGAAGCATCAGGGGAATCTCACACGCGCCGCAGTTGAGCTATCCAAAGACTGGCGCACCGACCGGATGCTGCGGCGGCTGGAAGCGCTGCTTGCGGTGGCCGATGCCTCGGCGTCGCTGATTCTTTCCGGAACGGGCGATGTGATTGAACCGGAAAAAGGGATCATGGCGATTGGTTCGGGCGGGCCTTACGCCAAAGCTGCCGCCAGCGCGCTGCTCCAGGAAACGGATCTCGATGCGCGGACGATCGTGGAAAAGTCTCTTCAGATCGCGGCGGACATCTGCATCTACACCAACCGTGAACTGACTATCGAAGAGCTTGAGATTCCGCCGGCGTGACCTGCGCTGATGGTGCGCGCGGGCCCGCTGCCGGGAACGACTGAACTATCCGGATTTCCCAGAGACCATGTCTGAAATGACCCCTCGTGAGATTGTCGAGGAACTCGACAAACATATCATCGGCCAGACCATGGCGAAACGTGCCGTGGCGATTGCGCTTCGCAACCGCTGGCGTCGCCAGCAGGTGCCCGATGAGTTCCTGCGCAACGAGATCACGCCCAAGAACATCCTGATGATCGGCCCGACGGGCGTGGGTAAAACCGAGATCGCCCGCCGGCTGGCACGGCTCGCCCGGGCCCCGTTTATCAAGGTGGAGGCGACCAAGTTCACCGAGGTCGGTTATGTCGGGCGCGAAGTCGATTCCATCATCCGGGATTTAGTGGATATGGCCATCAAGATGACCCGGGAAGAGGCCATGGAACGGGTCCGTCCCCGGGCTGAGGATGCCGCCGAGGAGCGCCTGCTGGATCTGCTGCTGCCGCCTGCCCGCGACTCGGGGGCCGGATCAAGCGATGCCGACAGGGATGAGGGCGCAGGCCGTCAGCGTCTGCGTAAACTGCTCCGCGAGGGTCAGCTGGATGAAAAGGAGGTCGAGATCGACGTTGCTGCCCCTACGGTCGGCGTCGAAATCATGGGTCCGCCGGGCATGGAACAGATGACCGATCAGCTGCAGGGGATGTTTCAGAATCTCGGCGGCCAGCGCAAGGTCACACGAAAAGTCAGGGTTCGCGAGGCGACGCGTTTGTTGACCGACGAAGAAGCTGGCGCCCTGATCAACGATGATGAACTCAAGCACGAGGCGCTGGAAAGAGTGGAGCAGGACGGCATCGTCTTTCTTGATGAGATCGACAAGATTGTCGGACACTCCGAGCGGCACGGTGCCGACGTGTCACGTGAGGGGGTGCAGCGTGACCTGCTGCCCCTGATTGAAGGATCTACCGTCAGCACCCGGAGCGGCATGGTCAAAACCGACCATATTCTGTTTATTGCCTCGGGCGCCTTTCAGCTGACCAAACCTTCAGACCTGATCCCGGAACTGCAGGGAAGACTGCCGATCCGGGTGGAACTGGATGCGCTTGGCCCCGATGATTTTGTGCGCATTCTGACCGAGCCCGATGCATCACTGACCGAGCAGTATGCCGGGCTGATGCATACCGAAGACGTCGCCCTGGAATTTACCCCGGAAGGCATCAACCACATCGCCCAGGTGGCGTGGCGGGTAAACGAACAGACCGAAAACATTGGTGCACGGCGTCTTCATACCGTGATGGAACGTCTTCTGGAGAGCATCTCTTTCGAAGCGGCTGATCGCTCGGGCCAGACCGTGGTTATTGACCCGGCGTACGTCGACGCCAGTCTCAGCAAACTCGCTGACGACGAAGACCTGTCGCGCTACATTCTCTAGCGCAAACTTCCATCGACCGTCGTATACTGGGTCGTCCACCCTGTACAGGGGGGACGCTGATGCCCATTTTGCTGATCGATGGCCTTAACCTCATCCGCCGGGTCCACGCCGGCGTGCCTGAGGTAGTGGAAGACCGTGACGATGCAGTGTTGAATGCCTGTGTTGCCTCGGTCCGGCGGGCCTTGCGTAAGCATCAGCCAAGCCACGTGGCGCTGGTCATGGAGGACGCCGGTCGCAGTTGGCGTTCGCGGGAGTATCCTGATTACAAAAAAGACCGCCCGCCCATGCCCGATGATCTTGCGGCGGGACTGCCGAGGATCAAAGACGCACTTTCCGAGATCGGGGTGCATGCACTGTTTGCACCCGGATTCGAGGCAGACGATGTGATTGCCTCGATCGCAAAGCGCACCAGTGATGCCGGATTTCAGGTGATCATCCTGTCCACGGATAAAAGTTTCTGCCAGATGGTCGGCCCGCGGGTCGCGCTGGTCGATCACTTCAACAACATGGTCCGCGACCGCGGCTGGATTCGCGAGCGCTATGGCGTTGCGCCCGAGCAGATTGTCGATCTGATGAGTCTCGCGGGTGATCCGTCACTGGGTATTCCGGGGATCCGGTCCGTTGGGGTGCGCACCGCGGCCCGGCTGATCCACGACTTTGGCAATCTCGACTCGGTCATCGAACATGCTCAGGAGATACCCGGCAAACTCGGCGAAAAACTGCGGGAGGGGATCGAAACACTGCCGCTGATGCGTCGTCTGGTCAGTTTGCGTCAGGATGTGGATCTTGGCGCAAACCTGCATGATTTTCGCTGGTCCAAGGAGATGCTGGCGAACGAGGCTGAGCATTCCGCATAAGCGGCACCGGCAGTGCGGATGCTGATGGACCGGGACGCTCCGTCGAAGCCGGTCAGTCGTTGTTCTCGAGAATCTCGATGCGATCGCTGTCAGCGAGATCGACGGAAACTCCGTCGATGGTAGTAAACCGCCTGCCTTCAATCGCTTTTTTGTAGGCCTGGTATTTGAGCGCTTGGCCCTGGCTGTTGGTCACCTGAATGTCGATGACCCGGTGCTGATTCTGCCAGTGCAGCACAAAAACCAGTGCCGAGATGGCGATCACCAGTCCGAGCAGGGTATAGGCGACCATGGCTGCGGATACCCCGCCCTTGCTGGCTGCAGGTCCCGCAGCCGCAGCAGGTTTCGCCGGTGTGTTCTTGACCCGGAACACCAGCGCGACCACCAGGATGACCGCGAGCGTAAAGAGAATCTTCGTCAGCAAGAATCGGCCTCGTCGCCGGGGGGCAGTTGCAGATAAAACCCCCGTGATTCTATGCTGTCAATGACGGTCGCGGGGTCTGTCGCGGCAAGGGTTTCGCGCCCGGCAAGGTCCAGTGCCATCACCAGCTCGAGCCGGCCCAACCGGGCCATGAGGGCGTCCGGCAGTGATTCCAGCGCCTTCGAATCCGCCACGAAAATGTACGCCCCGTCTTTGCGGTTGCTCTTATAGACCTCGCACTTCAAAGAGGGGAGTCTGCCTGTCGGGTGGGGCTGAATCGAAGGTGTTGTACTAGCGGTTACCGCCCCACAGCCAGGCCCAGCCGGAGCGTTTCTCCGTGTGTTCCCGGTTGGCGACTTCCGTGAAGGGGCGTTCCTCTTTTCCCAGGTACAGCTGACGCGGCCGGCCGATGCGGCTTTCCGAGGACTCCATCATTTCTTTCCAGTGAGAGATCCATCCTACGGTGCGGCCGATGGCAAAGAGTACCGTGAACATGTTGGTCGGAAAACCGAGCGCCCGCAGGATGATCCCCGAATAGAAGTCGACGTTGGGATACAGTTTCTTATCGACGAAGTAAGGGTCCTCAAGGGCGATGCGCTCGAGTTCCAGGGCCAGATCCAGCATCGGGTCACTGATCCCCAGTTCATTGAGGACTTCGTGACAGGTGTCGCGCATGACGGTCGCGCGCGGGTCATAGTTCTTGTAGACCCGATGGCCAAAGCCCATCAGCCGGAAATGATCATCCGGATCCTGGGCTTTCTTCACGAATTTCTGAATCCGGTCCCGGGTGCCGATCTCGTTCAGCATATTCAGGACGGCTTCGTTCGCACCACCGTGGGCCGGACCCCAGAGCGAGGCGATACCGGCGGCCAGGCAGGCAAAGGGGTTGGCATCTGAAGAGCCCGCGAGGCGTACGGTCGAGGTCGAGGCGTTCTGCTCATGATCTGCGTGCAGGATCAGAACCCGGTCGATAGCGCGGGCGAGCACCGGGTTGACCTCGTATTCCTGGGTCGGCACCGCAAACATCAGGCGCAGCAGGTTCTCGGAATAGGAGAGGTTGTTGAGCGGCTGCATAAACGGCTGGCCAAGCGAATACTTGAAGGCGTAAGCGCCAATCGTCGGCATCTTGGCGATCAGCCGGTGGGCAGCGATCATCCGCTGGATCGGATCATTGATATCGGTACTGTCGTGATAGAAGGCGGACAGCGCCCCGACCACGCCGACCATGATCGCCATGGGATGGGCGCTGCGCACAAAACCGCTGTAGAAACGGACCAGCTGCTCGTGCAGCATGGTGTGTCTGGTAATATCGCCGTCGAACTGTTCCTTCTCCTCAGGGGAGGGCAGTTCCCCGTGCAGAAGCAGGTAGCACACGTCCATGAAATCCGTGTTCTTGGCGAGTTCGGCGATGGCATAGCCGCGATGCAGCAGGATGCCCGCCTCACCGTCGATGTACGTGATCTCTGATGAGCACGAAGCGGTTGAGGTAAAACCGGGGTCGTAGGTAAAGGCGCCGGTCTGCGCGTAGAGTTTGCGGATGTCGATGACCTTGGGACCCACGCTGCCGTGCATGGTAGGCAGTTCCCAGGATTCGCCGGTTTCGTTGTCCGTGAGCGTGAATGAGTGGCGTACCGACTGTGCAAGTTCACTCTTTTTTTGCTGATTGGCTTCGGACATAAGAGACTCCTCTTTCAATCCAATATTAAATATTGGATTTTTTAATAATATAGACAACTATCTTTATGTAGTTTTATACCTTATCAGGACGAAATGATAGTCTTGACATCAGCAAAGGAGTGTAAAAGACCCGCATGTTGCCGTCACCTCTCCCTGGATTCCCGCGCGCTTTTTCCCTTTGGTTAACAGATAAATACAGTTTTCCAATAGCGTTTTTTTCACATCAGGAAATGGGGTTTTTGCAGCGATGAAAGCCGAACACTTCGCCGTTCAGACCGAAAGTGCAGGACAACTGCAAGGCCTTCGCTGGGGGTCCAGCAGCGGTACACCGGTGCTGGCGCTGCATGGATGGCTGGATAACGCGGCAAGTTTTTCGCCGCTCGCGGCTTATCTTCCGGGCGTCCAGCTTCTGGCACTTGACCTGCCGGGCCATGGCGCATCCGATCATCGCCCGCAAGGGGTCCGTTATCACCTGATGGATTACGTGCCCGCGGTGCTTGAGGCGGCCGATGCCCTGGGTCTTGCCAGCATGCTGATCATGGGCCACTCGCTCGGCGGCTCAATCGCGGGGCTTGCGGCCGTAGCCGCCCCGGAGCGGGTCACGGCAATGGTGCTGATCGAAACACTGGGTCCCTTCTCCGAGTCTGAAGAAAAGGTGCCAGCGCGCCTGCGTGATTCCGTGGCCGGTTATGCCAGGGTACGAGAGAAGGCATCACCGACCTATCCAGATCTTGAGACGCTGGTCGCAGCCCGTGTGCGCATTGGGGGAATGAGCGAAGCATCGGCGAGACTCCTGATCGAGCGCAACGTCCACAAGAGCGATGGTGGCTACCGCTGGCGCAGTGATCCCAGGCTGCGGCTCGCCTCTCCGGTTTTTCTGACCGAGCCGCAGGCGCTCACCTGCCTTAAGGCAATAGCGCAGCCGACCCAGGTGCTGCTCGGCAACGACGGCGTGCTGGCGAAGCGCAAAACCCTTAAAGCAAGGCTTGAGGCCCTGAACCCAGCCGATGTGCGCTGGTTTGACGGCACGCACCACCTGCATATGGATCAGCCCGGCGTGATCGGCGGTGCGGTAGCCGAGTTTCTTTCGCAGTTTGCGTAGCAGCGCGGTGGTTTTTGCGTGCTACGGAAATATGGTTTCCAGCAGCCGATGCTGAATCTCAATACCGACTGATGATGAAGCCCGCGGGTGGTTATGCAGGATCACGACCACCCAGACATCACCGTTGCGATCAATCGCATAGCCGGCAAGCGCCCGCACGTCCTTGAGCCGTCCGGTCTTAAGCCGTAGCCTGCCGGGCCCCGCCAGATTGTGAAACCGTTTTCGCAGCGAGCCGTCGATGCCGGCAATCGGAAGGGATCCCAGGAATTCCGGCCACCATGGCCAACTCGCAGCCGCCTCTAATAAAGCAGCAAGACCTTCGGCACTGACCCGCGCCTCACGCGACAGGCCCGCACCATTATCCATTCTGAGTTTCGGCATCGTAACTCCGCTCCGGCTTAACCAGTTTTCGATCACTTCTGCGGCCTTGGCCGGGGTTGCCGGCGGGCGGTCACTCGCGAGGGTTAGCAGCAGGTTGCGTGCCATGACATTGTTGCTGAACTTGTTGGTGTAACGGATGATCTCCGCCAGAGACACGGATTCAAGTTCCGCTGCAACTACCGCCTCAGGCGGCGTCTCGCCATAACGCCAGCCGCCGGCGAGTGTTCCTCCGAGCTGCTGCCAGAGCGCTTTAAAGACACCGTAGACATACCGCCCATGGGGTAAAAGCGTGCGGCGAAATGTGCTGGCGCCACAGCCCGCCGGGTAGCGCCCCGCGACCGAAAGCTTTGTAACTGAAGCGCCCTTCTTGAGGTCGAGACGGATGCTTCGTCCCTTTTTTTCGCAGTCTGCCTTGCTGAGATCTACCGTGTTGCTGATCTTGAGGGTGGTTGCCGGCGGATCTGCGCTGACGTGTACGGTGCTATGGTCTGAGTCAATGATGAGCGACGTTGCACCGAAGTTCACCAGCAGCGCGTTGGGCGGCGTGTTGTAGGTACGCATTGGTTTGCCGTCAATGGCTTGGGTCTCGATTGCCCGGCGATCAAACAGCGTGTCGTCGATGACAAGATCACCGTGAATATGGGTAATCCCACGATCACGAAGTTCTTTGGCAAGCAGCCAGAAGCGCTCGATCACGAGCCAGGGATCACCGCTGCCCCGCAGAACCAGGTCACCGTCGAGGGTATTGCCGCGCACCTTGCCGGCGACGAGCGCCTGCGTCTGCCACCGATGCTGCGGCCCCAGCAGCTGCAGCGCGGCCGCCGTGGTCACGAGCTTCATGGTCGAGGCGGGATTTCGCGCCGTGGTGGTGTTGTGGGTGATCGTGCTGTTGATGTCTCCCACCCGACGGATCACCACGCTGATGGAACTGTCGGGAATGCTGTTGCCCTGCATCAGCTCAACGACAGAGGATGGCAGAGGAGTATCGCTGGCGCCGATCGCAGCCGTCATGCCGAAAAAGAACACATAAAACCTGATTACGGCGGCTGTCAATGACTGCCGGAATCCGGTAGATTGGGGATTCACCTTGACGTTGTTATAATCGCGCGCCCTTGTAGCCGGCATTTTTCAATCTCACAGACGATGGCGAAAAAAAATATCTTCCGCATTATCTTCCATAACCAGGGAAACATTTACGAGGTCTACGCTCACGAGGTGTCCCAGGGCGGAATGTATGCCTTCGTCGAGGTGGGCGACATTATCTTCGGTGAGCGGTCAAAACTTGTGGTTGACCCCTCCGATGAGAAGCTCAAGAGCGAGTTCGCCGGGGTCAAGCGGACTTACATTCCCCTGCACGCGGTTGTGCGCATTGACGAAGTCGAAAAAGAAGGTCAGGCAAAGATTCACCCGGGCACAGAGGCAAAAGGAGGGAATGTGTCGCCTTTCCCGATGCCGATGAAACCCCCCGCTGCAGACTGACGCTCAAGCCGCGCTGGCCGAATCCGCGCCGGGACACGCAACGCCGGTGCCGCCAAGGCCGCAGTAGCCGCCCGGGTTTTTGGCAAGATACTGCTGGTGGTAATCCTCGGCGTAGAAAAATTCCCCGGACGTGGCAATTTCCGTGGTGATGGCGCGGTAGCCCGAGCGCTTCAACGCGCTTTGATAAAGCCCGGCGAAGTATTCGGCTGTCTGTGACTGGCCTTCGCCAAAGGTATAGATTGCGGAACGATACTGCGTACCGATATCGTTGCCCTGGCGCATCCCCTGGGTCGGGTCATGAGACTCGAAAAACACCTGAAGCAGTTTTTCGTAACTGATCCTTGCAGGATCAAACACCACGAGCACGGCCTCGGTGTGGCCGGTCATCCCCGAGCAGACTTCGTGATAGGTCGGATTCGGGGTTGATCCTCCCGCATAGCCAACGGCGGTTGTGATGACACCATCGAGTTGCCAGAAACAGCGTTCTGCGCCCCAGAAGCAGCCCAGGCCAAAGACCGCCTGCTGAGTGCCGGCGGCAAATGGCGGCTTGAGTTTCTCGCCGTTGACATAATGCTGGTCGGTGATCGCCAGCGGCTCGCTTCGACCGGGCAGAAGGTCATGAGCATCAGGTATTTCAGGCTGAAAAGCAGGCATGTCTTTTTCTCTGACAGGTTGAGCGCATTGTAGCCGCGGCTTCAGTGCGGCATTCGCGCGCTCGTCACCCGGGCCAACCCTGCGTGATCATTCACATGCACTATAGATTCAAGCCCTGCCGCTGACAACAACCCGCGGACGGCGCTTTGCTGATCATGGCCGTGCTCCAGTGCGACGAGGCCGTCCGGCTTTATGTGATGCTTGAGATCCGCGCAGATGGCGCGGATGCAGTCGAGGCCGTCCTCGCCGGCAAAAAGGGCTGTGGCAGGTTCAAAGCGCGCCGGTCCCGCTTCCAGTGCCGGGTCATTCTGCCGGACATAAGGCGGATTACTGACAATCGCGTCAAACCGGCGGCCTGCAAGGGGTGCAAACCAGTCGCCTTCAACAAAATGGATATCCAGACCCAGCCTTTTGGCATTCTCTCGCGCCTTTGAAAGCGCGGCTCGACTGATATCGGTGGCCGTGATGTGCGCGAGCGGCCGTTCGGCAGCCAGCGCCAGGGCAATGGCACCACTGCCCGTGCCAAGGTCTGCAAGATCGACCGCGGCATCGGGCGGGATGGCATCAAGCACCGTCTCGACCAGGACTTCGGTTTCCGGACGCGGCACCAGGGTCGCCTGGTTGATCCTGATCTCAAGCGACCAGAACTCCTTGTGCCCTAAGATGCAGGCGATCGGTTCCTTCTGAGAGCGGCGCTTCAGAAATACAAAAAACGCAGCGGCTGATTGGGGGTCGACGGGCTGATCCGGATCGCAGGCGAGTGCCGTGCGGTTGATGCCGCAGGCGGCCTGCAGCAGCACTTCGGCATCGAGCCGGGGTGAATCGCTGCAGCCGCTGAGTTGTGTGATGCCCTCTTGCACCAGCGCGGCGGCGCTGTGCTCAGTCACTGCCCAAAGCCGCGAGTTCGTCTGCCTGATGTTCCGCGACCAAAGGCTCAATCACCGGCTCGAGATCACCCCCCAGCACTTCATCGAGTTTGTACAGCGTCAGGTTGATGCGGTGATCGGTGACCCGTCCCTGCGGAAAGTTGTAGGTGCGGATGCGCTCAGAGCGGTCGCCGCTGCCGACCAGGTTGCGGCGGTTCTGGGCTTGTTCTTTTTTCTGCTCACTGATCTTCGCTTCCAGCAGGCGCGATCGCAGGATTGACATCGCGCGGGCTTTGTTCTTGTGCTGTGAGCGCTCGTCCTGGCACTCGACCACAACGCCGGTCGGCAGGTGGGTCAGGCGTACTGCCGAGTCGGTCCGGTTGACGTGCTGTCCGCCGGCACCTGAGGCGCGGAAAGTATCTACCCGAAGTTCCGTTGAATTGATTTCCACATCGTCAATCTCGTCGGCCTCGGGCATGACCGCGACCGTGCAGGCCGAGGTATGAATCCGGCCCTGCGCTTCGGTTTCGGGCACGCGCTGCACCCGATGTGCGCCGGACTCAAATTTGAGCCGCGAATAGGCGCCGCGACCGGCGACCCGGCTGATCACTTCTTTATAGCCGCCGTGTTCGCCAGGGCTCTGGCTCATGATCTCGACCTGCCAGCCGCGCTTTTCGGCATACAGGGTATACATCCGGAACAGGTCACCGGCGAAGAGCGCCGCCTCGTCACCGCCGGTGCCGGCCCGGACTTCAAGAAAGATGTTGCGCTGGTCGTTGGGGTTTTTGGGAATCAGCAGTTTGCGCAGGGTCTGGACATTTTCCTCAAGCTCGGACTGAAGGCGCGGCATTTCATCATTGGCGAGCCGCCGGATCGCGGGGTCGTCATCCTCGGCCATCTCGCGGGTCTCTGACATTTCCGCATCGAGTGCCTGATAGCGCTCAAAATGTTCGACCACCGGACTGATATCAGCGAGTTCGATAGAAAGGTCGCGAAAGACATTCTGGTCGCCGATCACCCCGGGGTCTGCCAGCAGGGCATTGATTTCCTCGCGACGCTCAAGCAGGTGCTCAAGTTTGGCCTGCATCTGGGGATTCATGGTTATGGTTTGAGTTTGAACAGCCGGCGCGTGCTGCTGATCAGGTTGGCGTTGCCTTCCTGGCTCGCCTGCTTGAGTGCCTGACTCGGGGCGTGGGAAAACTTGCGTGACAGACTCCGGGAGAAGTACTCGAGAACCTGTTCGGGGTCTTCGCCGTTGGCAAGCCGGCGTTTGGCATCAGCGAGTTCTGCTGCGCGCAGCATTTCGACCTGGTCGCGCAGAGAACGGATCGTCGGTACCGAGTCGAGTGAGCGCATCCAGTGCATGAACCGCACAACCTGCAAGTCAATGATTTTCTCGGCCTCAACGGCTGCTTCCTGTCGGGAGGCCTGGTTCTCGGCAATGACCTTGTGCAGATCGTCAACGCTGTAGAGAAAGACATCGTCGAGCTCATCAACCTGTACTTCGATGTCGCGCGGCACCGCGAGATCGATGAGAAACATGGGCCGGTGACGGCGCTGGCGCAAGGCTGCTTCGACAGTGCCTTTGCCGAGAATCGGCAGCGTGCTGGCGGTTGAGGCAACCACAATATCGGCCTCGTGCAGGCGCTCGGGTATCTCCGCCAGGGATATGGCCTCACTGCCGAGTTGTTCTGTCAGGGCCTGGGCGCGCTCGATGGAGCGATTGGCCACGATAATGTGCCGCACTTCGTTCTGCTTGAGATGACGCGCAACGAGTTCGATGGTCTCGCCCGCACCGATCAGGAGCACGGTCTGCTGGTTCAGGTGCGAAAAAATGCGCTTGGCAAGATCGACTGCCGCAAAAGCCACCGAAACCGCACTCGCCCCGATCGCGGTGTCGGTACGGATCTGTTTCGCCACCGAGAAGGTGTGCTGAAAAAGCCGGTTCAGAATCTTGCCGGTGGTTCCGGCCTGATGGGCGACTGAAAAGGCCGACTTCATCTGACCGAGAATCTGCGGTTCGCCGAGCACCATCGAGTCGAGACCGGAGGCGACCCGAAAGGCGTGCTGCACCGCCTGTTCTCCGGGCAGCGCATAAGTCGAGCCGTCGAGCGCTTCGGCAGGCAGATCGCCGTAGTCGCGCAGCCAGTCAAGCACCGGAGCGCTGGCAGCGTTCTGCTGGCGGCAGTAGATCTCGGTGCGGTTGCAGGTCGACAGAATCGTCGCTTCCGCCACCCCGGATGACGAGGTCAGCGAGCGCACCGCGTCCGGCAACTGCTCCGGCGAGAACGCGGTGCGTTCCCGCAGGTCGACAGCGGCTGTACGGTGATTGAGACCTAGGGCAAGAAGATGCATCGAATCAATATTTTATGGGTTTTTCTGCGGATTTTCACCGGATATGACGCAATCGCGGGCCGGCGGCAGAAGGTTGTGCCCCAATGCGGATGCCTTGATCCGCCGCTCACCATGACGACAGCGATTCTGCTATTCTGAGATGGTTGACCTCGCGTGTCTCTGGAATGTGGTTTTCGTGAAAAAACTCGGCGTTTTATCCTTCTTTGCGCTTTTGCCCGCCGTGCTGCTTGCCGGCTGTGTCGGTGTTGCGTCCAAGCCTGGCGACAGGGCTCACGGCGCGCAGGAGAAACTTATTGTTGCAGGGCTTTCCCAGGATCTCATCTATGAATATCTGCTGGGCGACATAGCGGCAAGACGCGGTGACCCGGCGACTGCCGCCGATGCCATGACCCGGGCGGCCGAACTTTCATCCAATCTCGAGATCACCCTGCGCGCATTCTCGATGTCGATGGCGGTAGGACAGTATGAGCAGGCGCTTGAACTCAGTGAACTGCTGGCTTCTATCGATCCGGATCATCAGGCTGAAAGCGCATTGGCGTTGCGTCTGCAGGCGCTGATTGCACTGGATCGGGAAGAGGATGTCTTTAATACACTGGTGGCGCTGATCGATGTGCTGCCTGATCAGGCAGAACTGCCGCAGTACATCGCCCAGACTCTGGGGCGGACACCGGAGCCTGGCCGGTGGCTTGCGTTGATCGAGCGCGTTGCGGACCACTTTGAAGATAATCCCTGGACACAGTTGTCTGCCGGCTGGCTGGCCTACCGCGCCGGTGAAGAGGATGGTGCGCAGGCCGCGCTTGACCGAGCGCTGGCGCTTAAGCCCGGGTGGGAGGAAGTCGCGCTGCTCAAGTTTTCCCATCTCAGGGAAAATGACGATAACGGTACCGTCGCGGCTTTTGTAATCGATTTTCTTGATCGTTACCCGGACCGTGTGCGACTGCGCCTCGCCTATGGCAGGCTGCTCGCAGAATGGAACGACAATCTGGCTGCCCTGGCTCAGTTCGAAAAGCTTCTCGAGTTCGAGCCGCAGAATATTGATGCCTTGTATGCCGCCGGGATTCTGAGCCAGAGTCTTGCCCTTCTCGATCAGGCGAAGACATATTTCGAGACGCTCCTGGCGCATTATCCACAGGAAGATCGCAGCCGTCTTTACCTTGGCCAGATTTTGAGCGAGCAGGGCGCATATGACGAGGCGCTCGACCTGTTGCGTGAGATCGCGTCCGCTGATTTTTACTTTGATGTGCAGATCCGGATCGGATTCGTGCTTGCAGACGCCGGCCGCATTGAGCAAGCACTTCGGCATCTCGCCGATGTCACCCCCAAATCCCAGGACGAGCAGGTGCGGGTCTACCTCGCCCGTGAGCAGGTACTGCGTGACAGCGGGCAGCCCGAACAGGCGCTGGAACTGCTGAGCGCAGCGCTGATCGACATACCGGATCATCCGGATCTTTTGTATGCCCGGGGACTGGTGACCGCGATCATGGACCGCGTGGTAGAGCACGAACAGGATATGCGGCGCCTTATTGAAATCGATCCCGAGAATGCCCATGCCTATAACGCGCTGGGCTACACCCTGGCAGACAAAACGGATCGACTGGCCGAAGCCCTGGAGCTGATCGAAAAGGCGCTGACGCTGTTGCCGGGCGATCCCTTTATCCTCGACAGTCTGGGCTGGGTGCATTACCGGCGGGGTGATCTTGATCTTGCGCTTGAGTACCTTCGGCTCGCCATGGACCAGCGGCCGGATGCCGAGATCGCGGCCCATCTGGGCGAGGTGCTGTGGCAGCTGGGCGATGAAGACCAGGCTATTGCGGCCTGGCAGGACGGCAAGGAGACCGATCCCGACAATCCGGTACTCAAGGATACGATGCGGAAATTCGGTCAGTGACCGTTCGCGGGTTCGCCGTTGCCGTGGTCTCCCTGATCGTCGTCGGCTGTGCGAGTGTTTCACCAAAGCCCACAGCGGTTGAGAGCGAGAACGAAATTAAGTGGCAACAGCACCACTCGCAGGTCACCAGAGTGGATCAGTGGGATCTTTCCGGGCGGATCGGGGTGCGCACCACTGATACGGGGGCCAGCGCCAACCTGCGCTGGAAATTCGACAACAGCCGTGATCAGATTGATCTTTTCGGTCCTTTCGGCGGCGGCAGAATCCATTTGGATATCGACCCGGCTGGCGCCCGCCTGCGTGACGGCAAAGGCCGGGAGTTCTTTGCCGCGAGCGCAAGTGAAGTGCTTTTCAAAGCTACCGGCTGGCACGTTCCGCTGGAGGTGCTGGGTTACTGGGTTCGCGGGGTGCCGGCACCTGGCGAGCACGGCATGGAAATTGATAACGGCGGACGACTGATATCCCTCAGCCAGCAGGGCTGGGATATCACTTTTCGCGAATACGCGCTGCATAAGGGAGTCTCACTTCCCCGCAAGATCCAGCTGAGCGCATCGGCCGAAATATTACGTGAGCTGACCACCCGTAACGAGTTCAGCGGTGACTTGCTGGTGGTGAAGCTCTATATCGATGAATGGGAGCCGTCACCGGATAATGCGGAGATGGATCAGTGAAAACCTGGCTGGCGCCCGCCAAGCTGAATCTGTTTCTGCACGTCGTGGGCCGGCGCCAGAACGGTCTGCATGAACTGCAGACACTTTTTCAGCTGCTGGATTTTGGAGACGAGCTTGCTTTTGAGGTCACAGGCGATGGCCGCATCGCGCGTGTGGGTGCGACGCAGTTGCCGGATGATGATCTTTGTATCCGCGCGGCCCGTTCGCTGCAAAAGGCCAGCGGCACCCATCTTGGAGCCAGGATTCACCTGACCAAGCGGATTCCGGTCGGTGCAGGTCTTGGCGGCGGCAGTTCTGACGCGGCCACGGTGCTGGTGGCGCTGAATCAACTCTGGCACACCCATCTCACAGAGGATGCCCTCGCCGACATTGGGTTATCGCTGGGTGCGGATGTGCCGCTCTTTGTCCGGGGCCGTTCGGCATGGGGAGAGGGGATTGGTGAGCGGCTGACCCCTGCGGAACTACCGCCACAGCATTTTTGTGTGGTTTGGCCGGATATCAGTGTATCCACAAAGAGCATATTTTCCGACCCGGAATTGACACGGAACACCCCGCGAATCAGAATACCGAGCCCGTTTGAGGGTGATCGGCGAAATGATCTGGAGCCGGTGGCGAGAAGGCGGTTTCCCCAGGTGGGAGACTGTCTGGACTGGTTGGGGCAGTTCGGGGCAGCGCGGATGACAGGAAGCGGTGCCGCGGTCTTTTTGGCAGTCGGGGACGACAAGACCGGCGAAAAACTTCTCCAACAGTTGCCGTCGCCACTCCGTGGGCTGGTTGCCAACGGGATCAACCGGAATCCCGCGTTTGCCGATGAGCCTGATGGGGTGTAGCCAAGTGGTAAGGCACCGGATTTTGATTCCGGCATTCCCAGGTTCGAATCCTGGCACCCCAGCCATTTTTGACAAGCCTGGCCGATTTCCAAAACCGCGAGAAACCCGATGGCGATAGATGACCTGGCGCTGTTCACCGGTAACGCTAACCCGGATCTGGCCGGCGAAGTCTCGGCACAGCTCGGCATCGGCATCAGTCGCGCGCTCGTCAGCACCTTCAGTGATGGCGAAGTCAACGTCGAGATCATGGAAAACGTGCGGGGTGCAGATGCCTATGTCATGCAGCCCACCTGTGCGCCGGCCAGCAAGCACCTCATGGAGCTGCTGGTCATGATCGACGCGTTGCGGCGCTCTTCTGCCGAACGCATTACGGCGGTAATGCCGTATTTCGGCTATGCGCGTCAGGACCGCCGCCCCCGTACCGCCCGGGTTGCAATCACCGCCAAGCTGGTGGCCGACATGATCGGGATCGCGGGTGCGGACCGCGTGGTCACCATGGACCTGCATGCAGACCAGATCCAGGGATTCTTTGATATTCCGGTAGACAACATTTATGCCGCGCCGGTGCTGAACGGAGAGTTGTGGCGGCACGAGCCCGACAACCTGATGGTGGTGTCACCCGATGTCGGCGGTGTGATCCGGGCCCGGGCAATGGCCAAGCAGCTCGGCGTGGAACTTTCCATCATCGACAAACGGCGACCGCGGGCCAACGAGGCCAAGGTCATGCATATCATCGGATCGGTCGACCAGAGAAGCTGTGTACTGATGGATGACATGGTGGATACCGCCAATACCTTGTGCGAGGCCGCCTCGGCCCTTAAAGATGCCGGCGCGGTTCAGGTCAAAGCCTGCTGCACCCATGCGGTGCTCTCAGGTCAGGCCGTCGAGCGTATTGAAACATCAGAACTGGATGAGGTGGTGGTTACGAACTCGATTCCGCTGAGCGATGAGGCGCGAAAGCACAGCACCAAGATCCGCCAGATCAGCGTAGCCAATCTTCTGGCCGAGTCGATCCGGCGTATCGCCACCGGGGATTCAGTCAGTTCTTTATTTATGGAATGAGCGGTTGGAAGAGCCGCAAGGTTAAGGAGAATCTGTAATGAGCAGCAACTATGTACTCAACGCCCAGTCGCGCGATGTGTTCGGCACGGGTGTAAGCAGACGGCAGCGTCGTGACGGCCACGTTCCGGCGGTCGTATACGGGGCGGGCAAGGATAACGAAACGGTTACCCTGAATCACTATCAGGTGATGCACAGCCTTGAGAAAGAAGCTTTTCATTCAGCCATTATTGATCTTATAACCGACGCGGGACCGCAGCAGGTCATTCTCCGGGAAGTGCAGATGCACCCGCATCGCCCACTGGTGCTGCATCTGGATTTCCAGCGTATCAAGGCGACGGAAAAGCTGCACATGAAGATACCGCTGCACTTCGAAGGGGCGGATACCGCCCCCGGCGTCAAGGTCGACGGCGGCATCCTTGCTCACACTATGACCGAACTCGATATCACCTGTCTGCCAAAGGATCTGCCCGAGTACATAGCGGTTGATGTGTCTGCTCTTGGCATGAACGAATCGCTGCACCTGTCTGATATTCAACTGCCTGAAGGTGTTGAACTGACTGTGACCGCCTATCACGAGGGAGAAGATCCCACGGTGGCCACTGTCACGGCGCCGAAGGTGGTCGAAGAGGAAGAAGAAGTGCTGCCTGAAGAAGGCGAAGAGGCTGAGGTCGCCGAGGGGGCCGAGGGGGTTGAGGGGGCTGAGGAAACACCGCCCGCCGACGCTGAGGAAGAAAAAAGCGAGTAGCGGACAATCGCTCAGTGGGCTGAATGCAGCGCCACGGTGCGGCGCTGCGTCGATCCTGACGCGCTGATCGATCGAAACGATGGCGGCTATCTCACTCGTCTGTGGCCTTGGCAATCCCGGCGCCCAATACGAAGCGACGCGTCACAATGCCGGGTTCTGGTTTCTGGATGCCCTGGCGCTTACCTGCCCGTTGCCCTGGCGTCCTGAAACGCGCTTTTTTGGGAATCTCGCCGATACCCGGCTAGCAAACCAACGCGTCCGCTTTCTCAAGCCCGGGACCTTCATGAACGAATGCGGGGTATCGGTAGCGGCCGTCTGTGCTTACTTCGATATTTCACCCGAGCAGGTTCTGGTGGTACACGATGACCTTGATCTGCCGGCCGGTACGGTCCGGGTCAAGCAGGGCGGCGGCCACGGCGGGCACAACGGCTTGCGCGATATTTTTGCGAAACTCGGCTCGCGAGAATTCATCCGGTTGCGCATCGGTATCGGCCATCCGGGAAACAGTGACGACGTAAGCGACTGGGTGCTGCGCAAACCCTCACCAGAAGACAAAGAGGCAATGCTCGATGCGGTCGCCCGTGCCGTAGCACAGATTGGCCGGCTGGTTGGAGGTGATCTTGAACCGGTGATGAAGGTTTTGCACACCGAGCAGGAAGGGAAATCCTGAGTGGGCTTTCGCTGCGGCATTGTCGGCTTGCCCAACGTCGGCAAGTCGACTCTCTTTAATGCGCTGACCCACGCCGGCGCGCAAGCGGAGAACTATCCGTTCTGCACCATCGACCCTAACGTCGGTATCGTTGAGGTTCCCGACCCACGCCTTCGGGCGATCGCGCAACTCGTCAATCCGGCCAAAGTGATTCCGACCGCAATTGAGTTTGTCGATATTGCGGGACTCGTGGCAGGCGCCTCCAAGGGCGAGGGCCTGGGCAACCGTTTTCTTGCACATATCCGCGAGGTGGATGCGATCATCCACGTGGTCCGTGCCTTCAGCGATGACGACATCACGCATGTTTCAGGAAAAGTTGACCCCCTGGCTGATATTGCGACCATCGAAACAGAACTCGCCCTTGCCGACCTTGAGACCGTTGAGCGCGCTGTTGACCGAACGACCAAGGCCGCAAAAACCGGCGACAAGAAAATCCTGGGTGAACTGGACTATCTGCGCCAGGCGTACACTGCACTTGCGCACGAGCAGGGTTTGCAGTCGCTGCTCAAGGATCCACAGGCGTCTGCTGCTCTCAAACCGCTTTGTCTCTTATCGGCCAAACCCGTGGTCTATGTGGTGAATGTCTCCGAGCAGGAGCTCAATGGCAATGATCAGGTTTCCCAGTTGGTTGTGCATGCGCAGAAAAACCAGGCACAGGTTGTGGTGGTAAGCGCCGCTATCGAACAGGAGATCTCGGAGATTGATCCGCACGAGCGGGATGGCTTCCTTCAGGACCTCGGACTTGAAACATCAGGACTCGACCGCGTAATCCGCGCGGGTTATGCCGTTTTGGACCTGCAGACTTTCTTTACTACAGGGCCCAAGGAAGTCCGGGCGTGGACGGTCGCCCGCGGCGCGACCGCGCCGCAGGCCGCAGGCGAGGTCCATACGGATTTTGAGCGCGGGTTCATCCGGGCTGAGACCATCGCCTATGATGATTTTGTACAGTACCAGGGCGAGCAGGGCGCCCGCGAGGCCGGCCGGTTGCGCCTTGAGGGAAAGGAATACATGCTGAGTGATGGCGATATCATGTACTTTCGATTTAACGTCTAAGACAGGTTCGGCACCGGGTTCTCCAGGCGGGCGGCACGGCATGCCGTTCATCACCCGGGGAGCGCCCGGTCGGCAGCGCCGGGACTTGCCGGCTTCAAAAACGGGGGGTGTCTCATGCAGTGCGGATTCATTGGCCTTGGCATGCTTGGCGCCAGAATGGCGCGCCAGGTCCTGGAGGCCGGCCACGCGTTAATAGTTTTTGACCTTGACAATTCGCCGGTAGAGAAACTGGTTTCCCGCGGGGCGACGGGCGCTTCTTCTGTGACAGAGGCCGCCAGCAAGGTCGATGTGCTCATTACCTGCCTGCCCTCGCCGGATGCTTCCATGAAAGTCATGACCGGTGCCGACGGTGCGCTTGATGCCATGCGCGACGGCAGTTGCTGGATTGAGATGAGCACCACGGATGTCAACGAGATGATCCGTCTCGCCGGGTTGGCGGCGGAGCAGGGTATCGGGGTGCTGGAGTGCCCCGCCACCGGCGGTGTGCACCGCGCGGCGCGTGGTGAGATGACGCTGCTGGTCGGTGGTGATGAGGCCCTATTTAGACGCCATGCATCCCTGCTTAAAGCCCTGAGCGGCCAGCTCGTCTACATGGGTAAGCTCGGCAATGCCTCCCTGATCAAGGTGATCACCAATCTTTTGTGCCTGGTGGATCTGGTGGCAATGGGTGAAGCGCTGATGCTGGCCAAACGCGGCGGCCTGGACCTCGCCAAGTGCTATGAAGCCATCACCGCAAGTTCCGGCAGCAGCCGCGAGTTTGAGGACTGGGCACCGGTGATCCTGAACGGCAGCCTGAATACCGGTTTCACCACCGATCTGGGTCTTAAGGACCTCGGTTTCGTGACGGAACTCGGGCGGCGCCTCGAGGTGCCGCTGCAGCTGACCACGCTGGTGGAACAGATGTTCAAGGCATCACGCGATCGTTATGGCGGTGACGCATGGACGGCGCATGTTGTCAAAATGATGGAAGAGGCCGCCGGCGAGACGCTGCGGGCGCCGGGGTTTGCCGAGGTCATCCCCGAGCAATAAACGCCGCCAGCGGGGGCTCAGTGGTCTTCGCGCAGCCCGCTCGCTTTCTGGACCGCCGAATCAACGATGAGGTTGATGCCGATCGTCAGCAGGGCGATACAGGTAGCCGGTACCAGCGGGTGCAGAAAGCCCCAGGCGATACCGCCGCCGTTGTCCCGCACCATGGCCCCCCAGTCGGCGAGCGGCGGCTGCAGGCCAAGGCCGAGAAAACTCAGCCCGCTGATCAGGAGGAACACAAAGCAAAAGCGCAGGCCGAATTCCGCAGCCAGCGGTGTCAGTGCATTCGGCAGAATCTCTTTGCGCATGATCCACCGCAGCCCCTCTCCACGAAGCCGCGCCGCCTCGACGTAATCCATGACTTCGATATCCATCGCCACGGCCCGGGCGATGCGGTAGACCGGCATGGCATAGATGATGGCGATGACCGTGATCAGGGCGAATATCGAAGTGCCCGTCGAGGACAGCACAATCAGCGCGAAGATCAGGGTCGGAATGGAGATCACGACATCAACGAAGCGGCTCAGCATCTGATCGACCCAGCCGCCCATGGTGGCCGCGAGAAAGCCCAGCAGGGATCCCATGCCGAATGCGCAGGCGGTGGTCAGCAATGCGAGCGCAATCATGTTGCGGGCGCCGTAAATCAGCATCGACAGCATATCCCTGCCGATCTGGTCTGTTCCGAAAAAGAATTCACCAAACAACGGTTCCCAGACATCGCCGACAATTTCGCTCTGGCCATAGGGCGCAAGCCACGGCGCAAAGATCGCACAGAACCCGAAGGCGCTGACCACCAGCAGGCCCAGGCGGCTTGCCCAGTTCATTTCCCCGATGAGTTGCCAGACCTTCATGATCACTTACTTGGGATGCATCAGCCGCGGGTTGGACATCAGCGACAGGATATCCGCCAGCAGATTGAGAACCACGTACACCGTCGCGAAGATCATCGCGGTCGCCCGCACCGTCGGCATATCACGCAGGAACACCGCATCGATCATGAGCGCCCCGAGTCCCGGGTAGACAAACACGACCTCGACAATCACGACGCCCACAACCAGCCACGCGAGGTTCAGCATGATCACCTGGATAATCGGTGACCAGGCGTTGGGCAGGGCATGGAAAACAATGATTCGCCCCGGCCGGATGCCCTTGAGTTTGGCCATCTCGATGTAAGGGCTCGCCATCAGGCTGACAATGGACGCGCGGGTCATGCGCATCATGTGGGCACTGACGGCCAGCGTCAGGGTCAGCACCGGAAGCGCCGATGCATTGATCCGCTGGGCCAGCGTCATGGTTTCGTCGATGTTCGAAATTGCCGGAAAGAAACCGTAGGAAACGGCGAAGATCGCCATCAGGATGTAGGCGATGAAAAAGTCCGGCACCGATACCCCGCTCAGCGTGATCATCGATATGGAGCGGTCAAAAAACGAGTTTCGGTAAAGCGCGGCCAGCACGCCGAGGATCAGCGAGACCGGCACCGCGATCAGGGCCGCTGACACCGCAAGAAAGAAGGTGTTGCCGATGCGATTACCGATGACGTCGGCAACGTCGCGATGGTTGGTCAGGGCCTGACCCATGTCGCCCTGCGCAAAGTTCACCATCCACTCGAGATAGCGCACAAGCACGGGCCGGTCGAGATGGAGCGCCCGATGACAGGCGGCCACCTTATCCTCAGATGCCATCTGCCCCATCATCGCCGTACAGACGTCGCCCGACAGTGCCTCAACACCGATCGTGATCAGCAAAGAGATCGCAACCAGCGTCAGGATGCCGAGCGCCAGCCGTCCGGCGACCAGCCGCAGCAACTGATTTTCCATAAGGTCAGATAACCTGCCAAAGTGAGAAAAGGCCCGGAACCGGTCCGGGCCTTTTCCGTAGGCTGTAGGCCATAAATGCGCAGAACGCGGTTACAGCTTGATCCGACTTACTTGAACCACCAGCGCTCGATGCTGCGTGAACCATCCAGCTCCCAGTTACCGGCGAGTTTGCCAGGCCGGCCCAGCGCATCAGACGCTGCGTCAACGTTGTTGGCGAAGCAGGGTACGACCACGCCGCCTTCATCACGGACGATGGTCTGCATTTCGACATAGATGTCGTTACGCTTGGCTTCATCAAGTTCGGCACGCCCCGCAACCAGCAGCGCTTCAAACCGGGGATGGTCCCAGAAGCTGTCGGTCCAGTTGCCGCCGGCCTTGTAGCCGATAGTGAACATCCAGTCCGCGGTGGGTCGACCGGACCAGTAGCAGGCGCTCCACGGCACTTTCATCCAGACGTTGTTCCAGTAGCCGTCGGGCGAGACCCGGTTGACCTTGATGTTGACACCCGCGGCCTTGGCAGCCTCGGAGTAGAGCTGGGTCGCGTCTACGGCGCCGTTGAAGGCCGCATCGGCGGCAGCAATCTCAACGTCTATGCTGCTGTGCCCCGCCTGCTTGAGATACCACTTGGCTTTGTCAGGGTCGTACTGGCGCTGCGGCAGATCGCCGGCGTGGTAGTTCTGGTTGGAACTGATCGGGTGATCGTTGCCCAGCGAACCGTAGCCGCGCAGCACGGTGTTGACGAATGCTTCCCTGTCAATCGCGTGCTTGAGTGCCATCCGTACGTTGTTATCGTCAAACGGTGCCTGGCGGACATCCATCGGATAGGTGAAGTGCTTGGTACCCGAGACCTGGATCACACTGACGCCGGACTTTTTCTCGAGCATCGGTGCGGTCTTGAGGTCGCAGCGGACGATCGCATCCATCTGGCCGGTGGCCATGGCGTTCGTTCTGGCGACGGCATCATTGACCGCGGTGATCTTGACCTCGTCGAAGTTCGCACAGCCGGGCTTCCAGTAGTTGTCGTTTCGCACCATGTGCGCCCGTACCCCAGGCTCGAAATTCTTCACCACGAAGGCGCCGGTGCCGTCACCCGAGGCCCAGTCGACCTTGCCGGCACTGTCGGCGGAACCCATCAGCAGGTGATAATCACTCAGCAGATAGGGGAAGTCGGCGTTGCCGCTTTCGAGATCAAAGATCAGGGTGTTCGGACCATCTTTGCGGATGTTGCCCAGGGAGTTGGCTACACTCTTGGCGTCCGAGGTCGAATCTTCGCCGCGATGGTGCTCCAGGGAGGCGATCGCATCATCGGCATCAAAGGTCTTGCCGCTGTGGAACTCGATACCTTTGCGCAGTTTCACTACCCAGGTCTTGGCATCTGCTGATGGCTCAAGACTTTCGGCAAGTTCGGGCACGGCCTGCCCGTTGGCGCTTACCTCGACCAGGGCGTTACGGCACCCGCCCATGTTCATATTGATCATGAAGGTGTCGCCGTTGTCCGCCGGGTCCAGCATGTCGCCGGTGTTGGCGCCGCCAAAGCCTACCCGGTAGGTACCGCCCTTTTTCGGCGTGGCGTAGGCCGCGTGGCTGTAAAGAGCCGGCGCAGTCGCGGCAAAACCCATGGCCGTGGCAGCCTTGATGAATTCACGACGGTCTATACCGCCATTGGTGACCCGCTTTTGCAGTTTGCGAATCTCATGGTCAATTTTACTCATGTTCCCGTTTCCTCCTTTTCGATAGGTAAGATCAACAGATCTATTACTACAGATACTTACAACAGCGCAATCTTACAATAAACACTCAAGGATAATGGGGAAGTCCGGGAAAACCGGGAAGAAAGGCCAATCTTCTTGAAAACTGGGGATATTCGCGGTAGATTCGCGACCCCGCCGTGGCTATGTAGCTCAGCTGGTTAGAGCACGGCACTCATAATGCCGGGGTCGGTGGTTCAAGTCCACCCATAGCCACCACCTTTTCAAAGTTGCGCCCCCTTGTGTTGTTACTCCTGGCCCGCGTTCTCTGCCAGCAGATGGGACCGGTATTTCATATCCTCAATCAGGACATGCTCTTCAAACCACTTGGAGAGAAACTCGTGCATCTTTCGAGGCAGATCTTCGGCACCGGCGGATGCGAGCAGTTTCTCTACCTGCCGGGTATATTCTGTGTGCAGTTCAGCATGTTCTTCGACCAGGGGATAACCGCTGTCTCTCAAGACATTTTCTTCATAGCGAAAATGAATCTGGGCGTAGTTGCTCATCTGCATCAGACATTTCATCTGGTCGAGTGCTTGGTGTGAGCCTGTTGCAGACAATCCGGCGCATTTACTGATCAACTCCAGCAGCCGTTGGTGCTGCGCATCCAACTCAGCATGTCCGACACTGACGGTTTCGCCTCGTTCCTGATCGATACTCACTGGGCTTGACCTTATGATCCGGGTAATTAATCAATCCTAAAGGCGCCCCCGCAACTGGGATTGATCTGGATCAGGGCTTATAAAGGAAACGTTTTGTTCCCAAGGATCCGGGCAGCATCCCAGAGCCGGGGGTCTGTACCTTGACTGTGCAGGCGATGGACAGGCAAGGCTTTCGGGCCCGTTGCGCAAGGGCGGCGGTTACCGCTGCGGTGATGGGCACGCCTTAGTGAGCGGAATTGTCCTGTTGCGGTGAAAGCGGCGCAGACCCAGGTTATCGCTAACGAGTTGATGCACCATGCGTTCGACATTTTTGTTTATTCTGTTGGTGCCGCTGTCACAATTTCGCCCTTTGTTGAGTCAGGTCAGTTTCAGAGTCCCGGGCGCGTAGTTCCGGTGTGACCGTGAGGGGCGCCGGCTACGGCGTACTGCTGATAGACTGCAGCACAAGAGGTGTTTATTCTTGCTGTACACCCAGCAGTGGATGCGTAACTGATGCAGGCACCGAGTTTTACGATCGGGGTTGAAGAAGAGTACCTGATGGTGACTCGCGCCACGCGCAATCTGATCCGGCGCGCTCCTGAAGGACTGATGGCCGACCTTTCGGCCGAGTTGGGACAACAGGTAAGTCCTGAGTTCCTGCAGTGTCAGGTTGAAGTCGGCACAACTGTGTGCCGGAATATTGAACAAGTCCGCGCTCAGCTGCAATCACTGCGTCAGGCTGTCGCAAACCGGATTGACCCCTATGGGCTTGAACTGGTAGCGGCTTCAACACACCCCTGGGCGCGGCCGGAAGAGCTCGAACATACCCCCAAGACCCGCTATGACGATCTGGAGGAAGACCTGCAGCAGGTTGCCCGCCGCCTGATGATCTGCGGTATGCACGTGCATGTGGGGGTTGAGAACGATGAGCTGCGGATGGATCTTCTCGATCAGGCGGCCTATATCATTCCACATTTTCTAGCGCTGAGCGGCTCCTCGCCTTTCTGGGAAGGCCAGGATACCGGGCTGCAGTCCTACCGGATTGCGGTCTGGGATGAGATGCCCCGTACCGGGTTGCCGGAATCTTTTGAAAGTTATGCCGAGTACACCCGCCATGTGGAGGTGCTGACCGGCGCCGGCATTATTGAAGACGCCAGCAAGATATGGTGGGACCTGCGCCCGAGCGCGAGATTTCCCACCCTTGAGCTGCGTATTACCGATGTTTGCACCTCACTCGAGGACGCCGTCTGTCTGGCTGCACTGTTTCGCTGCTGGCTGCGGATGCTCTATCGGCTGCGCAGTCAGAATCAGCGCTGGCGCCGCTATGTCCGTATGCTGATCGCCGAAAACCGCTGGCGCGCCCAGCGCTACGGCTGCGCGACAGAGTTGCTGGATTTCGGCCGGGGCGTACTGGTCCCTTATGCGGAGTTGCTCGAAGAGATTCTTGAACTGGTTGCCGAAGATGCGGCATTTTTCGAATGTGAAGATGAAGTGGCTCATGCACGGGTGATTCTTTCACGCGGCACCAGTGCTCAGCGGCAGTTGAAGATCTTTCAGCGTGAGCGCAGTGCCGGGGCCAGCCAGGAGGCGGCACTCGCCGCTGTGGTTGACTGGCTGGTCGGCGAGACCAGGCGGACGCTGACCTGAGCCAAGGCCCCGGCAGTCCACTGCAAAACCATCGCCCGAGACGCAAGGTTCTCTCCAGTATCCTCGGCATAACGAAAGGAAGTTTTCAGCCGTTGCCCGGCGATCTCTTCCTCGACCATATTTCAACACCCACGATGGTGACCACCAGGACACCCGTGACGTAGGCAATCACTGCCCCTTCAAGGGCAACCAGGCCAAGCCGCGTACGCAGCGGCGCGAAGGTGATGGCGAGGATCTGGAGTGCAACGCTGGCAACGATGATCGTGTTGACGACACGGTTGCTTGGAACGGCGCTTGTGAGGCTGATGCACCACTTGTTCGTTTACACTCAACCCACGGAAAGAACCCTGGAAAAGCTCGAAGCGGTCAATGCGATTTTCCTCAAACCCTGATGACGGCCCTTGATGCGATCGCGTAATAGTCAGGAATAGGGTAGACGGATGAAGATCATACAGGGCAATGTTTATGCCAGGCGGCTCCCGATGGCGTCTGGCTACCAGACGAAGCGCACGGCCCGCGGATCGTCAACGGCATGATCGCGGTTCCGCCGGGCCCCGGGCTCGGGATCACCATTCCCGAGGGCTGTTTCGGCTCCCCGATCGCGGGTTATTCGTAGCGTCAATAGATCAAGGTCGCGCGACGGGAAATAGACACACTGTGCCTCGGGAAGAACACGCACATGAACGATCACACCGCTTCTGACTGGTATGAAACGAAGGCGCTTGCGGACGGCATCTTTCTGATCCGCGAGCAGCATGTTGCGCACTGGCTGCGCTGCAACATCTGGCTGGTGAAAGGACGGGACCGAAACCTCGTGATCGACTCCGGTATGGGACTGTCACCGCTGAAGCCGCGCCTGCTGGCGCTCGCGGGATCATCCCTGACCGCGGTCATGACGCATTGCCATTTTGACCATGTGGGCGGTCTTTTTGAATTTGACGACCGTCTCGGCCACCGGGCCTGCAGCGACAACTACCTTGACCCCATGCCCTGCTTTAAAAAGACCGGCGGCGAAGCCTTTGTGCGCGCAGAAACCTTCAGCGCCTTGCCCTTCGATGGCTTTTCGTTTGCATCCTACGAAGTACGACCGGCGCCGCTCACGGGTTACCTCGACGAGGGCGATGTCCTGGATCTTGGCGACCGCTGTTTCCAGGTGTTTTCCCTGCCGGGGCACTCACCCGATTCGATTGCGCTGTGGGAGAGCAAAACCGGAATACTCTTCAGCGGAGACACCATTTACGATGGTGATCTGTACGATACGCTGTATCACTCTGATCCCGATGCCTACCGCGAAAGTCTGGAACGGCTTCGCGCGTTGCCGATTCAGACGGTTCACGGAGGGCACTTTGGCTCTTTTGGCAAAGACCGGATGAACGAGGTGATTGCAGGCTATCTCGCGGGAGAGGGCCGGCTGGTGGATCCGCAGGACTGGGTCAGCAAGCAGCTCTTGTAGTCGTGCAGATCAGCGGTTGGTCCGAAGCGCATACCGCACGCCTAACAGGAAGACTCTGAGATAATCCACGGCATCCCCGAGTTCTTTGGGTTCCTTATGAGTTTTCGTGAACGATACCTGAACCAACAGATGTTGCTGGAAGTGAGTCCAGCTGTAGTTTTCCTCGTATCAAACTATTTTGGTGGTCTGATGGTTGCCACGGCCGCAGTCATGGCAGCAACCACCATTACGACAATACTGGGTTATCGTCTTAATCGGTCTGTCCCTGTATTGCCGCTGGTCACGCTATGCCTGGTGCTGTTGCTGGGTGGCGCAACACTTGCACTTGGTAGCGAGACTTTTATCAAAATCAGGCCAACCTTAGGCAGCCTGTTGTTTGCCGGGGCGTTGGCTCTTGGGCTTCTCCTGCAGCGGCCGCTTCTTGAGCGGGTTCTGGACGCCCGGATCGACCTGACGCGTCGCGGTTGGCACGTACTGACCTGGCGCTGGGTAGCCATTGCTGTTCTGGGAGCTCTGGTCAATGAGATCGCCCGGCGTAACTTTTCGACCGACACGTGGGTGCTGGTTCATACCCTCGATATGCCGGTGTCAATTCTGCTTTACATTAGCATTACGCGGATTACTGCTACACGCTACTGGTCGGAAGCGATCGACCAAAGTGACGTCGGCACTGATCAGGCAGGGCAGGAGCAAAAGAAATCCTGACTTCCGTGAGAATCTAAAAGCACAGTAAAAAAGTTCATTGTAATTTGGGATATTATTAATATCTCTTCCGCCCAACTTGTTCCGAGGAATTAATTATGCAGGCCATTCTTAAAGCGAATAAATCGAACCCAATTCCCCAGGCGATTTTCTGCATTGCGGCTTTTCTAGCTATAGGACTGCTAGATCCAGTGCAGGCGCAGTCGACTACCAACTCGTCTGACGAAAAAAGCACGCAACCAGCATCTCAGTCAGCCGCTGATCACTCTGATCAGGTCATCCTGAAAAACGGTAGCGTCATCAAGGGGACGATCGTGTACGTGGAAAAGGATTCACTTCTTCTTGAGACCGACTCCTTCGATCCAGTCAAGATTTCGGTATGGGATATCCAGTCCATCAAGACCGACGATGCGGTCGATGTGGTACTGGACAACGGCGAGCTCTGGCGTGGCAAGATCAGCACAAATGACAAAGGGGAGATGGTGCTTGAACCCGATGAGGGCGGCAAAGATCGACAACTCAATTTTGGATTTATCGACGGCATCTATCACTTGCGCCCAGCGTGGGACAACGTAATGACGATCGGCGGCTCTCAAACTACTGGCAGTAGCGATGTTCTTGGATTTTCCATCTCCGGGACCTCAACTCGCGATTCTGAAAAGGATCGGCTGACACTGCTTAGTCAACTGACTTACGCGGAAGCCAGCGGGCAACTCGTCGAAGACAACTGGAGCGGGACCGCCAAATACGATTACTTCTTCAGGCCGCGCATGTATCTCGCACTGGCCGAGGAGATAAAGCACGATAAGATGCAGGATCTAAAGTTGCGTACAGTGACAAGCGGTTCTCTGGGCTACAATTTCGTTCGCAAACCAGAAACGCTATTTGAGGTAGAAGTGGGTATAGGAGCGATGACGGAACAGTTCTACAAGTCATCCGACGACAGTTTCGTCGCGTTACGGGGGGGCGTTAACGCTAATACGGCTATCGGTGACAAGATAACAGTTAGCGACGTCCTGGTTATATACGCGAGTGATGGCACTGACCGGATTCAGGGTGTCAATACCTTCAAGTTTGATCTTGAGTTGACCCATCGATGGGGGCTGGAGATTGCTAACATTATTAATCATTACTCCGGACCATCATTCATTTCGACAGATGATCCTGATATCAAGTGGACTATTGGCGTCTCGTCTAAATTCTGAGCACTAGATTATTTGCTGCGCCAGATCACCAGGGTAGGGGAGTCTGGTGTGAATGTGCCTTGTTATAGTTATTTCGTTGGAATCTGTCGTTTGACCGGAAGCGGATTCTGCTCAAGGCATTCTTCCATTACTCTCAATTGACGGCGGGCCTGGGTTACGGTGAATTCGGGTTCGGCGCCACAGGCAATAACGTCATATACGTTATCGTAGAAGAGTTTTACGCCACTCAGAAAGGACTGCAGTGTATATCCCACCGCCGGCATATTGCCGAGAGTAGGGGGTGACCACGATTCCTCCCGCCAGGGTAACGTTTCTTCAGGGTAGACTCGGTCAACAGACCACTTTTCCCAAAGCGCCTGCTTTGGGGCTTCTTCGGGCAGAAAGTATTTCCAGTGGAGTTCTGTCTCACCGCCAGAAAGGCCCCCATGGGTGCCACAGATGTTATATCGTTTAGGAGAATACGCCAGATACTGGCTGATCAGCACCTCGATCAGGGGAGCTTTTCTCTGCCGGTCGAACAGGGTAATCAGGCACTGATCGTCTGCATCACCACCAAAAGGGTTGTTCGAATCCATACGGCAGAAGACTTCGGGTTCCGATTCGTCGCCAAACAGCAGCAGCGCGTGATCGATGGCGTGCGGTCCCGTGTTAAACATGGTTCCGCCGTGATTGGCCTGGAACACCTGCCAATCCCAGCGCCTGCGAAATGAACCCCAGTAGCTTTGTACCAGCAGGATTTTGCCCAGGACCCCGGAATCGAGGACTTCTCGAATCTTTCTAAAAAACGGCTGGGGCCGGTTGTTCTGTACGGGAATCAGATGTCGGCCGGCCTCGGCAGCGGCTTTTTCCATCAGGTCAAGATCAGCGACTGTCGGGGCGATAGGCTTCTCGCATACAACGTGAGCCCCTGACGCGAGCGCTTGAGTGGTTGCGCTCACATGGTGAATTGGCGGAAGCGCATTGATCAGCAGATCAAAACCTCCGGCGCTTATCATGTCCTGGTAGTCGGCATAGGTTCGGGCGCCTACTTCCGTGTTGGCCTCATGGGTTCTGGATTCGATCTGGTCAGCGACAGCGACGACCTGGAACTTGTCGCGAAAGCGATTGGTTAGCACCCCATAGTGGATCGGATGTCCACTTCGTCCTTGACCTGCAATCGCAACCCTGATCATCATTGCTTCTCGGAAAGCTGCGTGAAGGAAAGTGTTGTTATTTCTCTCGCGCCTGGTAACGCTTAATTATGAATAGTGTGAAAACACAATGCGAGCCCTGTGGTTAACCGCTGCACACTTCTACCTCGGGAGGTTGCTGTACAATAATACGGCACGACCGTGACCAGGTTCAGACACCCGAGGATGCTGCCCAGGTAGCGCGGTGTATTTCATTTTCTGCGTCCCATCATGAATATTCCAGACCCGATAGTCCGCCAAACTCACAAGGATGAAAAACATGGATGAGCAATCGCTTGGTGGAGATTTGCTGCTTCCTTCTATTCTGTTGACAGCGATTCTGGTCGCATTGCATCTGCTTGCACCCCGGTTCCGGCGAGTGCAGTTTATGACCCAAGCGGGGTTTACTTCCTTCAGTGGTGGTTTTGCTGTTGCCTTTGTGTTTCTTCACATGCTGCCGGGACTGGTTGAGAGCAAAGACTCTGTGGGCGCGGTGCTGCATGCCCATTTCGCCGAATCTCATCTTGTTGATACCGGTGTTTTCCTGCTCGCGTTGCTGGGGTTTACCGTTTTTTATGGGCTGAAGCGGTGGTGCCGGGCAGAGCAGGGGAAGAGCACTGAAAACGCCCGCCGGTCATTTGTGATCTCGATCGGGTCGTTCAGCATCTATAACGCGGTGATTACCTTTACGATGCCAGAGCGGTTATCGGTCGATCTGGTTACTGCTTTGGTGTTTACCCTCGCTATTGGCCTGCATTTTGCCATTATCGACGCAGAGCATGAGGCTCACGAATCTGCGTTGTTCAATCACTGGGGCCGCTATGTTCTGGCGGGATCGTTGTTGGTAGGGTGGGGCCTTGGGGTTACCGTCGGCGAGCACAGTGCGGTGGCAGCGGCTTTTCTCTCGTCGTTGCTGGCGGGTTCCGTATTGCTGAATGTTTTTCACTATGAGTTGTCAGAGGTCAGCGATTCGCGATTTGGTGCATTTCTGACTGGCATTGTCAGTGGAACCGTTCTTTTACTAATCGTCTTTCTCCTTGAGCACGGCGCGCAGTGAGGGGCATGTACTATTCAAGAATAAGCGGCAGTTGACCATTCCGTTGTTAGGCGCAGGCTAGACGGACCTCCCTTCAGAGACCTTGCACTCCAGAATAATCCTCTCGGTTCCGGGAACATTCGTTACGGCGCCGAGTTGTAGACCGGCATGCTGGAGCAACGTCCGGTAGCCTTCGATCGATCGCACCGAGCCGCCGACCAGCAGATTCAGATTCAGATCCGTGAAACACCCGAGTATGTCGGTGCCATTCTGGTTCCCCCTGGAAAACTCGATAAGGAACAGCCTTGTCTCGCGCCGGGTCATGCTGCCGGCCACGTTGCGCAGCAACTGTAGGCATTGCCTCTGCGGATGGTTATGGAGAATGTTTTTCATCAGATAGGCATCAAAGCCATCTGGTATCGCTTCAAAGAAATTTCCGGCAATGGACCGAAGCCGTGGCGGCAGCGGGTTGAAAGATCGTTGTGTAGAAATGTTGTTGATGACTTCCGGCACATCAAAAAGGGTTCCGTGGGTATCGGGATGTCGGCCAAGAATCGCCTCAAGCAGGGTGCCGTTGCCCGAGCCGATATCAATAATGCTGGAAAAACGCCCCCAGTCGATTTGATTTGCGATGATCTGGTCTTCGTCGGTATGGGTGGCCAGTTGACTCATCGCAGCTTCAAACATCTTCAGGGCTTCCGATTTGTCATTGAGGTAGGGTATGGTGCCTTTCTCCCAGGTTGGCGACAGCCCCCGGCCGCTTCCAGTGCGCACGTACTCCAGCAACCGTCCCCAGGGCTGGTAACGAAAATCCGCCCCATTCAGGCGCGCGGCATCCCGGAGCGATCCGGGTACATTGCTTCGCAGCAGTTCCCCGGTTGGGGCTAAAGTCAACTCGCCGTCGGGGTTGATCGAGTGCAGACCCAGCGCCTGTGCGCAATTGAGCACCCGGGTCAGGGCCTGGGTGTCAGTCCCTGTGGCGGCGGCCAGAGTATCAGCGGTAACAGTACCCTCCCATACATGATCGGCAATGCCGAGTTCGGCGTAAACAAATACCACCATGGTTGACCAGTTGCCGTAGATGTAGCGAAACAAGGCCGTCCTGGGAGATTCAGACATTTCTTGGGGCCCCGGCCAGCATTGCAGTAATCTGCCCGGCGAGGGCGTTTACATTTGGCTCTTGCAGCATGGTGATGTGTGTTCCCGGAACCCGCCCGACGTATGGCACGCCCTCGGTATACCGGGACCACCCAACCGTACTGTCGGCTACTGAACTTGGCCCGGCAAGTTCGGGATCTTGCGTTTCGGCACAAAAAACCGCCAGCGGTACGTCAGTGGGAAGTCGGCCAGGGCGGTAGTTCATACCGGCAATCGCATTGCTACGGTAAAGCTCGATAAAGCGGCTGAGATAGTCTGCTGACGTACCTTTCGGCAATAGTCCGGCTGCTACCAACGATTTTGCAAACCATTGATTCTGCTCATCATCGGTCATTTCCCGTAGCGCATCTGCATCAAGAATAATTTCGGCGTCAAATATTTTTTGCATCCGAATGGCAATATGCATCAGCCAGTCAGTATGGTCCCAGCCTTGATAAGCGCTATCTTGATCATTTTCGGGCGGTGGATTGTCAATAACCCCCACCATCGCTATGGACTCCTTTCGGCGACACAACTGAGAGGCCATCTCAAAGGCAACCAGGGCGCCAAAGGAATGGCCAATTAAGCGGTACGGCCCTTCCATTCCAGCGTCCTCGAGCACCTCAAGGAAGTAGCTCGCGATAGCGGGAACAGAAGTCAGTAACCTGGTGTCACTGCCATATTGTCCGGGCGCCTGTAAGCCCCAGACCTGATGTCTTGTTCCAAGTTGGGCAGCCAGGCCTGCGAGATAGAAGGTATTTCCGCCAGCGCCCGGGAGCAGTATCACCGGTTCGCTATCAACCGCCTGGGCTAACCCGACCAGGATCGGGTCTTGCACATGATCCGACTGCCGAATCAGTTCTGCTTGCGCTTCAATCGTAGCGTGGGAATAGAAGGCAGCAAGTGGAACGCTGACAGCAAACTCCTTTTCGATCTGCCAGGCAAGGCGCACGGCAAGTAGTGAGTGTCCGCCCAACTGAAAGAAGTCCTGGCGGATTCCGCTTACGTCCTGATCGAGAATGTCTCTCCATATACGGGTTAACTTGAGTTCCGTAAGGTCGCGCATTTGCCCTGCGCCTTGTGCGCCCTGATCAGATCTCAGTACCGCCTGCAGAGCGTCATTATTGACCTTGCCATTTGCGGTAAGCGGCAGTTCCCGCATCGTAACGAAACGATCCGGAACCATGTATCCAGGCAGTCTGGATGCAAGAAAAGAGCGCAGTTCGTTGAATTGTGTCTTCTGCGATGAAACGATACATGCGGTAAGACCGCGGTCTACGAGCAGCACCCGACACTGGTCGATCTCTCCAAAAGCCAGGATCAGTTGTTCAATATGACGCGGTTCGACACGGTAGCCGCGGACTTTACACTGCCGGTCAGCGCGGCCAATGTAGTGCAGTCTTCCGTCAAGATCCATCCGCGCCAGATCGCCCGTGCGGTAAGACCGCATCAGTTCGCCACCGGCTCCAGGGTTGTCAGTTGGATTCCATTCGATGAACGACGTTCGGGTGGGACCTTCCTGATTGCGGTAGCCTCTGGACAGGCATCTGCCGCCGATAACAACCTCACCAACCGCACCCCGAGGCACCGGCTTGAGATCTTGGTTAACCAGATACACGGAGCAACCGGGCAGAGGTTTGCCCAGCGGTAAATCCTCCGGTCCCTGATATGGCGTCTCGGGGGTGAGGGTATGGGTCAGTACGCCGATAGTGGTTTCGGTCGGACCGTAGTGATTGATAATGATCAGGTTTGGAGCAAGATCACGGACTTTGTTGATTAATACGGGCGGAGCAGATTCGCCGCCGAGTATCAGCTTCTTTCCGGGCAGCGGGGCACTTGGCAATCCTGTTTGCAGTAGCGTTTCCAGGTGACTCGGAACGATCTTCAGGTAGTCGATCCGGTGTGTTGAGAAGTAGTCGGCGATCGCGTTGATGTCAGTGATCTGTTCCCGGTCCAGCATGTGAACGCATCCACCCGCTGCGAGGGTTGGGAAGAGTGCTGTATTGCCGAGATCTGCCGCAAGGGTTGAAACGTGAGCAAAGGCATCACCAGGACCGATATCCAGAACCCGTTGGATTCCCTCAACATAGTTGCTCAGTGCCTTGTGGGAAACCTCAACTCCCTTGGGGACACCGGACGAGCCCGAGGTATACATGATATATGCCAGGTCATTGTGACCGGCTGTTGTACCGGGTGGAGGCGGTTGGAGTGTCAACTGCGAGGGTAAATGCTCTAGTTCGATAGTCTTAAGGTCCCTTGCTGTTGCCGAAACCGTCCCGGTATCGCCAATAACCGTCCGTACCCCGCATTCATTAAGCATGCGTCGGACCAGGTCCGGCGGTGTGTCGGGGTCTATTGCGAGATAGGGCGCCCCTGCTTTCAGGATACCGAAAAGGGCAATGACAGCTGCTGCGTTGCGCGGGGCGATCAGGGCGATTGCTGATGTCGGATCGGGGTGATCTTGGCGCAGGACCGATGCCAGCGCATCGGATTTGCGGTCGAGTTCCTGATAAGTCAGAGATTGATCTGATGCGTACACAGCAGGCAGTCCAGGCGTCTTCTGTGCCTGCTGGTGCAGCAACTGAATGACTGTAGGCGCCCGCCCGGGCTCGGATATCGGTGGGGTCGACAAAGGCTGCCCGCTGGTTCCAGAGAGCGGCAAAGTGCCAAGAGCCTGTTCGGGGCTTTTGATGAATTCGCTGAGGATGGCTTCGAGATCAATTGCCATCTGCGCAATGGTCTGCGGTCGGAACAGATCCCGGTTGTATCCAAGTGACACTCTGGGGTTATTGGGATGTTCAATAATGTTTGCCGTGAGGTCAAACTTGCCAGCCGCTTGCGGGATGTCGAAGATAGCGCATTCGATTGCGGTATCAGGCCGTATTGTTTCCAGATCAGCGACATAGTTGAATGAGATGTCTGTCATAGGTGACCGACCCGGGTCACGAACAGGGTTGACGAGCTGGGCAAGCATCGGAAAGGGATAATCAGCGTGCCCCACGGCCTCTTGCGAACGATCACGGATCAACTCAAGAAATTCGGTCACGCTGCAGGCCGGATCAATTCCAGCACGGATGAGCACCGGATTCACAAAATAGCCAACGATCCCGGTCTGGCCTGACTGTGAGCGGCCAGCCGTGGGGGTTGAAACCAGCAGATCATCAAGACCGCCGTACCGGTACAGGAGGAGGAACCACCCCGCCAGGGTCACGGTAAAGAGGGTCGTGTGATGGGTTCGTGCGAGACCCTTGAGGCCAAGCATGAGTGCAGGTTCAAGTTCTCTCGTATGCAGTGCTCCGGCATATGTCTGAAGAGCGGGGCGCACAAAGTCTGTTGGCAGTTCAGTTATCGGCAGCGGTGGGTAAAGGGTCTTGCGCCAGTACCCTGCCAGGGCGTCTCCGGCGGGTCCGGATAACATCGCGCTCTCCCAGGCAACATAATCCCGGTACCGATTCATATCTGCACCCAGGGTTTGTCCGCTGAGCAGTTGGGTAAGTTCCCGGTACAGAATTTCCAGCGACCAGCCGTCACAAATGATGTGGTGCATGGTAATCAGGAAGGTGACGCCCTGATGACCATGAAAAGATCGGACCCGCACGGGCGGTGTTGATGCAATATCGAAGGGCTGGTCGTGATGTTCAGCAAGCTGACCGGAGATTTCATCGGGGTGTCCGCCAATCTCAATGGTCTGGTAGTCGATGTCACTGTCTTCCGGCATAATTTTTGCAACGGGTTCGCCGTCAAGGATCGGGAAACAGCATCGCAGCATCTCGTGTCTCCGGATCAGCATGCGCCAGGCTGCTGACAGTTTCTCGGCGCCCGGGTCTTCAGAAAATACGATAGGCAGCGACTGGTTGTAGGCCGTGCTTTCAGGAGCGAGGCGCCACAGGTACCACAATGCCCGTTGCCCTTCAGATAGTTCCGTGGGTCCGTCGGAGTCAAGGTTGTTCCTGCCGGCCAGTGTCTTTTCGGATATTCCCCTTAGTGCTTGACTGACCATTGAGACAAAGTCGCTGAAGGACTGACAGCGCGCCACTGCAGGAACCGCCAGTGATACATCCAGTGCATTGCCGACCTGATACGCCAGCATGGCCGCCATCATCGAATCCATCCCGAGTTCGGCGAAAGACGAGGCTGGATCGAATGACGCGTCTTTGGCCAGGCCAATAGTGAAACAGACCTGCTCATGAAGATGAGCCGACAAGGCCTCGGGATCATCGTAAAGGGTGGCACGCAGCGGGTCGGGGTCGGTCTGTGTTGAGACCGCCGCCTCCAGAGTAGGTGTTGCCTGGCCTGCTTCTGGTTCTGTCCAATTTGTGCGCTGGGTGTCCGTCTTACCCTTGTCATGATCATCGATCCAGAAGGTTTGCCGTTGGAAGGGATAATTGGGCAGGGTCAACCGCTGCCTGGTCCTCCCGCGGTGGAAAGCATTCCAGTCCACCGGCGCCCTATCGGCGTATAGCGCAGCGAGGGTCCGACGTATTTGCTGGCAGGCGTCTCGCTTCGGGTGCAACGAGGACAGCCGGCGGATGCCCGGCGATGGAATCATCTCCTGACTCAGGGCGGTAAGGGTGATCCCAGGTCCGATTTCCAGATGACAGTTGAGGTTCGTCTCTTTAACCGCGGTAAGGCCATCTGCAAAGCGGACAGTCGCGCTGATTTGTTTCGTCCAGAAAGCGGGGTTGAGCAGCGCTTCGTCCTCTATTCTCCCACTCATGGTAGAAGCGAACGGTATTGCGGGCAATTGCAGATTGACCGATTGGAGAACGTCGCCGAATTCGTCAAGAACAGGCGTCATCAGGTATGAATGAAAGGCGTGGGATACCGACAGCATCTGGCAGTCAATTCCACGTCGGGTCGCCAGCGTTTGCATCTTGTCAACCGCGGTTTTCCGGCCAGAAAGGACAATACTCTCGGGCCCATTTACCGCAGCGAGCGAAAGTTCGACAGAGGTTTCCAGAAGCAGTTGATTGGCTGCGGCTTCGCTCATGCGAAGCGCAAGCATGGCTCCGCGATCAGTTCCGGTGCGGGGAAGGGACTGCATCAATCTGGCCCGGGCACCGACCACTCTGGCCGCATCCGTTAAGCTAAGTACTTTTGCAGTGACGGCAGCCGCGTATTCGCCGATGCTATGGCCAATAACTGCGGCAGCTTCTATGCCCCAGTCAGCCCACAATGCGCTCAGACCCATCTGCAGAGAAAAGATGGCCGGCTGGCTATAGCCGGTCTGATCCAGTTCGTCAAAGTCCCGGTCAAATACGGCTTTGTGCAGTGGTTGTTTCAGGTCTGGCTCAAAGTACTGCGCACACTGGTCAAAGGTGTTGCGAAAAACCGGTTCAGTGCGATAAAGATCACGGCCCATGCCGGGATACTGTGTGCCTTGTCCGGAAAAAAGAAAAACGCAGCCCATAAACGGGTCAGCTGTACTGAAACTCGAGTCGGCTAATAAATCGGCCATCTCCCGAGCCGTCCGGCCGGTAACCGAGATACGCTGTGGGAAATGTTGCCGGCCGACATTGCTTGTGTAGCAAAAGTCGGCCAGGCGGCTATCCGGTAGTTCTGCAAGGGTTCTCTGATAGTGTTTCGCCAGTGTGCTCAACGCTGCGCCATCGCGAGCACTGAGGGTCAGAATATGATGCGGGTCGAGATCTTTCAGGAAGGTGTCGCGGGCCGGTTTCGGCGCTTGGGAAACGACAACGTGGGCGTTGGTCCCGCTGATGCCAAAGGAGCTGACGGCACCGGCGCGCGTGCCTCCACGCTCAGGCCATGGCACAAGTTCTCGGGGAACCGTAAACGGGGTCTGATCCCAGTCCAGCGCCGGGTTGGGGGTGTCGAGATGCAGGTGGGGTGCAATCTGACCGTGCTGCAGTTGAAGTACCAGTTTTATCAGACCGGCCACACCGGCCGCGGCTTCAAGGTGTCCGATATTCGTCTTGACAGATGCGATCGGCAGTGAAGTCAGATTGGAAAAGACCGCCGCCAGCCCATTGAGTTCGATGGGGTCTCCAAGCTGAGTTCCAGTCCCATGGGCTTCAACATAGCCGATATCTTCTGTCGCCAGACTAGATCGCGACAGCGCAAGGCGGATCAGTTTTTCCTGGGAGCGACTGTTTGGCACAGTGAGCCCGCTGGAGTGGCCGGTGTGACTGGTGGCAGTACCGCGGATGACTGCGAGTATCGGGTCACCTTGGTTCACGGCTTCACTGAGATTCTTCAGTATCAGCATGCCACAGCCTTCAGAGCGCACATAGCCGTCGGCGCGAGCATCGAAGGTTTTGCAGCGACTATCCGCGGCCAGTGCATTGGCCGATGCCAGGTAAGTCGTCAGCTCGGGAGAGAGAATCAGATTGACGCCCCCGGCAATGGCGAGCCGACTGTCGCCGTCTGCAAGTGACCGGCACGCAAGATCAACCGCAACCAGGGAGGATGAGCAGGCAGTATCAACGGCGAGACTCGGTCCTGTCGTACCGAGGAAATGGGAGATCCGTCCCGCGGCAGCGCTGGGTGCATTGCCGGTTGCCATGTACCCCGTCTGGCGGATGCGTTCGGCAGGACTCAGGCGCTCGGCATAATCCCGGCTGCTGATGCCGACAAACACCCCTGTTGGACTCCCATTGAGTTGAGATGGTGGGATGCAGGCGTTTTCGAGCGCCTCCCAGGTCACTTCCAGCAGCAGTCGTTGTTGCGGATCGAGCGTTATGGCCTCACGTGGTGCCAGATTAAAAAACGCCGCATCAAAGGTTTTGACATCGCTCAAGAATCCCCCGTGATATGCCGCGTCGTGTTGTGGTGCACTGTGATAGCGGCGGCTGTCCCAGCGGTCGGTAGGGGCTGGAGCGATTGCATCAACACCCTGTGAGAGCAGATCCCAGAACTGGTTTGGCGTACCGGCACCCCCGGGAAAGCGGCAGGCCATACCGATGATGGCAACAGCATCATCGGACCTGATGGCTATGAACGGTTCTGGTGAATCTGCTGTTCGGGAGCCATTTGGGTTACCGAGAAATCGCGCCAGCAAGCGCGGTGTCGGGTGGTCAAAAGCGGCAATGGGCGCGATTGTTTCCCCCAACCGCTCAGAAAGACGATCAGCCAGGGAGACGACATCAACAGAACTCAGACCGAGGGTAAAAAAGCCCTGGTCGGGGTCGATCAGGTTGGGGGCAGAAATCTGCAGTAATTCGCCAACCAGATGCACGATCTCGTTTTGGAGATCCGATCCGTTGGCCGGTTTTTTCGCGACGGATAACTTTTCTGTGCCGTTTGTGCACGGCGCATCAGCATCTGTGCTGCCTGGGGCCAGCATGGCATGACTGGGATTCACCGGGTAACCCATGCTGAAAAGCCGGCCGACGACGAGTTGAATCTGACTCTTCGCTGCCTGCTTTTCGAGGTCGGTTGCCAGAGTAACGGCATCGCTGCCACGCAGTGTGTCCCTGATGAATCCGCTCAGCCTGCCTGCGGGCCCCACCTCAAGGAATGTGCGCACGCCATCCTGGTACATTGCCTTGATGGTCTCGCGAAAGCGAACCGGTTCACGCCACTGACGCGCAAGCAGATCAACCACCGGTTTGTGTTGATCAGGAAATGGTCGCGTTGTCTGGCAGCAATAGACTGGGAACGCCGGTGTGTGTGTTTCGATTGGACGGTACAGCGTTGTCAGCGCGTCTATGGGGAGTGGGAAGTCAGGAGTGTGTACCGGCTCTGTAACCTGATCGAGGCGAAAACACAACTCCCCGGCATCCTTGAGCTGCTGCTCCTGTCCAGCAATAGCTTCAGCAGGACCGCTGGCTATGATCTGGGATGGGCAATTATCAAGGGCCAGGTGTAACGGCGGCTTTAGATCGAGTCCTGGTATCGAGCGCATCGCGAGCATTTGTCGTGGTGCTGTGCGTCCGGCAGCCTGGGCAATCACTTGGCGAACGGTGTCAAAAAGAGCCCCAGGGTCTACCAGCATCCCTGCTGCAGCCAGCGCGGCGTTTTCGCCATGACTGTGCCCCACCGCGCAGTCACCGCAAATACCCAGCGCCTTAATCAGTTTTGACATGGCGAGATTCATTACCAGAATCGCCGTTACCAGTTCCCCGCTCGTTGGGGGAGTCTTGGACTGACTCTTGTTTCCGAAAAGAAATGGGTTGGCCTGAAAGGCTTTCCGGTGTGCCGGGGATAGGTTACCGAACCAGTCTTTAACCAGGGGGAAGGTGTGATAGAGATCCGAAAACATGTCGTCATAATGTGCCCCGTAGCCAGGGAAAACGAGGGCGAGTTTGCCGTGGCGACATGATCCCGGGCAGTGACCAAAGAAGATCCGGTTGCCCACATTCAGTTGATCGAGACTGGTTTCACGAATCAGGGAAATTGCCTGATCACAGCGATCGGGCAATTCATCATCGGGCTTTGCCAGTATTGCTATCCGGTAATCCAGATGGCCCGTCTGATCCGTTAGGCGGAAATCCCTCAGTTGCAGTGCTTTGAGCAAAGAGTCTTTGCTGTTACGGGACAGGCTCCAGATTTTTTGATCGGATTCCATGGCCGGTATTGTCGCAGAAAAGAAAAGTAGTTCATCGGCTGTGGTAGTATTTTTGTCTGTTTGAAGTGCTACGAGATTCGCAGTAGAGGATGTACCAGCAGTTGAAGTCCGACGTATTTTGTGACCGTAATGTAGCCATCCACGGTCAAAGCCAGGCATCAGGATAATTCTGTAAGTGCCCGGTCCCAGTTCCTCCCGTCTTTTCCTCTCCTTCGGCGTTGACCGGGTTGATCTGCTGCACTCGCTCTCAAAGTTGACAAAGGCGGATTTCGCGCAGAATCAGGCCAGCGATATCACGGTTATTGAGGCCGGTAGAAAACCGATCCGCGCCGGGATAATTGCCGATTCCGCCGACGATTTGGCTGTAAAGATCTCGCAAGTCAAGGAGCGGCTCAGTAGCGATACCAATGTACCAGCGAGTTTTCAGACGCCCTCAGGAATCTATTTCGGTGACCTTGAGCAGCTCGGCGGTATTGGCAAAATTGCATTTCTGTTCCCGGGGTTCGGTTCGCAGTATCCCGGCATGCTGAAGGGTCTGCGCTGCCGAATCCCCGGCTTTGACGGGCTCTTTGAGGAGTTGGAGATTCTTGTCAGTAGCCGGATGACACCCTCGGGCGGGCCATCCGCCAACGACAATGACGCTGACCGTGTTGAAGCGTCTTTATCCCTAAGGCCCCAGGAGCAGATCCGGGGAATTCCGGCATGTTTACTTTCGAGCGTGCTGCTTCAAGGTCTGCTGAAGGATATCGGTGTGTGCTGTGATGTAGCGGCGGGTTACAGCGTTGGGGAACTAGCGGCGCTGATCTGCGGAGGGTACATCAAGTGGACCGATCAGGAGAATCTACTTTCGATACTCCAGCGGTTTGGAGATTACGCACTTTGGTCCGATGACATCAATACGCAAAAAGCGTTCCAACGGATCGCGGTCAATGGTGAGTTTCGTCGCGTGTTGCCAAGGGTGCTGGCCGAATGGTCAGACACACTGTCCGTGCAGTTTGATAACAGTGCACATAATGCCATTCTTTATGGAAAGCCGCGTGCGATCAATACGGCAGCCGAGCAATTGAGCCGCGAAGCCGGCGTTGTGACGATGCCGCTGCCCTATATGGAGCCATTGCATACGCCTTGGTATTCCAAACAGGCTAAACAATTGCGCATGGCGTTTGCAGATCATGAAGTGGTGCCTGGTGATATCCCTCTTCTATCGGGAAGTTTGCTCGACTTTTTCTCGGTGGATCAAGCAGAACTGATCCATGAGCAGGCAGGGCATCAGTGGACCCAGACCGTTAGATTTCACGAAGTGCTCACTCGACTGGCCCGAGAAGGGGTGTGTTCTTTTGTTGAGGTGGGCCCCGGTGCCATGTTGACGGGATTCGCCATGGACACAATCGGCCGAAGCCGAACGCTTGCCGTAGCGACAGATAAACAAGGCGTTGATTCGGTCCGCCAATTGCAGAGCCTGATAGCGCAGTTTTTTCTTCGGGGTGCGCAGGTGCGACCTGATGGCTTGAGAAAAAGGCTGGGCCCATCTTCGTCTTTACCGGAGACGTTGCCGCAACCCAGTGAAGCACAACCAGGGATGCCGCGAATAGAGGAACTGAGAGCGCATTTCTCTCTTATGCGTGAGTTTCTTGATCAACAGCAGCGCCTAATGCTGAGATTCAGACAAACAGCGGGCGGGCGAACGCAAAGCGCGGCCGTAAGGCATTCGTCGGATAAAACTGATCGGCGGGAACCAGCGTTGCAGAACGGCCCGGAAGCACCCACAAGGTCGCAGCAAAGTGGGGGACAAACAACAGTTGAGTGGAGTCTCGACTCTACTAAGCACCACTTTCTGCGGGATCACTGTTTTGGTAGGGTGGTATCCGAGAAACAACCTGAACTCAGGCCGCTGCCGGTACTCCCCTTCACAGTATCGGTGGAATTCATGGCGCGCTCAGCGATCGAAGTTGCCGGAGCCCACTACCGGACGATCTCTGCAGAAAACATCAACAGCCTGCAATGGATTACGGCCGACACCGGTCAGTTGCGTATCACGGTGGTTGTCCGTGAGCAAAAGAATCGGCAAAAGGTAGTTGAACTACAGCCACAGGAAAGGGTTTTTGAGTGCCAGCTTTATGCGACGGCTGGAGGCGTCACCCATCAGGAGTCGAACCGTCCTGCTATAACCGCGCAGATTCGCGTGGCGCGGCGTTTTGGCGGTGCCAAACCTTTGCATCCGAAAGTGGCGCCGATGGCACCCTCTAGTACACCCCTTTTTAATGTTGATGAGTTGTATCGGTACTGTCTGTTTCATGGGCCGGCGTTTCAGGTGTTGAAGGATCATGCCTATATAAGTGATTCCAAGCTGAGTATGACCTTGGCGTCTTCCGCTTTTGGTGGGAATGATGGTAAGGACGGTCAGCAGGTCTCCCAGACATGGCCCTGCCTCATGGACAGCACCGGGCAGATGGCCGCTGTTTGGTTGCTGGAGCAGGGTGCAGTTGCCTTTGGCAGTTATCCCTCCAGGGTGGCATCCATGGAATGGTTGTGTCCACCACCTGCGCCGGGGCAAACGCTGCAGTGCATCGCTTACTGTAGTCGCAAAGGTGAAGATATCCGGGCGGATTTCGATTTTACCGACCCCGAAGGAATAATTGTTGCCCGGGTTCGGGGCATGGTAAGCCGATTTTTTGACTTCCCGAACGACTATTACGCCGCCGTTAGCTGGCCAGGTGGAGGCAAGCGGCTTACTATCCGTAAAGAAGGTCTTGCGCCGGGCTCGTCGCGGTATCACAGGACCGTGAAGCGCTTCCCGGAGCGCTATTTCTCCCAGAGCGGGGCGATCTGGCTCAGGGTGTTGGCTCATACCTGCCTGAGTAGAGATGAGCGGGCCCACTTTGCGTCAATCCCAGGACAAACCAAGGACCGCCGTGAATCGTGGTTGCTGGGGCGGATTGCAGCCAAAGACGTCCTGCGTGACTGGTTCGAGGCGGAGCATGATCTCCGTGTTGCGCCTGCCGATCTTGAACTCACCGAAGGAGAAGGCCTATACCGTGCCCGGTATGTTTGCGATCCTGAGTTTGGGCCGATCCCCCCGGTGCAGACGGTAACTGAGAATGACGATATTGCTGCAATACTGGTCATCAGCGACAGGGTTATGATGACAGCCAGTTAGCGGCGCAGGTAAATGGGGTACACGTCTCAAAGAAGAACTGCTGATATGCAAAACCCGGATCCAAAATCGATTGAAACGATGATTCTTGACTACCTTGAAGAGGTCGCTGAAGACATGGGGCTGATGGCGACTGTCTCTCTGGATACTTGCCTTGGGGGGGAGCTTGGACTATCGTCGGTTGATACCATGAATCTGCTAGCTGCAATCGATGTGTATCTTGGCCGGCGCATCCGTTATGAAGCGTTGCTGATGCCTGAGGGCGAGTATGCCCGGGAACTGACGCCACGCGAGATTAGCACGTACGTGATCGAGCACTATGACGATCAACTGGATCTTGAACCAAAGGTGATGTGAGCCGGCCCGGTGATCAGGCTAAGTGGGTAGTTTAGGCAGGTAGTGTCGGTAGTAATGTAGCAATGAAGTTGAGTGAAGAAGCAGGCATTCGGTGCGTGACCCTTTCTCCAGCGGTTGGGGAATCTTTGGGGGTCGCGGTGGCTTCGGTGAGGTCCGGGGGGTGGGGCCTGCTGGATACCCGACGGGAAAGACTGCCTCTGAAACTGGTCACCGACATATTCGAACGTCTGGTTGAAAGGACCACGGGGGCAACCGGTCTGCCCGGCCTTGCCATGCATTGGTCCGATACCCGTGGTCTCTCAGTACCCAAGCCCTCGGAGGAAGTGAAACACGTTCTTTTGGTGCAGTTGCCGGCTGGAACACCGTTGGAAGACTGCAAGGAGCTGATCAACTGCCCTGGCCGAGTGCTGCTATTGCAGCCTGAGTCGGCCCCGGATCTGCAAAGCTATGTGAAACATCCCCTGGCTGATACCGGGCGGGTCAGCGGCTGGGTCGTGGCCGGCAACGAGGTGACCGAGTCAGATAGCGACGTTAGTGCATTTGTGGCAGCGCAACGGGCATTGGCACTTACAGATCAGCCGGTCTTTATCCACGGCGGTCTGGGGCCACGCGCGACCCAGGCATTAGCGGCGATGGGAATTGCGGGAGCAGTCCTCGACGATGCGCTTGTCGGGATGCCCGAAGCACCCCGGTTCTTTAAGCCGCAGCGGGAACAGGGAGTTGACGGGGCCAGCCAGTGCGCGGTTGTCGGGTACGAGGGCGGCAACCTTGAACCGGTGACGCCATTCCAGATTGACCTGGCGAAGCGATACCTGTCAACGGGTCGACTGGTTGGAGCGATACAGAGCGGGCGTGTTCAGCCGCTGACTGAAACCGGACCGCTGCTGGATCCTTTTGCACCCGGTTCAGCATTGGCCCAAAGTCACGGAACACGGTTTCCTTTGGTGCAGGGGCCGATGACCCGGGTCTCGGACGTGCCGGCGTTTGCTGCTGCAGTCGCGGAAGCGGGAGCCCTGCCGATGCTGGCCCTCGGCCTCATGTCGGGGGAGGATTCGAGGTCTTTGTTTACTGCGACTGCCGCCTTGATGGGCGGGCGGCCATGGGGTATCGGAGTGTTGGCTTTTGCTCCCCGGGATATAAGAGACGCACAGATCTCTGAAATTCTTTCGGCCCGACCAGATTATGTGATCATCTCCGGCGGGCGGCCGGATCAGGCCCAGGAGTTCGAAAATCAGGCTATAAGAGCCTATCTGCATGTGCCGACGGCCGGCTTGTTGGAGCGTTTTCTTGACGCCGGGTCACGCCGCTTTGTTTTTGAAGGACGTGAATGCGGCGGCCACGTAGGCCGTTTTGGGTCCCTGCAGTTATGGGAACAACTTGGCGATGTACTGCTGGGCCAGGTCTCAGGTTCCGATGCGGGTGATATCCACGTGTTGTTTGCTGGCGGAATTCATGATCGATGCTCGGCTGCCGGTGCGGCAACCCTGGCCACGCCCCTTGCCCAGCGCGGTATATGCACAGGGGTGCTCATGGGCAGTGCCTACCTGATGACCCGTGAGGCCGTTGATTCCGGCGCAGTAGTTGCTGAATGTCAGCGTGTTATTACGGAGTGTACCGAGACGGCACTTCTGGAGAGTCGACCCGGTCATGTTTACCGGGTCGCGAAGACACCGATGGCAGAGCAGTTTGGACATTTCCGATCCAGGTTGATCAGCGAGGGTGTCTCGGGCGACCAGTTGGGGGACGAGCTGGACCTGTTTGGACTCGGCCGTTCGCGGATCGCCACCAAGGGTGAACAGCGAGATGCACAAGGACACTGGCGCGCGGTTACTGAAGATATCCAGCGTCAGGAAGGGATGTACATGGTCGGGGAGGCAGCTGCCTGTTGCCATAGCGTCACTTCTATGAACGCGCTGCACGAGTCAGTGGCAATGGGGTCGCAGGATGCTGCCGCCCGATTCAAAGAGAAGCAGCCGGTTGTATCCAGCCCGGTGACCCAACGACCGCCCGCCGATATCGCAGTTATTGGCATGGCAGCTCTGGTGCCGGGTGCGAGTCATCATGACGTGTTCTGGCGGAATATTCTGGATCGTCATTCGGCCATCATCGAAGTGCCGCAAGACCGGTGGGATTGGCGATTGTTTTATGAGGAGGAGGGGTCCGCAAAAGATTCCGCGCTTTCAAAGTGGGGAGGTTTTTTCCCCGAGATTGCATTCGATCCAAGACGGTATGGTATCCCCCCAAAGGTGATGCCGCATATCGGTGTACCCCAGTTGTTGTCTCTGGAAGTGGCGCGCCGTGCACTGATCGATGCGGGATATGAAGATGGTGAATTCGACCGGGAAAACACATCTGTGATCGTTGGCTCGGCCGACGGCGGCGGCCTGCTCGGCGATTCGCTCATTGCCCGCGCACATCTGAATCTGATTGAACCGGACAGTGAGGCTTGGGACCGTCTACCGGAGTGGAGCGAGGACGCGTTTGCCGGCGTATTGACCAATATCTCGGCAGGTCGCGTGGCCAACCGTTTCGATCTGGGTGGGACTAATGTGACTCTTGACGCGGCCTGTGCATCGGGCCTGATGTCTGTTGCCATGGGGGTCAGTGAGCTGGTTGACGGCACTGCCAACATGGCTCTGGCCGGCGCGATTGATGTGGGGCAGGTACCGTTTCAGTTTCTTGGGTTCAGCAATACCCGGGCCCTGTCGCCCACCGGGAAGTTGCAACCTTTTGGCCAGGGGGCCGATGGGACAGTTATGGGTGAGGCCATCACCTTTATCGTTTTAAAACGCCTTGTCGATGCGGAGAGAGACGGTGATCGGATCTATTCGGTGATCAAGGGGATAGGTACTTCCAGTGACGGCAAGGGACTGGGTATGACGGCGCCCCAACCGGCGGGTCAGATGCGGGCACTTAGCCGGGCCTACGCGCAGGCCGGATTCGAGATGTCGTCGATTGGCCTTTATGAGGCCCATGGTACGGGAACACCGGTAGGCGACAAGGCCGAAGCCGAGACCCTGTTTACGCTGCTGGATAGGGATGCTGTCCAGCAGTCGGATTGTGCGGTCGGTTCGGTAAAGAGCCTTACCGGGCACACCAAGAACGCGGCTGGCATGGTCGGGCTGATTAAGGCATCACTCGCCCTCTATCACCGGACCCTGCCGCCTCACGCTGGTATCGATCAGCCGATAGATGTTTTCAAAAGAGCGGAATCCCCCGCCTATTTGCCCCATGCCGCAAGGCCATGGTTATCCTCATCAGTTTGCCGTCGTGCCGGAGTCTCTGCCTTTGGCTTTGGCGGGACGAATGCCCATGCTGTGCTGGAGGAATATCCGGCTGAACGGTCCGGCAGGCCTGCGGAATATGGCGCCGGCCAATGGACATCAGAACTGTATCTTGTTGCTGCACGCGATCGCTCTGCTGCGGTCGCAACCTGCCGGAATCTGGCCGAACTGATCAGGTTGAAACCAGACCTGAATCCGCGTGACCTGTCCTATACCCTTGCGACAGATTTCGACAAGCAGGCCCGACGCCAGTCAGAGCAGGGTGTGATGCTGGCAATTGTTGCACCATCCATAACAGATCTGGGAAAAGACCTTGAGAGTGCGGCTTTGGCATTAACCGATGATGGGCCGGTCTCGTTGCCGACCAATGCATATATTGTCGAGGGTGTATCGAATTCAGCCAAGGTAGCTTGCCTGTTTCCCGGGCAGGGGTCGCAGTATCCAGGAATGGCCGGGGGTCCGGCTGTGTACTTTGAGGAATTTCGGGCGCTGCTCGAAATTGCTGATGTATCGAGTCAGTCGGTACTTGGCGAAAAGATATCCAGATTTGTATTCCCGCCATCCCTTTGGTCCGATCAGGATCAACGGAGTGCCGCTGATGCGCTCAAACGTACCGAGATCGCGCAGCCGGCATTGGGCGTCATAGAGTTTGCCTATTTCAGATTGTTGCAGCGTCTGGGACTGCGATCTGACATGGTTGCAGGCCACTCTTATGGCGAGTACCCGGCACTGGCTTCAGCCGGCGTATTGGCCGTGAAGGATCTGTTTGATCTTTCTGTAAGCCGGGGTCAGGCGATGGCCAACTGTAGACGCGACGATGGCGATTCGGGAACTATGGCTGCGGTTTTTGCCTCAGCCGATCAACTTGATTCAGTGCTGAAGCAGGTCCCGGGCCTGGTGTTGGCCAATGATAATGGCCCCGAGCAGGTGGTTGTTTCCGGCGATGCGAGCACAGTTGACCAGGCTATCGAACTTCTTGATCAGCAGGGCATTCGGGCAGTCCGGCTGCCGGTAGGCGGGGCCTTTCACTCACACCTTATGAAAGCGGCGGCAAGGCCGCTGAGCGATGCTATTCAGTTGACCGAGATCTCATCGCCGGCAATACCGGTTTATGCGAACCACGATGGAGCGCCTTATCCCACTGACCCTGCCAGAATCCGGAGTCAACTCAGCGAACATCTTTTGCGGCCGGTGCAGTTTGCCGAACAGATAGAGCAGATGTATGCCGATGGTGCGAGGGTATTCGTTGAGGTCGGTCCAGGCCGTTCCCTGACCGGGCTAACTGGCCAGATTCTGCAGGGCCGTGACCATACGGCGATATCGGTTGAGGGCGATATAGAAGGTATGCAGGGATTTCTCCTGACCGTCGGAAAATTGGCGGCCCATGGTTTTCTGGATAATGTCGTTGCCCTGTATCGCGATCGATCGCCCGCGCTCGTTGACCTGGTTGACCGCACTGAAGAAATCGATCCGAACTTCTGTTGGTACCTCAATGGGGCATTCTGTCGTCGTGGTGATCAAACACGTGGCCAATACGGGACGGCGCCATTTCTCACCGCCGATAGCGCAGCGTCGTCACACTCGACCATCGTTGATCAGGAGCCGGTAGTTAAGCAAGAGCCGGATGAGCGGGTTGCCAGCGCGAAACCTCATGCGCAAGCGATGAACCAGAACGGGAGAAATTCCGATGACAGCGCAGGTCTAACGGAGATCTACCGGGAGTACCACGAGACCATGCGTCAGTTCCTCGCTGTACAGGAATCGGTAATGAGCGCGTTTTTGGGGGATGGTGCACTCACGGCCGGGGGTAATTCGCTACCGGGACCCGATGAGATTTCTGGTGAATTGTCTCGCGGGATTTCCAGGGTCAGCGATGCTGATCCAATGGTTTCGCGGCCGGCTTCGGCAGTCGCCTCTGCCGAGGAAACCGAAATACCGGACGCTGATGTCGCGAGTGCGGTCGCCGATATTCCAGCAGCAGCCTCACCGGTTACTGCAGAGGCGGATACTGCCAATGTAACGGCGCCAGCCATTAACATGCACCAGATTCTGACTGGTCTGGTCAGCGAGATCACCGGCTATCCCGAAGACATGCTGAATCCGGATCAGGATCTTGAGGCCGAACTTGGTGTGGACTCGATAAAACGGGTAGAGGTGATCGAATCGGCACTGAAACTGCTACCCGATACTGCCTCGGAAGAGCTGCGTCGGCGAATCGACGAGTTGATTCGGCTGAAGACCATCGCTCAACTCGCCGAACAACTGCAGGACGCAGCGGGTGAATTACGCGAAGCAGCCGATATTCCAGCAGCAGCCTCACCGGTTACTGCAGAGGCGGATGGCGTAGACAGGGGTGCTGCCAACATGTCGCCAGATTCTGACCCGGTGGAATTCTGTCCGCGCTACTTAATCAGGGGAATGCCCGAAGAGCTCGCAGCCTCTTCGGTCAGTCGCGGTACGGATGTCAATACGTTGACGGGCTTGTATTTGGTTACGGAAGACAGTTCTGGAATTGCTCGCAAGCTTGTGGGGTTGATGCGCAAGGCAGGCAGCAAGATTGGACTGATTGCCAGGGACTCTCTTTCAGACGAGGCTAAGATCAATGAGCAGATTTCGGCGCTGCGGAGCCAGCACGGACCAGTTCGCGGCGTGGTCCATCTGGCCGGATTGGGCGCGTTTGATATGCCTTCCGGGTTGTCGATGTGGCGAGAGGAGACAGCAGTGCAACTGAAGAGTCTCGCCGTTATTCTGACATCCTGCGTAGCGGACCTGAGACGGCCGGCACACCAACGGTCCCGAGTGATCTCCGCGTCGACGCTTGGTGGTGATTTTGGCCGCGGTGCAAGCCCCGTGTCCGGATTGCCCGTTGCCGGTGGTGCAGTAGGACTATTGAAGTCCCTGAGATACGAATGTCCTGAGATTGCCGTACGAGCAGTGGATTTTGACCATGTCGACGCGCAAACGACTGCCAGTCGGCTTTTGTCTGAGTTATCAGTGCCGGCTGGGCACACCGAAGTCGGCTATGTTGGGGGCCAGCGTCTTGCATACCGTGCGATCCCCGGACCTTTGCCTTCGCACACGCTGGTCGATGGCGCTTTGCCCGGACCTACCTGGACGGTGGTGGTGACGGGCGGGGCCCGCGGGATCACCGCCCAGGCCGTCAAGAGGTTTGCCTGCCCCGGCATGACGGTATTGCTTCTGGGAATGTCACCAATGCCCCCGGACCCGGAGCCTGAAGACGTATTGCGCTGTGATTCGCCGGAGGCCTTGCGCGCCATGTTTCTGGCCAAAGGTCTGCAACAGGGGGATTCAGTCACACCGGCTGAGATAGAGCAACAGGTGCGCGGTGTGGTACGCGGGAGACAGATCAGCCAGACGATTGAAGAGCTCGAGCACAAAGGGGCGAAGGTTGAATACCACCAGGTTGATGTCCGCAACGAAAGTGCAATGGAGCGTTTTTTTGAGTTTACAAACTTTCGATATGGGCCGATTGATGCTTTGGTACACGGAGCGGGCCTTATTGAAGACGCCTATCTGGAGCACAAGGATATGGCTTCGTTCAACCGGGTATTCGACACCAAGGTTGACTCAGCCTACCTGATCGAACGGTATCTGGATCCGAAGAGTCTCAAGTTACTGTTACTGTTTTCGTCAACCGCTGGCCGCTTTGGGAATGCGGGGCAAGGTGACTACGCGGCTGCTAATGAGACTCTTAACCGATTTGCCTGGCGTTGGCGTGAAAAATTCCCGCAAGCACGGGTGATCAGCATATGCTGGGGCCCCTGGGCTGGTGCGGGCATGGCTTCAGAGCGCGCGCTTGAAAAATTCCGCACTGCGGGAATTATTCCGATCAGTGAAAGATCAGGAACGGATTTTCTGGTGGATGAGATGCAGCGCGGCCAAAAATCCGATGTCGAGGTGATCGCAGGCGAAGGTCCCTGGGATACGGTACCGGCATTGTCACTGGATATTCTGTTTGACCTTGGGCTGCTGATGCTGGGCCGGGGATCAAAGGACGGCTCAGCGCCCAAGCGTGAAGACGGACTTCCCGACTAGGTCTGCTTTTTTTCTATCTCGAAAATATCACAGTGGGTGATAGCCGCTATTGGGTGATTGGCAAGGCCTTGTTCGAGCAGTTCACGGGTCGGTGCGTTGATAATGAAAGCAGATCCACCGCCCTCAATTGTGTAGACATCTTCAATTATGCCTTCGTCCTTGTAGATCTGCAGCAGTTCGTTACTTTGTCGAAGTTTTTCGCGGTCGATCTGGGACTCGGTGTGTTTATCTCTTGGACGGAACATGATCAAGAATTTCAAGGCAATATCTCCAGTGCATCGTGGGATAACAAGAATCCGGTATTGAGAAAGATCTCGCAATGATAGTCCAGTTGAACATGCGGGTAACATTCGGGAAAGAGCTTTTTCAATATGCCCTGTTCGGACTCAACCGCAGATTCTACTGGTGCAACGGTTGCCGCACGGGAAAAAAACTCGGCACAATAGGCGGTTCTTCCAATCCATAGTCCGCCATTTAGGTACCTGAACTCACTATGGGCTTGTCGTGCCAGTGGTTCCTCGAATCGCGCAAATTCCCGCTCTGGCGGCCAGTTGATTCGGTCAGCGCCAAAAAGAATATCGCAGGAGAACTGATGCTCATAGCGGTCCAGGGCCTTGGCAGGGTCTCCAATGAGAATAGCATCCCGTGAATCAGCATAGAGGACGTACGGGGTATCGACCAAAGCCAGGGCACTAGCCAGTACTGTCGGCTTATCGCGACTGTTCAACCATGGATTAATGTCTTGCCCAAAGACCCGATACGGGACGCCCAGGTACTCCAGGCTGCTCTCGAACATACCCATGGCGGGATGGCCGTTGTTGCAGGTAATAATGGTGAGTCCGGGAGGTATCGTAGGGATTCTGGGTGGGGTTGAGAAGAAAGCCGACTTGATTGGTTCCCACCAGTACTGGTAGTCATGTTTGCCGTGTCCGTGTACCACGCAGGGTCGGGTGTTGAACTCCCTGACGAGAACTTCCATCGTTTAATCGTATTTCAGGTATCGATGATTGTTGGTGCAGGTAGCGTGGGTGAAGTAACAAGAAGGACTCGAAATGGTGAAGGTTGCCGGCTTGCGATTGGCGCGGGCTGATAACAACCGTGAAACCAAACCGCATTTAGGTCGGCGGCTGTCAGACGGAAAAAGAAAAACCCCGACATGGGCAGATGTCGGGGTTTACCGATCCCCTCTGGCAGGGGGGTTGTTTCCTGAATCCCGATGGAAACTCTATTAAGTTTGTCTAAATGTTGCTTCGGTAGGGATTCCGATTGCGATGCGAGCGGTCAGGTCGGCAGGTGTTCCTTGCCGGTAAAGTGTTTGTGACCGTCATGATACTCATTGAGAAAGTGACTGGCATCCTCAATCGGAATGATCTCGGTGTCGGATGATTTGAACAGGGGGTTAATACGTACTAACTTGGCCAGTTCGTGGGTGTTTTCACACTCAGCGATAATGATATGCCCGCCAGAGATGAGCACGTAGCAGGCCTCAATATGACCCTTTTTAAGAGCGTTTTCCATAACGACCTGGCCATGTTTGCTGTGGTCGATATTGCCAGCGCCATGACGCGCGCCACGTGAGCGATTGATGATCATAAATTTCATAAAACCCTCCTTGGGGTGTTAGATTGGTTATTGGAAAGCATGCTACCAACCAATACTTTTTCTTCGATCAGCGACTTCCTCTCCATTCTCACATACGTTTTCGGGTGATTCAAGTGCACAGTGTAGTGGTCTACAAAAACCGGACACCGAATTAAGGCGTTAAACT